>Ga0065711_1032492_pt1 | contig 27234 bp, 20 predicted proteins | sample Hoacrofraction12_FD_59098 | JGI IMG/M metagenome (GOLD analysis project Ga0065711, IMG submission 59098) | Hoatzin crop microbial communities from Cojedes, Venezuela - Epithelial fraction 12 v2 (version 2) | ecosystem: Host-associated > Birds > Digestive system > Esophagus > Crop | place...
AAAAAAAAAAAAAAAAAAGAAAGAAAAAGAAACCCAGAAACTAGAGGTCAGGCAAATTCAGAAGTTTGGTGGGGTTTTTTTGCTACTAAGCATTTATGTAGATTTAAATGGAAAATGCCACTATTGGCATGTTTATAGTTTTCTCTGTGAGTTGCAAGGTCTTTGACTTTATGTTATAACTGACAAAGCAGAGGAGTGAAAGCTCTGCAGAACAGTTTTGCAAACTACTGGCAGTGAGGAAGTACTAAGGAACAGATTTGGTAGTCCTTCCTTTCTGCCTGTTTTCCCACTCTATTTGCTTGGCTTCTTCTCTTCTTCCTTGAGGCACATTTTCATCTCATATGTTGTTGCTCATGTTACAAACCTCTGTGTTGTACGTCAATTATGCAGGTAGATATCACAGAGTGACCCCAGTGACTTGGAGAGAGAGGGATTTTCTTTACCTGTGCAATAGCTGCTTTTTTTTCCTTTGGTATTGATCAAAACCACGTGACTGATCATGGTAGTATGTTCGATCTCCTGTATCTAGGTCAGCTGCTGGCTTGTGTGGTCAGTACTTTTGTGGTGGTTCTCCTGCTTAGTGCTGACACCGTTACCGGAGTTTTGCTGGAGACGTTCAGCCCTCTACTAAATGGCCGTTTTAAGCAAATTCCATTTCTCAGTAGAATACCTCTGTGGTTTCAGATGTGACTTCTGGAGCAGGACTTGTGATGACAACTCTTTTCTGATCTTGGGCTGTCTATATGGTGTTTCACTCCCTCAAATAAAGTCTTCCAACCCCAGATTCAGACATACTCAGTTTTCTATACATTGCTCTGTCTACCTCCAGACATCTGATACCTGCTGATATCACAAAGGGACCCTGTGAGACTGAAACTAAGTAGTGGTCTTATTGGCAGAGGAAGAGGAAAATGATCTTCTACTGGCTAGTTTCAAGAGCATACAGTGGAAAATTTGAAGTCCTGTCAGTGTTTAAAAGTGGAAGGAGCTGGAGACAGAATGGAACTTCACCTTTTGCTAGCTTATGTTCTGCAGATGGGTATCTTGGAAAAGGCTCATCTTACATTGTAATGCTGGACTGTGTTCCAGATGGAGAGAACAAATTGAGTTGGCAGAAGATACGAGCTGTACTTTTTTTCTATAACTAACTTACTGGACTGAAATAAAAGGCAGAGGGCTGGCACATGTATACTGCCAACTCGAGCCCCCAGCAACTTGGGGGACACCTACTTCCCCGCAATGACTATTGAAGTTGTATGTGCCCCAGGCAGGGCGTGCTGAACTGCCCCTTTTTTAGATGTCTGCAGCAGATGAAGAAGTTTCCAGCTCAAAAAGACAGGCTGTAGTCACAGCACCTGGAACAGTTCAGAAAGAAAAAAATGTTGGAAATATTTTCTTTTTCCATTCCTTTTTCACTTAGGTTGCTGTTCATCAGGGCTTGATGCGTGCCCACTGTCTTCCTCTCATTCCTGGCAGCGTGAAGCTCTTCACGTTTCTGAAATATTTGTCCATCTTCTTGCATCTCAGATATTTTTTCCCCCTTCTTATTCTTTGAATAGTTTGTTCGCAATTTTGATAACCAAATTGTTTTATAGCTAGTGTCTTTTCTTCACTGAGCTTCTCACTCACAATATTCAAAAGGCAAATAAAAATTTTGCAAGAAGTTTGGTACAGTCTGGCGACCTATAGTCCGTCCTGGACTGCGGGATTTGCATGATCTTTGTGTTTTTCTCCCCTGAGCTCATTTACAATTTCAAATGGTTTCTTGCTGTCAGCTTCCCTGTTTATCTCCTCTATTTCTCCTGGTTGCTTCTGCCAGCATTCTTGCCTGCCACCTATTGTAAGTTTGGAGATGTCATCACTTTTCCCTAAGCCATGTTTGCACTGAGCGTACACATTTAAATATGGATGAGCCTGGATAGATTCCACTTTGTCTTTTGCCTGGCACTGTTATAAGCTTGTCATAAACACTTCCTAAAGGATTGCCACATTGAAATATTTAAGAAGCTGTTTAATCTAGTCACATTGATTAAAATTATTTAGTTCTTTAATGCACCTCTCTTGCTTGCTTATATTTTTTATATTTACTGTGTTGATTTGCAAATTTGCTGAGAAAAAAGATCAACAAATAATGATATTAGTATTAGAAGCTTGCATGCTTTTGTCATGAAAGACTCATCTTTTGCCACTTTCTGCAAAGGAGGAGTTGGCAGGAAAGAAATACACAAAGGAAATATAAATATAAAATATTTATAAAATGTAAAAGAAATATAGTGGCAGGGGTGTTCAATAATTGCTTCGGCAGGAAAAAAGTTATAATTGAGAAGAGTTTCAAATCATTTGATTCCAGGACTTCAAGCCTGAATTATAGTATCAGTGGCAGTTATGCCACTTCTGTCATTAGGGAAAACTTTTTACTGCCCTTCGATGTCTGGCAAAATCAACAGTCATCTGAGAAGTGTCAAATTATTCGTGATTTTGGTTCTGAATGCAGTAAGCTCCTGTTTTACGTGTCATTAGTTCAAAGCCAGTAAGGATGACCAGGTTCTGCCTGTTCTTTGTCTTTTTTTCCCCTGGATATCTTGCCATATCTAATTGATATTTTGTCGCCCATCACTATGTAAATCCTCAATGCTGTCTTCCATATGAAATGTTTTAATCTATTTTGCTGTTTGTATCGTGTGTTGTATAATGGGGTCTAGCCAGTAGACAATAGAAGCAGCTGCCTCTGGTGCTAAAATGTGTGGTGAACATGTCCTGTTCCTTGCTGCGCTGCTTTGAAGCTCAGAGCTCATGGTAAGGCTCAAAGCTCAGGAGTGTGAAATAAAAATTAGTCTACAGAGACAAAAATCTCCTATTATCACCAGCAAGTAGCAAGAGTCCATGTTACTTTTTTCATTGTTCTGTGAGTCAAATGAATTATGTATGTGTTGTTGGTGCTGAAGAAATAAATAATAGAAAGTAATATTAAGTTTAAAGTATTTTCATGATACTTATTTGTAAAAAGACATAGATCTAGGTTTGTGGAAGCCTTTATGAGTTTGGAGATAACCATCAAGAGCTTTTTGGGCCTTGAAGAATTGGTCCACAAGTCTGTCAAGGAAGAAGCTGCTCAGGAAAATTTTAATACTGTTTTTTCATTATTATATATCATATTTATTTTTTTCAGAGGTTTATCTACTGCTGCATATTTGCACTTCTTTTTCTGGTATAATGTGACAGGGAGAGACACAAAACCTTACCTGGAATTATGGGAAGAAAGAAGAGCTAACCTTGATCAGGGCTATTGAAAGGTGCCTCTATTAACTTTTTTCCACTTTGGTTAAATTCGGCAGCTCCCTGTTCATTCAGAATGATTCCAAAAATCTCTCCAAATGTCTTCCAAACGCCTTGTGAGATTAAACTGGGTGCATGAAACACAAGTCTGCAAAAGTCATATGATTCAGCAAAGCAGAGTGACCACCCTTCAAAATTTTTTTAAGGTGTCACAAATCAGTCTTTTAATTTTTTTATTAGTTTTATTCTAACATGATGGCTGTAACTATTCTAAAATTATTGCTAATTTCTTCAAAATATTGACTTTTATTACTTTGACCTAATTAATTTCCAATTCTTTAAATCTGTTACAGTGTTTACATCAATATTCCTCATCTACTTCACAGGTTTTAATGATACTGAGCTTGTTACCCTGGTATTTATCTCTTCACTTTCATGAAACTGACATTTTTGGAGCCAAATCCTCTATTTCAGTCGAGAACGGGAAGGCAGAATGATTGGAAACAACTTACAGAGTATTTCTGCAATGTTGGGAAGCCTCAATATGCTGTGAAGTGTCTCCGAAGCACCTGTGTGCCAGCACTCTCTCTCTGCCTCTGTCATTGCAGGGGTGATGGTGTACAGACAAGCTGTACTGACCACTTAGAATAATATCATTTATCTTTCCATTTATGTTGCCTACTTTGTGTCTTCTCTGGTAGCATTTTACAAATGCAGATATAGAAACTTAACTGACTGTGAATTGTCCTTTCCCTATCTCTTATGTGGGTTTCCACAAGATATTTATGATTTAGCAGGAACCTGAATCCGGATATTCCACAGCAAGCTCAGTGCTTTTTTCTTTATCCTTTCTTGGGAATCCAACAGCAGAGAAGGATAAGCCAGACTGGCATTTAGGCTGTTGTTGCCTCCCGGGAGCACAGCGTAGACGAGTGCCGGTGCACCTGCAGCTGGTTTTCCTGAGTCTTACCTCCATGCATCCAACTCCCTGACTCACAAGTCCCATGGAGTTGCCAGCATGCATAGGCTGCCCTCCCTCCTGTCCTGTTTCACAGGTGAGTCCTGTGCTACAGAGCTCCCTGGGAGCTGCTCAGCAGACAGAGGGGCTGGAGGTACCCTTCTCTGCCTGTCTCTTGCCTACCAGGCATCTGTGCAGCTGCTTCTGTGGCTGGCTGCAGCAGGAGTGCTCCGGCCCCACTGCATCAGCACTCGGCGCAGAGCTGAGGAAAGGGTGGCAAACCAAACTTTAACTTAACTCCATGTGGTGTGGGCATGATCTAACCAATCCTGTGTGCAACTCAGCAGTCATTTCCAGCTCCCTCCTCCCTCATTTCAACTGAAGGGATTTTCTGTATTGTACTCTTCCTTGAAAGAAAACCCCTTCAGAACTGAAATCTTGGGATATAGTGCTTTGCAGTCAATACAAATGCTCTTATCCGTAGCCTTAGGCTTGAGAAGCACACAGACTGAGGCAGTACCTGTCTGTTGTCTCTAATATATTAGCTGACTAAAGTACTTCCCAAGCAAATAGCAGCAGCACTTTGACCTCTAAGTAATGCTGCACTTCCAAGTGTCCTGTGAACTAGGCATCTTCATTCCTGTTGCTCAGAGATGTGGATGCTGGAGCATGCAAAAGGAGAGACACAAGAATTTCAGCCTGCTGGTTCAGCCATCAACATTTTTTCTTATCTGTTCAGCCTCGTCTCAGCCTGATGTACGTCTTATTTGTAACTGGTAAACAGAATTGGAAATTGTTGAAAATAACTGGGCTGCTGTAGTAGAAAAGGGTTTCCCTTTTTAGCTGAGGTATAAGAATTGCAGCCCTTGCTTGCCTGAAAAGCTTTTGTTCGGGGAAAGCCACAGTGGAAACAAATTCCAGTCTGAGTTTTGGTCTAGAGGGGGCTAGAATGCCAACTATCCTGCGAAAGGTGGCCATGGAGTCAGCTGCTCTGGTGACCCCAGACTGCTTCTGGTTGAGGGACAGAAGCCAAAAACCATCAGGAATATTTTTTGTTTGTTCTTTGAGTTTCGGATAATGATTTCCTGTGGTTCTTTGGGCCTGAATTCTGTTTGAAGCTATTTATTTTTCAGGAATCTGTGCAGCAAAAGATGACTATATTATTATTGTATCACTAAAGCTACCAATTGACAGTGGGGCTATAATGTGGGTCCTACCATATTTACTGATAGTTGCTGTGTAGGTTAAGCATCAATGACACTTCAAAGCAATCTTTAGTTTTCAGAAGGCTTGGATGTCCATGAGACTGAAGAGCCATTTAAACTTTTAATGAAGACTGAAGGGAGTGGCAGAACCATTTAAACAAACTGGATAATAACACAAAGGTGAACTGAGCAGCATAAGGATGTCAGGCCATTGCACTGGATGAAATATTGGCATTAAATCCTTTCCGTTGTTACAGTGAAAAATAGAAATGATCTCTTGGTTCTGTATGTTAGAAGCTGGGTTCCTACTAGTGCTGCTATATTAATTTTCTGGAATAAATATAGGCATGTTTTTCTGAGCATAAAGAATCTTTCTTCTGAAGCCCTTCCTTGCTTGGAGGAGAAGGGCATTTGTTAATGCTTATGAAGCCAGATTTTACCATGCGTGCTACATAAGAAGTCCCACTGAAATCAATTACAGAATGTATGTCATAAGTGACCATTCAGTATGAGTAAGGATGGCAAAATCTAGTCTTTGGATAAACCACAGGAGGAGAAAATTCTGTCTCAATACTTTATTTTCATAAATCCTGAAGAAAACACAAGACAGATTGGTACAAGCATGTTGCAGAAATTGAGGTGAGCGGGATTTCTTCTAAATAGCCTGATAGCAGGGCTGTACCCTGCAAGATTGATCTGGTGATGAATACAGAAATAAACTAATTAGCAGCATCTTCTGTGAGAGACTAATATTCTGCTGTATTAGCCCAGAGTACTGGGAACCAAAGAAAAAAGAGACAGATGAAAGAATGGAAAATAAAGGCCTTTAAAGGAAAAAACAAAAGAAAAAAAACACCATTTCTGCCTCTGAACAGATTCCAAATGAATGATTGACATAAAGGATCCTGGTATTGTCTCCCACCTTCTGTTAGGGCTGTCTTATGGCTTGAACTGAGGAAATCTTAATTTTGTAGACTGGTGTAAAAGGAAAAGCATCTTGAATTCCCTGGCCCGATGCCCTATTGAAGCACCAATTTATATGCTGTTTCAGAATGGGCCTGGCTAACAAGTGCTTCTGTTCGAGTCCTGAAAAGCTTTCAAGGACATGCAGTGGCTGTTGCCTGGCAAACAGTGAGGAGCTGTCTGTTGAAACCCATAGCTGGTGTGCATCTGAAGAGCTGGACCAACTGAAAATAATACCTGCTCTACTTGTATGTGTGAAGAGATCAGCAGGATGGTGTGGAAGGATGCAATACTAAGACAGAATTGGTGTAGTGTACATAATTATGGTTCATAACAGCAAAGACTGATGAAGGGATGTGTTCTCAGGTAACAGCTAAAGCCAGAAAAATGTAACTAACTATTTCTGATTTAATTTTTTTAAAAATGACTGCTGTGATTATTGTACATCTGGATGACTTTTAAACAAAAGTATATAGTTGTGATTAAATTATTATATTTAAAAGAACAATTGTTCTTTTAAGAATATACAAATAAAACTAGAGAATGCACATGCCGCACTAGGAAGAGAAACAAAGAAGAAAAAAAGAAGAAAAGGAAAAAAAGACAGGAGTTTAGTCATGGTCCTGAACACAAACGAAGGAAACTGTGTGGTCTCCAGGGCTTCTGCAGCCCTCACCCAACTTGCGGTGGTGATGAGCAGTTGCAGCCATGGTAGATGATAGTGGGCACTGACCAGTGCTAATGTGGGACAAACACCTCAAGCCACAAGAAATCCAGCAAAACCTCAGCCTTGATGTTTTTTAAAGTGGGACAGCAGAGAGGAGTGTGACATCCCAGTGTGTAGCACAATGAGGTTACCAGTTATGGCTGGAAATGTTGAATATGAAAGCTTTTAAGTGAAACATTTTAGCCATAAAATGAACTGCTCTGCTGAGCTGAGTTTCTGTACCCTGGCAGGGGTACCTGTACTTGGGTCAATGGTTTGTACACACAGAAGGGTGTACTGAGATGCAAAGACATCATTTTGTTTAAAATATAGGTAGCTCAATGTAATGAACTGCTAACAGTGCTCTGTTCTAATGACAATGCCTTTTATTTTCAGAGGATCTTTCTTCCAAGAATTTTGAAGTATTTCAAATTAATCAAGGGCAACCTTAAATCTGTTCAGTTTTCTGTGATGCTGCTTATGCAGGCTCGCATGCCTCCTGTGTTGAAGCCACCTCTGGTTGCTCACTGATGATTCCCTCAGATTTTATTCATCGGCCCATGGCAGAGGACAATTCTCTAACTACTTTCCTGTATACACTGCTTGAAAACTTCAGGCTGCTCTCAGCTCCGGCAGCCACACCGGCAGATGACCAGAGCAAGGATGCTAATGGTTCTGAATGAGAAAATGGCTTCTCCCCTTTACTCGGGGAGTAGTGGGGAGGAGAGGGAGGCGGGTTAAATTCCCAATTTACTGAACTTGTGGATGTAGTAATTTCTTTATAGCTTGTTGGCGTTTCTGAGATGTCTCTCTAGAAATTAATAGGAAATAGACTGCAGCGATTTTTTGCATGGTTGATAATGGTGCATACTTCATGCAGTTTTAAACTCTACAACCTTATGTCCTGAGCAGTTTTTCCATATCACTTTTCACAGGACAGATAAAGATTATCTTGAAGTGTTTTATTAGCATTATTGATATATTTTGTATCCAGTACAGTCCCATTAAAGTCATAACTCAGAGAACATTCCCTGTGAATATCTCATTGGAGAAAGCTGTATATTTATAATCCCTGTTAAGACCTCGCCAGTCATACAGTATCATGTTTTTCCTCCTTCAGCACAATTTCATTTTTCAGTTTATCAGTAGTTCTGACAGTAGAAGTAATGAGTGCTCTATTCTGGACTGTTTGCTTTTACATTACTGCTCCTTAATATGTTATATGCTAGTTTCATCTTTCTATCTCCTCCATTCCTTTGCTATGACATCACTGTAAATGTATGTTCTATAACCTCCTGTTTTGTACAAGTCTGGGAAAAAAATGAGAAATAAAAGTCCCATTCTCTCCTCCTCAGGGGGGCAAGCAGGCAAATTGTAGTGGTTATTAGTGCAGAGTACAACAAAGAGATTTTAAATCTAAGTAGCTGGGTGAGAAGAATGGATATTTGATTATTCCATTAGGTACTTTGTGTGATAGTCACATTGCTTTATCATCCCACTCCTTTATCATTTCTATTAATAATCATGTTTATTTTCTGTTAAATTGTTCCTGAAACTTACATCCCTGGAGCCATAAATTGTGCTGAAATATGTTGAGATTGTGTACTTGTTTATGCAATTTTGCTAAAGCCAAATTGGATAACAATGGCTGAAAGTGATGCTTAGGATGGAACTCCATTGAATACTTTATCAAAAACACAAATTAATAGATTGTAATTAAATGGTGCAAGCAACTGCTTAATGCTTTGCGAAGCTGCATATGTCGTCTGCCCTATTGCTGCTGTTTTCAAACAAAGGGTTATGACAGTCACTCTATGCTTCATTGACTTGTGTGAAAAAACTAAAACTTGTTATACAGCAAGGCCACTTGCATGGTCATTTCACTGCTGACATCTTGATACAAACCCCTTAGGGGTCTAACAGAGATCAGTTTATCCGTACAGTAATAAACTCATTAAGTGCCAGGGAAATCATAAAGCATTAATGCTATAATGCGTTTGGATTGTGGCCATTATTATATTAGGAAAATGTTATTAATAATACTTTGTGCCTGTTTATAGGAATTCTTATGAGCAATCTGGGATCCTAAATGGCAGGTGGGTCGGTCATGCTCTGTTTAGTCAATGAGCTTCTGAATTAAAAGACCTGGACTCAACTTCCACTCTCCTATGACTGCATACCTCCTTTGCAGCATGGGACCAGTGACCCGAGCCAGAGCAGCGGTACTGACACTGCCTAACCTCACAAGTGTCTTCAAACACACATCGAGCATTCCTATCTGTCCAAAACACTATTAAGAACTTCGGCTTTCCTCCTTTAAATATAATTGTTAAAGACATCCATAGCTGAACAGTATTGTCTTGTGAATCGCACATAGCTAAATTGCGCTGTAGGAAAGGCGACTCATCCAAGTTTTCACAGATAAGGTCCTCCTCCATTTCCATAATTGTTTTAATTCCCGCTAAAGCTCTGTGACAGGTGAGCTGAGTCTAATGCCAGGTATCTTAGCTGCAAGTGCGAGGGACAGCTGTGTACTTTGATTCCCTCAGGAAATGTGATAGCTGGTATTACTACCTATGGCTTTAGTTAACATCTGATGCCAGCTGGCACCTAGGGAAACGGTGATCAGTAGCAGTTTCTTCAACTGTTTGGGAAAATAGCATAGCATTTTATGTGCAGTGGCTGTTTTCGCAATGTTCCTGGGTGATGGTGATTCCCCCTTAAAAGACACTGGAATATGTTGCTAATTCTGTGGAAGATACTTTCTGCAGATTAACAGTGTCATGCCATTTTGCTAACAAAATTATAAGGCACACCAAAGGCATTTCCAACTCTCCTCCATAATATAACACTAGGAAATGTAAGAACCACAAGTACTGACATACTAAACATTACCTGGGCTCCAGATACCGAACCAGGCTTTGTGTTTTAAAGGACACAAATGCATATGGTACTCAGAGGTTTAATTATGTAATGTTGTGGAAATAAGGAAGTATTAAATATAGCTATTGGAATACAGGACAGAAGATAGACTCTCCAAAAGGTATAGCAAGGAGAATTTACACACTTATTATCACAGCCGATGTATATTAGCTCCTGGAGAGAATCTAGAGCTTACTATCACCTCTGAGAGGAAGGCCAGGATGTGAGCCAATACTCAAGTCAGTGCTTAATTAACCAAGGAAAAAATATCAATAGCGGTGCATCTGAATGTCACAGATAATATGGAAATACAGTTTCTAATTTAATGCAGTAAAGTCTCTAGACGTGCCCACCCCATATAAATGAGATCTAGGCCATTATTAAATAGAAAGGATGATAAAGCAAGGAAAGAAAGGCTAATCTAAAACAGCTTGCTGCAACTTTATTAGAGATGTACTGATAGGGATCATCTATGTTTCTGAACAACGGTACTTTCAGTTTAATAAATAATTGTTTTAAAGGGGTTAATTTGTCATTCAGACTTCTGGTTGCATTCCACTGTGGTTCAAACAAATAAACAAACATACCATTGTTTTCTAACTTGAAGCCATTGGATTGGTAACGTAGTGCAGCTTGCAGAGTAGGAGCACCCTTTGCAGCGCTGCAGCAAGGCTTGCCTGCCAAAGCCCTGCTAGAGAGGGTGCCCAGGCCGTGCCTGGTATCTGCAGTATCTGAAGCAAAACAATCCCTCACCTTTCCACTGCAAATCCTGTGCTGCTCCATTCCTGAAAGTGGTGCTGGCATATGGATTTGGTCATACGCATTTACTTTGTGTTACTGGAATGCCTGCAAGTAATGTACCTGGAAGCAGAGAAAGGTGTTTTCTCTGCTATTATATTGGGAAACCCAGTGTAGCAGATAGCTGACATTGTCATCGGCAAGAGTACCAGCTAACTGCTCAACCATTTACACTGAGCTAAATATTATGTGTGCAGTGCAGAGCTTTGTTGCCTTGAACTGAAAGAACTCAATAAATTGTGTACTGCTGTTTCTTAGCAGGTCTGTAACAGCAGGTTATTTCGAAGTCAGATGTGCTCAGCGGCATGGATTTACACTGAATTTCTGGGATGTCAACACTACAGTCTGAAAGGAAATGGTTCTAAAGTAATATCCAAGATGTTATGTTTTCCTTTTCTCTTGCTGCCTAAATAATCTGTCCTACTTTAGTTGTGCCCTTATTACCCTGAACTTAAGCTCTAAGATTTCCCTAGCAGCCACAATGCTTTCTGCACAGCGTATCAAATGGGCTGTGTAGTCCATAGCAACATCATCAGTTTCAGTCTTGCTACGAGCCTCCTGCATTCACTCAACTTCATCCTTCACTGTGACTTTTGGGGACTTTTATGACAACAAAACAGTAAATCTTCTTTGACTTGATAAATCTCTCTGTGAGCATGTGTTCTGTTCATGAATGGTACTGGGTAGTCCTGTACATCCTTTCCTTATTAAACACAGATAGTGCAGACAGTGATGATGGATATTATTTTCAACCACTTGCACAGTGGTCCAGAGTCTTCCAAAAGTAATGTTAATACCAACCGCGGACCAAAGAGTTTCTACAGTTCGGGTGCTTTTCTAGCATCAGTGGGAACATCCAATCCCACCATACAAAGCCTTGTTAGTATCTAACACTATGTAAATTAACAGTTCTACTTAAAAGTTAATCTATTGGTGGTAATAATTATAATGGCCTAGGAAAAAACTGTAGACTGGGAATTTCCTGAAGTACTGTTTCTCTGAAGCCGATGTCAGGAAAGGATTGCACAGGATATACTCTTTCCCCAAGCATCTGCTGCTGACCACTGCTGGAAGGAGGATACTGTGCTCTGCGGATTCTTGTCTGGCCCAGTGCAGAAGTGATGTCCTCAAATCAGCTGCCTGCTGAGGGTAACTTTGTGTTTCAAGTGATCTAAATTATTTTGAGCCAGCAATTTGATTTTTAAATGCTCCGTGTTCCATGACTGTAACATAGTTCTCTGATTGTGCTAATGATGACTGCATTCAGTTAGGTCAAAACAGGAAAAAGAGTAGCAAAAGGAAATACCCATGGAGAGTGGAGGAAGCATGGAAAAAAACAATATTTGTCATCAAGAAAGCACCAATATTACAGAAAAAAATGTGATTTTTCATAGCCACTAATAAGAAATACAATAACACAGAGAAGCTTTTGCTTTCTTTTGTGAAAGAGAGGAAATATATAGATAGCTGAATCCATTCAGTTAGGAGAATAAGTCAGCATCATTGACTACCTCTGTCTTTCAGAGCATGTAATTGATTTTTAACTAATTCTACACCCAGAGAAACTAATCCTTGTGTGAAAAAAATCATTGGATCTAAATAAGTTCTTATCTGAACAAGCAGGTCAATAACTGTGCAAGCAAATATTGTCCCAGGAAAACATATACTGTAATACCACTTGACAGGTACGTTAGTCTCCACAGAGTTTTGAGTAAGGAGTCTGACTGTGCACCACCTCCACTGAAATCATTACAATTTTGTAGTGAGCTCAGTCAGGACAAAATCATGCATCCTAGGAGAAGCATGAGCAGCAGTCTAAGGGTGCCCAGACCTGGACATCGCTTATTGTGCAGCAGTATTTCAAAGCCCTTTTTCTCTGACTGCCCTAGTATGAAGTTGGGACAAAATTCCTCTTGGCCATGATGGGCTCTGTGCTGTTCGGTCACTGGTCCTGTTTGCCCTCCCTCCCCAGGCAGAGCACCACAAGCAGGTTCTTGGCTCTCACGTTGTCCTCTGAACACCTACTCCTTTGATCTCAAGCAACAAGACCAACTTGCCTAATAAGGCGCCCTACTATGTGTTCCCTTTTTGTGCTTCATGCCAGCTACCAGCCAGGAATATCGCATCACTGCACAGTAATGTTTCCATTAATATAAGTGCGATTTCCTGGTGCTCCATATCCCTTTATCTTGTGCTCATATGCAAACAGCCTGTATCTGTGCTGTGCAGAAGGATGCATCCAGAATTCATTTTCATTCTCATGTAACATGAAAGGTATTTCTGAAAGAGTAACTAGTGAAGTGATGAGAATCCTCCAGGCTTTGAAGTCTAAGCTTTGCTGGTGTGATTAGTTTAAATGACTAGTTTGCCATATAAGGAAGTGGTATTCGTGGGTTTGGGTTTCTTCACCCCCCTCTTCTGTTTTGAAATTTGATATCTCCCAACAAGTGCTATTTGGAGCAATCTCAAAGCTACTGTTGTGTTTCCCAACAGGAGCCCTCCAATATATGTGCAAAGAGGAAATTGTCTGGCATTTCTGAGCTGTTCTCTTGGTTGCCCATGTGCTACTTTACAATGAATGTGTTTGAGAAGATGGTGGTGGGTGTATAATACAAGCTTAGTTGTAACCTTTCCTCTCCAGAAGCCTAGGGCACTTCTCAAGATACGTGTTTCTGACTCATAGAGTTAGACAATTGCAAATGCTTACAAGAGCAGATCCAAGTTCTCTGTGCACCCAGCTGGACCTTTCTGTAACAGTTGCTCACTCTCCCACAAAGAGGATTTATCCTGGTGTTTGTTGCCTCAATCTCATCTCCTCCTCATGAAGATGAGCTCTCAGCCAACATAACCAAGACACATCTGCCAGTTATGCGATCCAAACTTCCCTGTGGCTGGATATTAAGACAGACTGTATGATGAGAAAACCCACTTATGCTGAAGAATGACTTGATATACTAACACACAAAACAATCAATCCTAGAACTCCTCATAAAAAACATTTTAGTCTCTCAAACCCTCTTATTATTCAACTACTCTCTTTCTGCTTTTTAGCCCAGGAACAGAGGGGACAGTAGGATCCAGAGATAACTGCAAGCTGCAGAAGTATTGAGGAACTAGCAAATATCTGTCATCATTTAAAGTCTGGCTGGAGTGTTACTTTTACGTGTTCAAGTTTTCCTGTGGATAGTCATCTGCATGCTGACAGCCCAACATCCGTATGGGTCCGGAAAGGCTCGCCAGAGGACCACTGTTCAAACCTCCTACGACTCCACGTGCAGTGAGCACGGTCTGCTCTAGATGAGCAAGGTTTGATTGCAGTCATGGGATACTTTAAGTCAGGCTGGGCACTCATCCTCCCTCTTCTTCTTACAGCCCAACAACTGCAAAAGCAAGCTGTCTGACTGACTCTGAGGGGCTAACAGCTGGGTCTGTGGTTGATGCTAAAAAAGAGCACAGACTTTACATACATGTGTTTAGAAAAACTACGACAAAGGAGTGTTAAAATTACAAAGTTAAGTTCCCAAAAGTTGAGCTTTCCTGTTTCCTGTGCAGCCTTAATTCATCTGTTCTACACACTAGAATTTTGTTAATCTGTGATTATGGTATCCCACACTACATGTTTTTTCGCTTGGGACCTTTGCTTCATTTAAAAACTTGCATAATGAAGTGTGCTTTGGAAATAAATCAATAGTCTGTAGTGAATGAGCACCAAAGCCTTTCCTGCTGCAGAAAGCGAAGAGCACGTAGCCAGTGATGCAAGGAACTACAGAGGGAAAAATGTTGGTCTTGTGATGGCTTTCTCTAGGGCAAGTGAATAGCAGAGAAATGGATTTTACCTCCCCATGGGCCAGAGAACTCTTGATTCTGAGCATCACACTTGCATCAAACAAAATTTTTCAAGGCTGTTTTCTACTTGTGAGTTTGTCTTATTTGTGGTACACAGCTAAGATCCCTGGGTTGTCGAGTGGGTAATTGTTGAGCAATCACAGTTCCACCTGAAGCCACTGGGATCTTAGTCTTCAATATATGAAGTACTGTAGAATAGTCTGAAAACACAGGTTTTAAACAGCTTGTGTTAGGTACCCAAGTTTAGCTGGTACTTCTTACTAAGTTTACGTTCCATAAAAATGGCAAAATCTGGAACTTTAACATCCCAGAAAGTTTATAAAAATGAATACATTGATGTCTGAAGCATTCATACTCTTCTGATAAGCACCACAGAAAAGCCTATGAAGAAATGAATAATTCTGTTTTCAAAGCAGAATCTGAACAGTGTGCAATAAATAATGCCTGGTAAGAGTGAATAATGAAGGGAAAATAAACTATTGAAAGCTACACATTAGTTGAACATTGTTCATTCTGCGCACCAAATGAAGTAAGGGTCTTATGGAAAAGAGCATATGTGACAGTGTCATTTACAGTGCTATCGTGGTGCCTGTGCACGAAGCACATGAATTACTCTTTCATAGGCAACTACACCATTTCATGTGCTTGATTAGCAGCCTTTATAATGTAAGCATAGCATAGTTTTTGTGTGCGATAAATAAGTTACATGGTTTTTAACTCATTTGAAGTCCCTATTTCAAGAACTGAAGGCTCCGAAGCCTTTTCAGTCAAATGGTACTTGGGTTATTCTGTTCTTTCATGTGGGGGAACAATATGTTCTCCCTGCTTTAGTTCTCTGAAATCTGTGAACTATTTTGTCTGAAACTAAGAAAGAAAATAAAGAGTCAGCCTAGTGCAGGTATCTCTCATGATGAATTTCATTAATACTGTAATTGAAAACAGAATCCGACCATGGAAACTGCTGGGCAGGGACTAAGACATCCGTTGGTGACTTCAGTGTTTCCTGTTGTACCACTGCTATTTAGGAACCTGGTGGTGGCTCCTGCACCTCACCACAGTAGTGACTGGAGATGCCAAACTAGTCTTTTCCTTGGCGGAGTCACCAGTCTTGTTTATACTTCTGTCCTATAGTGCTGTTACTCACAGAAAGAAAAATATGTGTATTTATCCACCTTCAAGGATAGAAGTGCAGTTTGGGTAGCCTCCACGTGGTGAGGATGAATTGCCTGGTTTCATAGATGTTTTTTGTAAACGAATACTGGTTAATACTGACAGGATTTCAAGGAGACTCTGCGTGGAAGACAGCAATGCAGTATATAGAGGTTTGAGCGAGATGGAAGTGAATCATGTGAGGTGTTCGGGTTGCTCACAAGGTTGTTGTGAGGATGGATTTATATCAAGTTTGCTGCTGCCTAGATGAATATTAGTACTGATGGCACAGGAAGGTGTCAGAAGATGGTGGTCAGTCTGACTTGCCACACGGCAGAAGACATAGAATTTGAGATCTGCTGAAAGCCATGAACAGCCTCAGGGTAATCAAGTAATAAGCTCCTCTGCTCACAGCAATAATTTGAGAAAGGCTACCATTCAACTTAAATATTACTTTGCAGCCTTTTTTAGGGGTACTCTTCTGTTTTTGTCCACCAACAAATCCCCATTCCACTGTGCAGGACTCAGACAATGGCTTATTTCAAGATAAATTCTCATAAGTACTGGTATCTTTTACATCTGAATCCTTGTGCACTTGGTTAAAACAAAACAAAACAAAACAAAACAAAACAAAACAAAATAAAAACAAAACAAAACAAAACCACTGTGTTGTACTATGCTCGTTGTTTACTCTTGCGTTTAATCACAGGAACGGTTGTACCCTTTGACTTTCATTTGAAGATGGATGAATTCCCAGAGATGTCTAAAACAAACGAGTGGGCTTTAACTTTAACATGAGAACAATGACGATTTCAAAATTTTATAAGGGTGCCAACCATGCTGGTTTAATTTTTGACAGGGGATGTGCTACGTTTCTGCATTTTTAATAAAGAGACTGACAAAAGAGTCATTCAAGCTACCTAGAGAGACAAACTTTTACAGCAGGTCTGTAACCCATTCAGATGTTAGTGGCAAAGATATCAGGACGGTCTATCTTAAAAGACTGTCATGAAATACTAGCGTTGCTGCATAAAAGTCGACAGATTACTTTTGATTTGCAGACACATTATAAAATGCTTTCAGATTCTTAAAATTTATTTGGAAATTATTTTGATATTGTGAAAAACTGATGTAATAAAATCCATGAAAGAACCACCCCACACTGCAGGTAAAACCAGAGGGAACTTAATTCTACTGGATTTCTGTTTGTTAAGGGAAGACTTAGATTTTATATTACCAGAATATTTTATGTGTTTCAGAAAGACAAGTAACCTCAGGTAACTAAACTCTTAAGAATATAACCTACAAGAAAAGATTACTGCTGCCATTGGCACAGATTTCATTTTCAAATGTATGATATGCGTTATGAACAATAGATCATAACACAAGCATATAAGGCAAGTAATATTTAAATTTTTTTATTTACACAGTCTAACTTTACAGATTATCCTTGCTTAAGAGCGATGTTTATCCATGAAACATTTATAGTATGAACATCACTGCAAGAAACATGACTGGACGCTTTTTCTCAACGTTGGATTTGTGTACTTTGGCTGTTTTGGGGGGGAGCTGAGTCATGAGTTGAGACCTGTCATCATCCATGCATCAGATGTTCTAGATGGGTTGAATGGTAAGAAGGGCTCAGTTGACGGGGAACAGGGCTTTTGACAGGCCTTCAGTGAATGCAGGGCCCTACTACCTGGTACACTCCCTGGTTGCAAGGCAGTACCATTGTCTATATACCAACTCTGTCTGCTCCGCAGTGGGTCACAGAGCTGTCTGACCATCTGCATCCTGCATATGTGACCACAGATGAGGGGAGAGAGGTCACAGTGCAAAGCTGTGCATGTGTTTGATATGAGCTTCACTGTGGGGAGTGTGCAACAGGAGATAACTACATTGCTCTCAGCTCTGTGAGTAAGATGTACAAGGCTTTGGTTGCCTTTTATGGGCCTGTTCAGCCTTGTCTCATTCTAATTCCCCCTCTAAAATGGGTCCTGCATAAATTTGCCTGGCCCGGCAATTTTTTGAGAGGCCAATAATGCTGTTAGACCCTAGATGAACATGAATAATAGCCTGTTTGCACAGCTGATAACTGAGCTCTAAAAATGAATCTGCTTCCAGATGAAAATTGACATGCAAAATTTAAGCTTGGGGAGCAATTCTTTGTACGTATTCTGAAAAAAAAAAAAAAAGACTTGGACTGCTTAATTTTTATTCATCCTTAAAACAAAAAACCCTACAGTAGGGTCAGCAGAGAAAGCTTCTGTGTTTTGACATAGAACTTGGAATTAACTTTAAACATAAAATACAGCAAATGTTTAATCTGTAATAAAGTTGAATCTTCTCATTTTGGAGAAGAACAATGGCTGAGGGTCAAAGCTTTGGGTTCTGCAGTTGCCAGATGGGATCATTTCCAAAAGGGAATTTGGATGGTAATCAGTGTCCGCTGGGTCCATGCCCACCGCTCCAAGTCCGCGTGCCACAAAGGAGAGATTAGGGACAGAATGAGAATGTGCAGGGCTGGCACGAATCAAAGGGACTCCCTGTAAAACCTATTACATCTGCGCTCTAAAAAATGCATAGAGAAACTGACAGTCAGGAAAATGGAGTTTTGATTGTGCTTTGATGGCTGGGAGGCTAAAATTGTGTGGGTGGGTGGCTAAGTGTAGCTCCATGTCCATGCCAGCTTTATTTGACTGAGACAGCCAAAGTCAGGCCAGTTCTCATTGTCCTTTCAGGACTTTCAGAGCAGCAGGATAAATAAAGGAGTGAAACGAGGAAATGAATTTATAGACTTTGGTTGTCAAATGATTAACAAAAGGCCCAAATCTTGGTGTTTTGTTCTATTGATTTTGTTTTGGCAAGGCAAAGATAAGATTGTGAACCTGTACAAAGGGAGGTGGCCTTTACGTCCCTCTGTGTCTTTGTGATGGCTGGGTGATTTGCTGAATTGAAGTTTCACTTTCAGACTGAAAGCAGGTGTTATTCTACACTGAATTATGAGATACAAACATTATGCCATGTTTTTGGGACCCACAGAGTTGGCTAGTATTAAATCAAAACAGACCCCAAACGTTTGGGTGGGAATATCTGAATCTCTCCAATGTCTGCTTTGTAACGGTGAGAGAAACAACCCACATTCCAAATCAAGTTTTGGGTGAACTTGTCATGATCTTTGGAAGCCCATGTTAGTCCTTGAGGCCTGTGCCCTCTAGCAGGTGAGTGTGCCCATGGTTTGGGTCCTAACACTCTAAAACAGCTGAAGAACCTCAGCTGCTTTAACGTGATCTGGCCACAGAATGTATCATTTTCCAGTGGAAAGGGAAAAGCTGTGCAGGGCTGTGAAGGTGGCTGCAGCCCTTCAGCGCTCTCTTCCAGCGCTTCATGTTGGCCTGGTGTTGCCCTTCTGTCCTCCTACAGATCATGGGCCTCCTTTGCAAGTACCAAGACCAGCCTTTGATGACTAATGGACAACAAGTATCTAACAATTCTACAGAGTGGCACAGGTTATACTGAAATAGAAAAGTTATTTTGAAAATATAACTCTGAGATTAGCTTGGACATGTTTAAGCTTTCTAAAGGGTGAATGGAAGGGAGACAAGTTCTTTCTCATACAATACCAGGCGTCTTATGAGGAAAAATTAAAGTGGTTTGACCAAGTGCTGTAGAAAGCGCAAACTGTGAGTCTGAAAAGATCTGTGCAGACATACAAATGCGTGAATACTGTGCTTCATCAGAGCCATAGGAGAACCCACTGAAACACAAGTGGTGCAGCAAATCACAGACCAACTGAATTAGTAGCAGTTGGTTTAGACTACCAGTATCTATATGCTTGTATTCTTTCAGGCTTGATCCATCGTGATTAAAACTCAGCATCTATGGAACTGAGAGACACTTCTGCTTTTGAAGAAAGAATTGTGGATGGGGGGAATATTTTGAAAAGTGTACTAGTAAGGGTAGGAGGAGAGTTGTTTTGTGCTTCTAGAAACTATGTCTCTAGGACACGTTATTCTGAAGTGCATCTATCACTTGATGCTTTATGTGATCTGACAAAATGCCACAGGGACTGAACCACCAACTGCTGTTGTTGCAACATGGCATAACAGGCAGGAAATCTAAAAGGACACGTTTTCTGAAACTTTGTTTAAAAGAACTGTAGCTCTGGGAGTGCATGTACACCTGTCTATCACTCATACAGGCAGGATTCTACATATGGCGTGAGCTCTGTCCTAACATTTGTGAGAAAAGGTGTCTCAACTTCAGAGAAACAAGTTTTTCACAACTCGGTTACACAGGTAACTCTTCTCAAACGTATGTAAACAAGGCTGCCCTTGTGTGACTCTAATGTATCACTAATGAAGCTACGCATAGAGACCCCCAGAAGAATTTTATCATCGACTAAGCAAAATGCTGCACAAAGTGAGGAGATACTTGACCAGCAGGCCTACATTTGCAAGATGTGAATTGGATTCTTTTTCTTTCCTGGAAAAAAGATCTCCCAGTGTTTCCCTTTTCTTTCCTCCCCCCATTCCTCTTTTGGGGGGATTTTAAAAACTAATTTCATTTTTATCCACTTTGAAAAACAAATAATTCCACTCTGACCAAGCTCAAATGTGTTGGTTATGCACAAGACTCCATTCATTCTCTTGCTATTTAGGAACTGAAAGTGATGAGATGGCAATATCTAATGCAATAGCTTTGAAAAAAATTATTAAAGACAAGCTAGTAAATCAAAAGAGAAAGCAAGAAAAAAATCATTCAGAATCTGACCTTGAAAAATTTGCTTTTAATGAGCTTTCACTTTAAAAAGGAAAACAAATGCTGGGTTCATATTGCTTCATAAAGAAAGACAGCCTTGTCAAGCAGCTATAAGAATTTACAAATTAAATGACGTTTAGGCTCTGCCGGCTGCTTAGCACGAAGGCAATAGATTCAGCACTAGCTTGAAAGTAAGGCGGGTTTTTAAGTGTTCTGCTGTCATACAAAATCCATACAAAAATAATGAGAAACATTCCATGCAGCTATCATCCTAAATTCCCATTTGGGTATTATTTTCTCATTGATGTTGTAATTAATGCTAAAATAATTTGTCTGTGAGCCTTCAAGATGCTTAGAGCTTTCCAGAGGGGTGCTAGGAGCCGAGGGAATTTTGCACCTCACAGAACCAGACCTTGTCTTCCCTTCCACCATCCGCGCACAATACACCACTTCTTTGCAGGACTGGGCCTAAACAAATAAGATGCGGGAGAAAAACAGAGTGAGTGTCTGCTCACAGAATTATAAAAAAACTAAAAATCCAGCTTTGGTCCTGCTACTAGGTTTCACTGTTTGTGTCTAAGCCCTTTGGGAGCCACAGAGCAAACAGCAGCCTGTGGTACTAATCAGCTGCTTTACAGCATTGGTATATGGTCACTGTAGAGTTACACGAGACACTGTCGACTTCAGTTTTGCTCCAATTCATGATTCCTTTGTTAGCAGTAATAGGATAAATAGTTTGAAGTGAAACATCTTGAAAAAATCCCACTGTACTTGTTACTAACTATGGCCTCAAGTCTGCATTTCTGTTAGCTTTCACGGTGATTAGTCACTGTATGACAGCAAAGAGCAGATCAGTCTATAGCGGTGCTCCTCTAGAATGCAAAAGATGTTGCCAGACACCTAATCCTCACGTTTTTTCCTTCCCAGTCCCTTCATTCTTACGCTCATTAAAATTAATGGGAGAGGTCCCTATTGTGACTGTAGGTTTGGTTGCACTCAAAGATCTGTTGTCTAGGGATACTGCTATGGCAGGGTGTTCAGCCTTGGGATGGGAATGAAGAGCAGAAGCCTTCTGTGTTAACTCCTCTCTAGCTGAACAAAAACTATCAATGATCTGCAAAGCATCTCTTATCTTTCCCCTACTCCCTCGCAAGAGCCACTACAGAGAGGCAGGAGCGAGAGCATGAAGTGGAAGAAGATGGATTTGAAGCCGTACTGGAAAAGCATTGTGAGTAACGCAGCACTCTCCAGGAAGGCAGGGTCCCAGGGAGCTGCTCTTCCCAGTTACTTTGGGAACCTTACATGGCCAGAGTACTGCTGAATGGCACTGGGTAATATTTCAGTTGATTTGCTAAGGAAAACCAGGAGGTGGTAGTCACAGTGGACTAACTTGGGTTTGCAGTTATACATACATATATAAAATTTGAAGAGTGGTTGTAAGTCAGCATTGCTCTGACCACAAGAATCCATGAGTGCGTGATGTGGACTGCTGTCCGTCCACGTGTGTATGCAGGTAGCGAACGTGTGATGCAGTGTGGTTTACATTTAAGCAGAAGCTTTGGTCATCAAATGTTGCAGTCTCATACCTGGACCATAAGTACCACTGACATTTTGTCTGGCCAGCAGTGTGGCAGTGTTGTATCATGCTGCTACTTGTGCTTGAATAAAGAACTGAGTGACAGTTTTAGGACAAAGAAGAAATATGGCTATGGAAGTGAGATTCTGGCTTGTAGGAGAGAGAGTTCTTGGATGCTAAACTGATGGGGTTTGTAGTTTGATTTAAATCTGATTATATGATGTCCTCCTTCCTTTACTAGGCCATGAGCTACTTAAAAATAAGGATGTCATTAGAGGAACTTTGAGAGTGCTAAGGGGGTTAAACTGACCTTTACAGCGTGAAACAAGCAAAAGGAAAGTCCCAGCAGCTGTGGGACTTAGAATGTGAAATGGGAAGATCTGATAGACAAAGTAATACAGAGCATGGATTTAAATAAGAAATATGAAAAGCAAAACCGTAAACAGCTGACTTTTAGGGGACTGGAATCCTCTAGAAAGAAGCTGAAGTTAAAAGAGAATGAAATTAATCTGAGAAGTGAAAGAGATTATATAACATATTGAACAAAGCATTTTAAAACAATAAAAGATGCAAAAATAAGAGCATAGAAAAGGGAGATAAATGTATGGATGCCATTTAGTCAGATACAAATAAAAATATGAATTGGAAAAAACATCTAAAGACTTAGAGCCCTAAGTTGCTTTCACTCATGCAAAAGAGGATTTGTGCAAATGAAAGGTAATGTCACCTGTCCTTAACAGTGCCCTTACAGAGAGAGATGGGGACGGCTGCAACGATGTCATGGGGCTGGAGGGTCAAGTGGTAACGGACACCAATGCTGCACTAACAGTGGTCGGATGCACGAACTAAGGGAAATTCCTATAACCACATGGACAAGAGTGAAAGGATTTAAGGAAGTTAGTAGAGGAAAATTTTTAATTGAGAGCTCTTGGAAATCAGGCTGGGAAAAACTAAGAAGAGAGGGGAAGCAGAAGAAACTTTTCTGTGCAGTTTAAAATGCACAGATTTTGAAGAAATTCATCAAAAGAGAAAGACAATGCATGAAAACAGTAAGCAGAACATTTTAAAACCGAGTATTAAACAAGGGACAAACAAAAGTAGGTTTGGTAATCCCAAAAATAAGAAGGAAGGTTGTGAAAAGTGTTAGTCATTTTGAGCACAGTAGGTAAAAACCAGGAGCCATGGAAGAGTCTTACGTCCAAGTCCTGATCAGAAGTGAACCTGTATTTATACTCTGCTGGGCTTGTGGCTTGTTTTGTGCCTCACTTACTAGATGCAGCAGAAAATAAATTTTAGTTTTAAGTATAATATACAATACTACATATACTACATATAGCTGAAAACTCACAGTAGTTTTGTCGAGAATTTTGTTTTAAAATGTAAAAATTATCACAGGTACAGTTGGCAGTTTAAGGGATGTGGCTGCTAGTGAATTTGTTCAACTAACTTTAATTAAAAGGTTTAATTTAAATATCTGTTTGCAATGCATATTACATTAGCATATCTAAAAGCCATGAGGGGACTGAAGGAATTAGATTTTGTCTAGTTGAAAGACAAGACTGAAAAAGTCAGTCTAATGGACAAGGGATATTTCCAAAGGTTATTATGCAAATAGAGGAGGATAGTTTTTTAAATGTCCACTTGAAAGGAAAAAAAAAGATTGTAGAAGGATATTAAGTTGTTTGGGGGAAAATAAGGCGGGGGTGGGGGTGGGTGTTAATACATATAGCTTAAGAAACTTGGTCTCTCCACAGCTAGAAGAGTTTCAGCAGGGAGACTGGAGACTTCCTAGTGGAAGTGTATGTATACTAGTCCTGTTCTTTCTTGTCCTGGATGGTGGGGTTTTTTTTTACATTTAGCAAAGGTTTTATTAACAAAAACAATGAAACACCTTCCATTCTTCCACACTCGAGAGAGCTCTCTTTGGCTGAGGCTGTCTCTAATAGCGGTCAGAGGGCAGGGGAGGTCCATGGCTTGTTGACATCATTGATTGTGAGTGGCAGTAAATAAGACAGGGTAAGTCTGATGCTGCTCTAACTTGGCACCATCGTGCCCAGGTCATAGTGTTCAACTAGATGGAATCTGCTGCCTTCTCTAAGTCAGCGTGGATGGTGTTTGTTACCTTATCTTGCACAGCTAGTCCGTGGCCTCTTCAGCTGCGATGTGGTGAACATTAAAATGCTCCTGGGTGTCATACATCAGGTGGAAGTGCTTGTAGCATATTGCTCAGGATGGACTTTTGGTCTGAACCCGTGTAGTGTTCTTCTGCAAAGCAACAGAAAGTGTATGTACAGTGGACAAAAGCTGGAGACACCAGCTGAACTTGCATTGAAATAAGCTTGGTGCGTTGATTTTTACATACTTCTGAATGACTCTTCCAATTGAAATAAAATCTGTGGTTGGGAGGGTGTATATATGCACACCAGTGTGAGCAAACAACAAAAGAACCTGGTATACTAATACAAGCCTGCAGAAAATCCAGTGTGCAGAATACCAGTTACTCATCATGACACTGAGGTGACTTCTCTGATGTATAAGCTGTAGCAATCATGAGATAACCTATGGATCTAAGTGATCAATTGTTGCAAAACGTATGGAAAAAAGATCTGGGTTCTGTATTTGGGGAAAAAAGTAATCTAGCTTTAAGAATCAGTTTGTGAAATAGATCAAAGAAATGGTATGGATGATGAAAGACACAGGGTAGGTGACGGGAAGCTCCGTCTGGATGGAGCTCTATAGAAATAGCATTTCACTGTTTTGATCTATCTCCTTGGTCTGTTGGCAGCAGGCTGATTTGTGTCAGTGTTGTTTCATGTGCAGGGGTATGTGACCAGAAATAGAAGCAAATTAGTGAATCGCACAGACAGCAGGTAATTGAACCGTCACTTTCTTCAGGGTCCTTTGCCACGGTCTGAGACCCTCCTGCCCTTATCTTCTTTGTGCCCTGGGGCTGAGGCTGCCCCACTGCTGCTTGGTCTGCCTGAATGTTGAGGGTGACTTTGAATGTTTAGTTAGTAGACAGAGGCAGAACATACCAGTCACTCAGATGGAGAGAAAAAGAGTTGACACAGCAGCCTGAGCCTAATTCCTAACAAAAACTATGCGTAACAGCCAGCAGAGAAACAGTCTGCTACAGCAAGAGCCCTGCACTAGCTTGAGAAGTGTTGAACAAAGCTGGGTCACCCTTATGCTACAGGCCAACCAAAAATAAGTAACATGTAGTTCGACTGTGCTGGTCTTCTAAAAATCATTAGGATGGCACTGTGTTCCTAAGTTTACTCACATTACTTTTAAGCTGAAATATTTCCATGCATGGCAAGAGCACACGTTCTGTGCTACACACCTGGAGCCAGTAAGGACCAAGCCAGGGGCAGAGCAAGGTGAAGCAGAGGTACCTCACACAGTATGTAGAGCTGGGGAACTCCTTGCTTCAGGATGTGACCCACCCCTAAAGCTTTTACTTACATTATTTTTGAAAAGGAACCGATATTCATGAAAACGTCTTCAGGACTATTTGAATACAAAGAGACTACGGCTGTTTCAGGAAGTCCGCAGGCCGCTAAAGGCTGGAAGACAGGGACCTGCTCTGCGCAAGCATGGCTGTACGGTGGCTCTGGCCTGACACGCGCTCTCAGGCATCTGCGGTCAGCTGCCGTGCGGGTCGGAAGGAGTTAGAGAGACCCTTGGGCTCACCCACCGTAACACCTTGAGATTAGGAGGCAGACTGGTTTGTGTGTGTCAAATCTATAAGCAAACTCAGTTGCCAACTAGCAAATGCAGTATATTAGAATGTTTTGTGTATAGGATGGCTACTGGATGTTGCATGGCAGCTGTTGGAGTCTGTTTGGCTAAATCTGTCTGTGCTGTTGCTTTACAGATTTCCACACAGTCTGGATAAAAGAAGAGGGAGTTCTTGTTCCAGTTTCTGACTCCAGGGGTGAGCTCCTGGACGAGATGCACCTTGGGAGGTAAATTAACAGTCTTAATTAACTATTGGAACATAATGGATAAAACTAGATTTAATTTCTCTTCCATACCAAATGGTTTCCCTTGCCCAATTTACTCCCCTTCAGCACCTCCAGTTTCCTTCTGGCCTCTGCAACTCCTTGGAGAGACAAATGTCCACAAGATGGTACTAGGCTACCAGTAGCCCCTACAACGGCTGGTCAGCGAAGGCTGTTGAAATTGCTGTTGGTCAGGTGTCATCATAGCAATTTACTCAAAAAAAAGGTTATTTATCTTGTTTTCTGTTAGCGGCATTCAGGCCAAAATATCCATGTGAGGATTTTTAATAAAACAAAGTTCCGACAGGAACCTTAGCAAATACTTGCTGTGACTGATGCCCTGCACACTCGCAGCTGTTTCACACTGGATACCTTCATCATTGCCGTTGGAGCCACTTCCAATTTAAACTGATTTAGTAGAGAAGAATGAGACCAGGAATTAGAGTAGCTTTATGAATCTGTGTTTTGGCACAATTAAAAAAAGAGAAATTTGACCTAATGTATTATAAATACCTCCTTTGCTTTAAGCAATTATTGTAATCTATCACATTGATCCAGCCAACACAAACATGCACTACATTTTGCATGCTAAAAAATGGTTCGAAAAGGCTTGAATAAATTTTCAATACTGTACAAGCTGCTGGTGAAATACCTCAGCGATTAGCTCTGCTCCTCGCGTGACTCAGACCCGCTGGCGACACTGCTGACTAATGACTTGCAAAATTTTTTGTTAAAGGCACAGGTGTACTTTTAAATGGTGGACCAGTTCTGAAGTCAATGGCATTTCAGGGTTTGAAAAGTTTTGTTACGTTGGCTCATGTCAAATTAGTGCTTGATTTTTTTTTTTTTTAACACTCCACCTATGATCGTGTTAATCCTGTTGTGGCTAGATTCAAGTTCTTCCTGAAAAATATCTTAGATTACTGAAATACTCCGTAAGCAGTGTTTCATATTGTCATATATAGTTCACAGAATCACAGAATCCCAGCATGGCAGGGGTTGGAAGGGACCTCTGTGGGTCATCTAGTCCAACCCCCCTGCCGAAGCAGGGTCACCTACAGCAGGCTGCA
>Ga0065711_1032493_pt1 | contig 27233 bp, 17 predicted proteins | sample Hoacrofraction12_FD_59098 | JGI IMG/M metagenome (GOLD analysis project Ga0065711, IMG submission 59098) | Hoatzin crop microbial communities from Cojedes, Venezuela - Epithelial fraction 12 v2 (version 2) | ecosystem: Host-associated > Birds > Digestive system > Esophagus > Crop | place...
CCCTTGTTGAACCTCATCAGGTTCCTCTCTGCCCAACTTTCCAGCCTATCCAGGTCACGCTGAATGGCAGCACAGCCTTCTGGTGTATCCACCACTCCTCCCAGTTTTGTGTCATCAGCAAACTTGCTGAGGGTACACTCTAACTCTTCATCCAGGTCACTGATGAAGAAGTTAAACAAGACTGGGCCCAGTACTGACCCTTGGAGGATACCACTAGTTACCGGCCTCCAACTAGACTCAGCGCCACTGATGACAACCCTCTGAGCTCTGCCGTTCAGCCAGTTCTCAGTCCACGTCACTCACTGTCCACTGATCTAGCCCACACTTCCCAGCTTCCTTAGGAGGATGTTATGGGAGACCGTGTCGAAAGCCTTGCTGAAGTCGAGGCAGACAACATCCACTGCTCTCCCCTCATCTACCCAGCCAGTCATGCCATCGTAGAAAGCTGTCAGATTGGTCAAGCATCATTTGCCCTTGGTGAATCCATGCTGACTACTCCTGATAACCTTCTTTTCCTCCACTTGTTTAATGATGACATCCAGAATGAACTGTTCTATTACCTTTCCAGGGATGGAGGTGAGGCTGACCAGCCTGTAATTCCCTGGGTCCTCCTTCTTGCCCTTTTTGAAGATTCGAGTGACACTGGCTTTTCTCCAGTCCTCGGGCACCTCTCCTGTCCTCCAGGATCTTTCAAAGACGATGGAGAGTGACTCAGCAATGACATCTGCCAGCTCCTTCAGCACTTGTGGGTGCATTCCATCGAGGCCCATGGATCTATGGGCATCTGGATTACTTAAATGATCCCTCACACAATCCTCCTCGACCAAGGGATGGTCATCCTTTATGCAGGATTCCTCTCTTACCTCCAGGGCCTGTGATTCCTGAGGGCTGGCCTTGGCACTGAAGACTGAAGCAAAGGCGGCATTCAGTAACTCTGAAGAACTCACCACCCTTGTTCATCTTCCTTTCCCATCTCAAAGACTCACTTCAAACACATGCTGCCAACAACCTGCAATGATGACTTTATCCACTAGCTTGCTATTTATGGTATTATGCCATTTATACATTGTCTTTTTACTCAATATTGCTTTAGTGTGTTCTTTTTATCAATCAAGCATTGCTTTACACTAAAGAATGAAGCTGGTTTTGTTCACAGCGAGTTAATACCACATCTTAATGAGCTAGAATAGTATGAGGTACTCAAAGGAAAATACATATTTAAACAGTTCATTTGTGGAACTTATGTTGAGCTTTGAAAGACATTGGGACTTTAAAAAGGAGAGAATTTAATTTTCTTAGAGGCCAGATGAAAGATGTTAAAGTATATGAAAGGTAATAAAGAGAATATTCCAAAAATCCCCACCCCATACATAGACTCAATATTCGGAAACATGTTCTACACCGGCTCTTTGAAAATCATTTCCTCTCCTAATTCCCTGCCAGAGCCTGAGCTTGGACCTTTATATTTCTCTTTGCAGGCCTGCTAGCAAATCTGGTAGGAGCAGGTCCTCTCCTGAGATTTTCTTTCATATTTCTCTCTGGTCTGTAAATGTTAGGGAAAAAACTTCTGAGGATACATTAAATAAATCTGGTCCTAACCAGAATCAGTATTGCAAGGAGAAAGTATACAAGCTTTAATATAAATATAAGTATCAAAGCCTGCTCAAAACCTCAGTAGACGTTCATCTCAGTGCATAAGTTGATCTGCTCTGTGTGGACGGATGGTATCTGTAAGACAGAATGAACAGTTGGAGGAACAAGTGTGGGAAACCGAACAAGAAAGAACAACTAGTTTTAAGGTTTAAAAATACAGAGTTGGAAGATGCAGAATTTAAAGTCCAACAGCTTTATAACAGAACATGCAAGTGAGGAAAATAATAAAGAAAGCCTCAATCCTACTTCTGCAAAGTTTCTGTTATATTAATAGCTAGGACATCAGCTAGGGAACATGGCTGTATTCTGCTTGTACTCCACAAAAACAAGAGCCTCGCGAAGTTCCCTGTCCTGAAGACCTAACAATCTACTCAGACCTACTTAATTTCTACTGTTGGACAATATTGGCCCACTCCCAGCATACTTGAGACCACTGAGACAAGTGGCCATTATGGTAATGTTTCCTAGACTGCATAGATTAGGTCCATATAGATTATTGAAAAGCATTCTAGCTTCATAACCATACATTTAGGGAACATCCATTTTACTCTATGGCCATTTTAGAGGTAAAATATGAATAAAGGGAAATCTCCTGAAACCACTCCTGCAGCAATGTGAAATTACAGAACAGCAAAGTGAACATTAAAAGAACCAAAAAAAAAAAAGTGCAAGAACTTCTATAGAACAGGCTGTCCAGGAAAGTGGTGGGGTCACCATCCCTGGAGGTGTTCAAAAAACATGTAGATGTGGCACTTCAGGACATGGTTTAGTAGGCATGGTGGTGACGGGTTGACAGTTGGACTTAATGATCTTAGAGGTCTTTTCCAACCTTAATGATTATATGATTCTATGATTCGAGGTATCAAAGAGTCAGAGTTCCTTCCACCCTTTCCACATAACCTGAGAAGCTGGAATTGGCAGGTTGCTACTAAAAGTGAAAATTGTTGCAGGTTTATTGACAATTTCATTAGGTATGATAAGGTATATCTACGAACATATTTGTTTTCAAAATTCCTGATCCTGCATTGCCACTCCACATAGGCTGGTTTTCTCCTTAAATATCGAGCAATCTGTGACAGTAATAAGAGCCTTTTTATAAATGTAGTGGTGAAGAAGATGAAAAGCACAAGGTTTGAGAACAGAAGGAGTAATCTCTTTCCGGTGCTGCCCTAGGGAAAAGCTGAAGTGGTAGCAGAAATAATGAGTGTGAAAGAAATAGCTGTTGTCAAGGTGCTGCGTGACTGGGGAAAAAAAGGTACATGACCATCATTTTGCTGCCTTCTTTCCCAGAGCTGCTTCCAAACACCCAGGAACTGAGTGTCCATTCTTCTGTCGTCTCTGTTGCACAGCTGAACACATGATTTCTGGTACAAGGCTGGTAACACTAACTTCTCTCTGACCCAAAATTGGTGAAAGCTGCAAAAGACAGTATCAAACCTGGGCTCGAGGAGTTGCTTTATTATTTGAGAACAAATAAATTTTGTTTGTTTTTTTGTAACTCACATAGGTGAAAGGATGGCTATTTCTTGAAAGATTTCTTTCAGCTAAAGAGGAGTAACAAGACTCACCTAGCCTGAATTTACATAATTCTGGGATAACTGGAGAGGCATGGGAAAATGCCAAGTATGGGAATAAGGTAGCAGTGGCTTTCAGTCAAAAGAAAGCAAGAGGCAGTTAAGTAAAAAGCAGTTTTTAAAATGCCTGTTCCTCTTACCACAAAAGGAGCCAAGTACTCTCAAGATACAGATGATATCAGAATGTAGTGTTAGAAAGTTAGAATATAAATTGTTCTTTGATAAGAAAAAGTAAGCTACTCATATGGGGAAAAAGTGACAAAGTCTTGTTGATTGGGAAAACCATACATGCAGTAGTTTCATTGGCTGGTTCAGTCTAGCTTAGAGCTCTATCACTGGGACAACAGAGGTTTAGACACAGTCTCCAGGGGTTTGTATGGTGTAGAGAGAATGATAGTTCAAGCACTTTGCATTTTCTTCAAGCTAGGTGTATGTAGGTGGTCGCAGGCTGCAGAGTTGCTGTATCTAAGCAGGCTAGTTTCCGCTCAGGTTTTTCTGTTCCTCATTTCCTGAACAAAAAAGGATGTCCTTGCACTCGGTTTAGGAAAGCTGTCTTTTCCTTTTTCCATCCTCATGCTACGGAGTGGATAAATTTTGCCACTGAGCAGTTCTGTATAAATTACGCTAGACAACTGTAAATAAGTGTGTTATTTAGGTTCCTAAGTACTTAAATGATAAATACTTTACTTTGTTTACTTTCAATTGTCTTTATTTTTTCAGTTATCTATCCCACACCTTGGTTGTCTCCACTTTGAAAACTTCACTGTGACAATGATTGATTTAGTTACAAGTTGCTGAATAACTCCAGTAATCCCCAGAGTTAGCCAGAAATGTTTCGTATATTTCATCTACAGAACAAATGTGTGGCATGGTAATGAAAGTAACTTCCATCTCAGAGGAACGAGTGAAATCCTTTTCTCTGAAAGCTTTGCTCCTTTCCTTGGGTTCACTGATACTTTTGCCCTGATTGAAAGCAACGTCCTGGTCCAAACCTTAGCAGAGAATCCAGACTGCTGCCAGACTCCCTCTGAAAGGTGTTGACAGTCATCTTTGTTCTGTTTAATTAGCAAGTAGAGAGCACCAGACTAGTTCCATTCAGTACTAGGCAGCACTGTTTCATCCAGAGAGAAGATACGGCTGTTGGTTGATGTGGCAAATTTGCTTCAGGGAATTACTTCTTCAGAACCGAGGAGACTGAAGAGAGTTGTGGACCCTGAAGCATTTATGAATATTGTGATTTCCTCAACAGAATGACCTGGGGATTGAAGGAATCCGTGTCACACAGCAGAGGGGTTTCTAGGTATTGAAAATAACAAGGTGGATAGGCTGCCTTTATTTTACCTGTCCTCTCCATTTACTCTATATACTGCTGCTTTCTCTTCTTTCTGCATGTGTAACAGCACGTCTCATGTTTGATTGATAGAAAATAAGGCGAACATCTTTTCTTATTAAATCTCCACAGCTAATTTCCTTCAAAATATCAGTTACCTGTTTGCTATTGCTGGCATCAGTCTCCTATCTGAAAGAATGGTCATCTAGATGTCAGCATTTTGTCAGCAAAGAAGACCCTAAATAACAGGTAACTTATTTTTTCTCCTTTTTTGAATGACCAGCATAGATCAGAAATGGCTGGCTTTCCAAAAGAGCACCTCTTGCCAAGCAAGCTTGTTTAAATCTTCAGTTACTTATTAAAATCTTGGGTTTTCTGTCCTGCGTGACAAATTACATATTGAGTAATTATCTGAGTAAAAGTTATGAAAACCAACCCTCTTTCTTAACAAAACAGATTGAACATTACAGGTCAGAAGTAATACTTACTTCAGAGCTTCATCCAGCCAGCTCCTCATCTCAGCTATGGGAATCACAAACTCCTGCTATGAGCTTATAGTGATTCTTCTGTCACCAGAATGCAAGGACTTGAGGTTGTGTGGCAGTAGTATAACACATATTTTTTAGAACATATTTTTGACTGAATAGTCAAATCCTGGATATAACACAAATAATGAAGACAACTTGTTGTAGCTTTAGGGTTACAATATCCAATCTGATCTAGCTTTATTCAAATGCTTGATATACATGGACTAAATCCCCAGTTGTATCTGCTTTCTAACATTTCTTCAATGTAAATATCTTATGCATGCAATATATGAAATAGAATTCTGCAAGCAAATGTAATTGTACCTTTTTTTCTGGAATGAGCTCATTACTTACAAAGGGTACCCCAGCAAGGAGTATGAAGTGACGACAGAAGATGCTTATGCCATTACCATTAACAGAATCCCTTACAGTACACAGAATGAGGGAAACCCAGGTATGGTTCTTTAATATGACACAAAACCAGCCTAGACAGGATGCTTTCTGGAAAGAGTTACCTTGTATTTGTGAAATGTCCGCCATAAATTGTGTGAGCGAAATTTTAGCAGAGAATTCTGGCTGCCCTGAATAGCCTCCAATATCAACAGAATTTATGTCAAGCACACCTATTTATTATAAAAATTCACTATAATATGAATCATATGCCATCATAATAAGAGATAATAAGTACAAGTTAAGAAAAAAAAAGTAAAAACAGGGTAAAGGCTCTGATCTGCCCAATCAGCCTGTTTCAAGAAAGGTGTTCCAGATTATAATTTTGCTTTGCTTTTGCTTACACCTAGTTAATATCAGTGTCTGATTCATATTTTGGGTAAAGGAAACCTCTGCAAACAATTCCACACTTTTGTTCTTTATTTCAGTGTTGAGAATCTCAAGCTCATGCAACTGAGCTATACAAACAATGACCAGAGGGCGCCAAGCTGTTTTTCACTGGTGTCAGGCAGATCTTTCCATAAATCCTTACAGAAGCTTGGAAGTTCTCTCTTTACAGAAAGGGATGTACAGTTCTTATGATAAGTTGTGTCCCTTTAAGTTGGTGCAGGAAAAAAGCCTAATATTGAATATGGGACAGTAATGTCCCTGAACTACCAGCAAATGAAAAAAAATTATATATTGTTGTTTTGTTTCTGATTTGCTTTTCAGCTTTGAAACCTGCTGTGTTTCTCCAACATGGATGATTGGGAGGTACTAGTAACTGGGTCACAAACCTGCCCAGCAACATCTTGGGCTTCGTACTAGCTGATGCTGGTTTTGATGTTTGGATGGGAAATAGCAGAGGGAATCACTGGTACAGAAAACATCAGAATGTTTTGCTTCGATCAAGATGAATTCTGGGCTTTCAGGCAGACAGAATCATTGAAGAGCATCTGTTTTGCCTATCCTTACATATTTATTTAAGCTGGCTAAATAAGGAATTTACATATATTACTTTTTAAAAAGCATTGTTTACATTCACTTTTGCTTAGGTGCCCCTATACACACATGTGAACTTTAATAGTGATGGAGACAATTTTAATTACTGCTAGAAAAAGTTCCTCAAACTAGAGGCATAGCAGCAGAGCAACTCAGAGCAACCTGAACAGGTTATCTTCAAGCCATTCCTCACTTCTGGAGTAGTTTTGGAGGCTATGTAGAAACAATAGACTGTATATTCAATAACACAAAAGTCAGAAGGAAAAAATGTAAAAAATTTTTGCACTTATCTTAATGAGCTTTTAATAATAGACCTTTTCTTTAATGCCTAATTGTATATAATGTGTGATTCCATGGAAGGAACTCAGTTACTACATCACCACCTGTTCCTGCTATGTAGACAGTTACAATTCAGCCCGACACTTCTTGAAGTTGTAGTCCTTCTGTTGATGTCACGGGAGAAAATACCCCAGAAAATCTTGAGTAGTATCTTCTGTATGCAATGCCAGAAAAACATAGAACCAAAAGTAGCTGAATGGCTCACTGAACTGTCCATGTCCTTTCTTTGCTGACAAGCCTGTAATAAAAATGTGAATTCAACTCAAAGTCTGATTTTTAATTTATGCATGCCTCTCTTTCAATCTCCTGCCTGCAATTTTGCTGAGATGGCAAGGTTTGATCTTGCAGTAAATGTCATTGCGGAGAAAACAGGACAGGAAAGGTTGTACTATATTGGCTATTCACAAGGTACTACCTTCGGTAAGTTACACGCAACAGACCACTGTTTCAGGCAAACAGGAGTAAAATGTGATTTGAGATACTGAGATACTGAATGTACCTGGGGTTCTCATTATCTGTTTGCAGGTGTGAAAAACACAGGATAAGCTGTTTTCAGCATGTGGGTATTTTTAATTTCTTACAAAGACAATAAAACATAACAAGCAAAATGCACTGCTGCTGTAAGTCTATCAGCTTAGAATTATACTGGATATTATTGTGGGCCATGTAAATTGTTTCTTTCCAAGTTGCAAGGGTGTGCCCAACAGCAGCTGGTCAGTTGACCGAAATAAACAAAATAGGAAGATGGGAGTACAGAAAGAGAAGTTGACAAGTTTGGACAGCACACACACACAAAAAAGAAAATATAACATTGGATTGACCAGAAGAAAAACAACTACTCCTACCAATAACATACAAAATGCATGAATGTACATCAGAAGTGTGCACTTATGCTTAAACATGTTTGGAAGAAAGCTGCAAAGGCAAAATAGAGGAAGAAATTTCTCTCTGAAGACAGAACTAAAACTAGAAGCCAGTAGCACATGGAGAAGAGGGATTTCACACAAATCTAGGCTGAATCATAGTCTCTGAACAACTGGCAAGGTTGCTTGTAGTTTTGAAATTGCAGAATAGTGTTTATAAATACTGAGAACTGTCTAATGTACAAACAATGATTTTCTTATCTCCTCTATTTTGTTTTCTCAGCTTTCATTGCATTTTCAACAATGCCAGAGGTGGCTCAAAAAATCAAACTCTATTTTGCATTGACACCTGTCACTACTATTACGTATGCTAGAAGCCCAGCAATAAAACTCCTTCCCGAAAAATTGCTTAAGGTATATGATATCTTGGTTTCAACTGTTTAACCACATATTTGTTTGTTTCAGCTCTTAAAATGGATATACAGAAAATATAGGGCTTTATGAAATCTACTCATTTGCATGTGGGTAGCTTTACCTTATGACTGAAGCTGTCGGACGTTCAGAGTGGACATAAGAAAAACTTTTTATTTAGGGCAACAGTGCAGCACTTGGAGAGGCTACACAGAGAGGTCCAGAGATGCAGATCCTCAAAGTTTTCCAAGATTCCTCTAGGCAAAACCACAACTGATGTGCAAGCTTAGAGCTAAAATACAGATTGGAGTTAACATTTAATATATCTCTTCATTAAAAGTGATGTAACACAATTGAGTAATGCCTGAGCAGACTGATGCAATGGAAAAACACCTAATTTCTTGTTTGTGGGAACATCGTCTGGCTAATGAAGAAAAAGCAAGTGAGAACCACTGAAAGGGATGGAGAAGGGGAACAGGACAGAAACAACTTTTAAAAACAACAGCACAATGTACAAGTTTACATTCTTAAATGAATATTACCTTTGTATTTCACAGGGTTTGCTTGGCAAAAGAGAGTTCCTTCTCCAGACTGAAAGTCTAAGAAGGCTAATAGTCCCTATCTGCAACCACCGAGCTTTTACCAGGCTTTGTAGACATGTCTTCTTCAGTCTGTGTGGCTGTAACCTGAAAAATATTGAGATGGTATGTATAACTCTTACCAGCTCTACTGAGTTTAAGCTTCTGCTCTCAAAACTTACCTTCTGTCCTGTGGTGTGAATCCTGAATTTCTGTTAGTCAGTGTGACACTGCAGAGAACAGTACCCACTACCGGACAGCAATATCCGCTGGTTTCCCCATCACTGGCAGGGGACCAGGCGCGTGCTCTTCAGAAGAGCACTCGGCACCATTCCTACAACTAAGAGCTGCTCAAAGCCCTTCAGAACTCTGCAGTCTGTCTTCTGCCAGACATCACCTAGAGCACCGTCTCCTGGTTCATACGGTGACTACTGGTCTTGTCAGAGATCTTCAGTATGCTGGCACACCACAGAAGAAGAAATAAAACCTCTACCTACTTCATGTTTCCAGGAGCTCTTTGCAATGAAGGAAGGAATACATGTACACCCCTTTATCCTCCTTCTCCAAGCCTTGGACCATCAGGAATCTGCACAGAGGCACAGGATACCTCAGGGGTACCTGAGAGAGATTTGGCAGACACTGGAGGTTAAGACATACGTGGGCTCTTAATGTGATGTCCAGCTGTAGGCCAGAACAGCTGGACACCAAAGTTTTGCTCCAGCAGTTTCCAGAAAATGCCTCACAGTGTGTTCTCTGAGGAAGGATCATACAGCAACTTGTTAAGAAAGTCTGGCAGGACTAGGGCGTATATTATCTCAAATAGCCGTGCATTCCTCAGGCAGTTGCAGTTCCTTTTGCTGTTCCATTCAACAGCCATCCTCTCTCACACAGGATCTGTTACAGACTCCTGAAAAAAAGCACCCAGTTTGGGGTCTAAATTGCTGACTTTCTATTCTATCCTTTCCACCTGTTAGATTCTTCTGGATTCTCAGTGATCCTGGAAAATGTTCTGGTTAGAGACTGTTCTTTTGGTGCTACTCCAAACCGGACACATCACTGCATCTGGAGTAGCTCTGGGGGACTCTCCAATCATATCAGTCCAATTTCTGTTGGTTTTAATGGTACATGACACTGCTGTGGCAGATGCTTTGATGTACATCTGAATAGAAGGGAGGAAAAGAATACTCCCTGAATATTTTCTTTCAGAACCAAATCGATGTGTCTATTGCACAAACCGCTGCTGGAACTTCTGTGCAGAACATACTCCACTGGAGTCAGGTACTAGCAAACTCCTGGAGCACAAAACAGGTTCTCACCTGTGGCTGTAGGGTGCAGAGTGGGATATGGCTGATGTCCTGCTGTGAAGCCATTGCTAACTTCTTGGAAACACATGCAACCTGTGGCTTACAATTGAAATCTCAATTCAAATCACTGTTTTTCATTGATCTTGCTTTTTTCGGTAGGATAGAGATACCTTATGTGATACAGGTACATTTGAAGTCAACAACGAGTATTTGTGTGAAAACGCATACGCTGGAAGCTGTGGATGCAGATCACTCTTTTCATTGTGCGTCCATTACCTTGTATAAATGATGTCTGCAGTTCTGTACAGAGCTTACCTTAAGAAATTAGTTATGTTTCCAATATGTGGTCAAGAAATGAGCAAGACATAGGAAGCTTTGCAAAATATAAAATTTTACTAGTAATAGCCCTTATATTTTCATCTCTTGATTTCAAAGCTCTCAGTGTCTGGGCAACAATGGTACTGTAAATAATAAACTCTTTAGTAGACTCGCTATATCCCTTACTTACAATGTACTGTCACAGTACATCCTCAGCAGCAGTGCTGACGGAAGCTGCCTTTCTGTCTTTGGGCTCACACTTTCAGGATTCTTGGAGTCTGGGCTCAGTCTCAGAAGCTGCCGCACGCAAGGCAGGTTTCTCCAGGTTCTGGAGCAGAGCAAGGAGCAGTTGCAGATGCAGGGAGCTTGCAAGAGTGTTAATGCACTTTCCAACACAGCCAATACATGGATATGTTTGAGTGACATCTTCACAGGCATTTACTCAAAATCAAACAATACTTTTGGCTGTGAATTTATGTAAAATATTAGATTCTATGAAGTTGCTTTTGTAACCATGGCCTAGACCTGTAAAGAAAAAGGGTTACAAAGACACAGTGGGGGGGAGCTCTGCAAATTGACTCGGGTTTAATTTAGGATGTAGCCACAGACTAACAAGTACAAACATGCAGGAGTAATACTCCTAAGCCTTCATTGTAATTGCTCTTATTACTGTTAAAAGAGTTAACAGACACCTTACCTTCAATATTAAGATCCCATTGATGGTATCTCTCACAGTAGTAACAACCCCTGCTGTAGGCAAAGTCAAGGAGTACAAACGAAGAACTAGAAATGGTGACATCTGTATTCAAACCAGGGACAGAAGAGAAAACATGAGAAGGAGCCACTCACAGAGCAGAGTGATGGCAACATGACTGTCAGAAGGCGACACATCAGCAGTGGTGAGGGGAACTTGCTGGAGGAAATTGTAAATAGCAAATTTACGAATTAGAATAAACTGCCTGCAGAGAGCATCCCTGGGTCTTTCTGCAAGAGCAGTGATTTTTTTTAGTTCTGACAAAAAGATTCGACTCCTTTTCACTGATTGAGACTTTTAATTAATGTACTGTTGGCTAAACAGTCTTTTGAAGGACTTCCAGTGAGGCTTTAGATTGGAGTCAGAGGCTCAGCAGGGAAAGAACCACAAATTTGTGAATGATGGCTTTGTAGCTACTCTTCTCTTGTTCATCCTCTTAGGAGTCCCATTCAGGGAAGTTCCAAGCTTATGACTGGAGCAGTTCAAAGAAGAACATGGAAAAATACCAACAAGTATAGTTTGGTGAAACAATATTATCAGTCTTGAACACCACAGAAGCACAAAGGAAGAAAGAAAGGATGTAGTAGGAGGCACATTTTCAGAATACAAGTAGATGGATTTAGCCACTACCATTTGTATTACTGCTTTTCAGTTTGAAAGTCAACAGAGAAAGCATGCAAGCACTAACGGCAATAGTAAATTATAAAAAGAAAGAGAGAGAGGGGAAGACCAAAATTTTTCAATTAGATGATTAAGAGTAATAAGAGGAAGTAAGGGCAGGAAAGATAGAAAATGAATTTTGAGAAAGAAGAGTACGTCTAGTGGATAAGACCAAAGAGGCATGTTGCCTACTAGTGTGATTGAAACAGTTGCAAATGTAGAAGAGCTCAGGGAAACAACATTAGGAAGAGGGCAACTAGAGAGCTAATAGCCACCCGTAAATTCTGGCAGCCAGAGACAAAAGGACTTTGTCCTCAAGCAGTTCCTGAGGAACCTCTCACCATCCAAGACTCTAATCCCATCCTTGACCCTCCTACCCTTCAGGTCTCCACAACAGCCTGTCATTTCAAGTTACATATTTTAATGATGGCTTGCATGAAACCCAACTTCCTTTGGTTTGTCTTGAATTTGCTTGACCCTGGAAAGTCATTGGATACCTTCTAGGTTTTGCGTTATGAGAATTAAAGGGATAATTACTTCCTGTGCTCTTTCTTCATAGCATTTATGAATTTATGTCTGTCTCCTGTCCCTTCTTTGGCCTCTATTTTCCAAACTTAGGAATCCTAAGCTACTTCCTCTATCCTCCTACAGTAGCTACTCCATGCTCCCTTTCATCCTTGCCACATGTGGTGTTTTCTAACTAGACCACGTACGTCTTCTGGGGCTGACCAGTACTCCAAAAGGACCAAGATGGGGGTTTGTCCAGAGGCACACTATCATCTTTTGTCTTGTTGTGGGCTCCTGCCCTGTTATTCCTAGATGAGAGGGCAAATACCCAGCAGTGACCTTTTGTCCACTCAGGAGGCATTTCTGCTTTGGCTGTGCCATCAGCTGGGTCATCCCTGCCCTGCAAGCACAGACAGAAAAGACAAGCAAGGGCACTTCCCTCCTGATTGGTTTGGGAACCTCTAATGTGAACTTTGCTGGAAGAAAAATCGCAAATGCATGTTTAAAGTTAGCTGTGTTGTCCCAGACATTCATTCCTGTAGTGCTTCATGTTTTCCAGGCTACTCCTCCTCTCTTCAATTTAGAAGAGATGACTGTACCAACTGTAGTATGTACTAGGGGACAAGACTTGCTCTCAGATCCCAAGGACGTGTCCATTTTACTGTCTCAGATTAAGAGGGTGATCTACCACAAGAGGATTCCTGAATGGGCATGTCTGGATTTCATTTGGGGATTGGACACACCTTTGTGCATGTACAATGAAATTATTGATCTGATGTAGAAATATCCTTAACCAACAATCTATAGCCATACCTAATTCGTTCATTGACACTTGCTTTCACTGAGTACAAACAAAACCTTCTTTTGCATCAAATGGTTTCTGCTGTGGTCAGAGAAAGAGTTCCTTCTGATCCTATATTCATACCTTGTGTCACTGCAGATCCTTCTGCATCCTGACGGTGCACTTCTTACTTTCTGGAAATCTTATGGGTCAATAATCACTTTTTAATTGATACAGCCTAGATTCTGCAATAACCATACTTTACTAGCAGAAGACAGGGTTTTCTTGCAGCCTGCTCTGTGCTTTAGACCCCAACAGTAATGAAAGCACTGACTTTCTCTGGATATGGTCAGTGATCTCAAGAAGTTTTCCATTCTTTGTATTATCTCTGTTTATTGTGTTGGCCGCTCTTGAAAGATGTAGTAGAAGCCAAGACTAATTCTAGCAGTTGTGGTATTGACTAATTTTATTACTAGATGAGATGATAACCAGAAAGTAAAAATGGACTTGACACAAAAAACTTATTCCAGAGAAAAGGATGGTTTGTCTTCATTCGAAACAGAGCTTCTCACTTTTTCATGAGGAAGACCAAGGTACACACAGAACAATAGCCAGTCTCGTGGTTCAGGCATGCACCTGGAAGATGGGAAACTTGAATTTGGGTTCAAGTCACCCCCTGAGATGATAGATGAATCTTGGCAGACTCAGTATCTGCTGACAGCACTTTCAGGTTCTATGTGTATGAACTCTCCAGGTTGGTAGGAAGGAGCTGATTTAATTTTGGCAATGACAGGAATTCAGTGGGACACTTTGGTTCAAAGTCACGCTCTGAAACAAGCAGGAAGCTCATATCTCCTGGCTACCACATAGCTGAGCTGTGCTAACCTTTACCAAGACTCAGAGAAGCCTCTTTGGGGTTTAAACACTAAAATGAAAAGTAACTAAACATAGCTGGAAAGAATCCATTATCTCCATCCCACGGGTATTTTAAGCACTTTGCTCATCCATGGCAAGGGCTGCTTTGAAAAGAGTGGTGAAGAAATTGTCATACTATTTAACTTCCTGGGGAGGATCTGGTTCTGCAAATTTTGTTTCAAATAGGTAGTTATTGCTCAAAGACACTCACGTGAAGGGTAGCCTCCATGGTTACTAGGTTGCAGCATTATGGGTTACTGTCCCTCCACTATGAAATGCCATTACCTCCGCTGTGAAAAGAAACACAGTACATTAAAGGATTTCCTTTCAGCGTGACACCCTCATTCTCCATTTGAATGTTACTATGGGCCAAGTCTGGGATGCTACTCAGGGCAAGTACAGTGGTTACACTAAGACAGTCCACTGATGACACTATATGACCAAAGGGTCAGCATCTCACACTGTGAAATGGTTCATTATCCAAGTAAATTAACCACACATGGTGCCACTTCTGTCCCTTTCCCCTCCAAGACAAACAACAGGTCTGCTTCTTGTCCTGAGCTCGTTGCTGAAGCCTATCGTCTTTCCATGTGCTCCATGAACGTAAGTAGAGCTAGATCCAACCAAAGCAGCGCCCTTCCAGACAAGGACATTCCTTACACTCAGTACAAACTTCTGGGGACAAATATCCTCCAGAAAGTCAGCCCTTCAACTAACTCACTGCTTGTAAGGGAAACACTTGAGCTCTTGAGACCTATTTTACAATTTTTCAGTACTTACTATGGGAAATGCAATAGCAAGCTACCTGAAAGAAGCCAGAGTATCCCTCAAGTTCACCTAGGAAAGATACTGCAGCTGTGCAGCTATCTTGTAACCTGGGAGAGCATAGCAGAGGCAGTGTGTTGAATTTTATGGAAAATCAGTAAAAACAGGTTGGGCAAGCAGCACTGGAAACGTCATAGGGACTGTTGATCCTACCTTGGGACAAGAGGAGAGACTAGACATCGTGTTGCAGAAGCTATTCTGAATGATCAGTTCATGGTTTGATGAAAGTTATCATCGCTTAGAGAAATCAGAGCAGCGGAGTTATAATGCTTTTCACTGAGAAATTGCCGAATTACCTTTTTCACCATCCCAAACAATGTTCTCTACTTTGTATGTAAAGCAGAACTCTTACTGTGGCTTTGCTGACATTTTGTTCTTATTCCACCCTTTCCTTCCCCCCACCACCCAAAAGCATCATATCACTTGCAACGGTGCTCTGAAGAACACATCCCTTTCATCTGGTGTTCTTCCAAATGCTCATCAGTCCGTGATGAAACACAGGTTCTTCTGAAGACACTTAGGAGTTAATTGCCTGAAAGGGCTGGTCCTACAGTAGGAGGATTCTACTTTGTAGCCCAGCTGCCTAAGGGCACAGAACGTGTCCTGCCGGAGCCAATTTTATTGAGGACAGAGTGCCTAGACTGGCTACAGCTAATTCAGCAGTTAGGCAAAGATCTCCAAAGATACTAAGTTATCTGAGTCGATGAAAATGGCTTGGGAGAAACAATAATCTTTGTTCCCTCTCTGGGAGAAAGATTATATGATGTGTTCAAGCCTTGTTTGGCACCAGAGGGTCCCTCCCTCACAGAAGCTGTGTCAATTCTGAGTGACTGAGGTAGAATAAGGTGATTTTCATGCATTGTGCTGCTCACAGAAAAACAGATATAGGAGCCTGTGTGTAATGTTAGTTAACATAAATAAAATGAAAAGCAATAGCAAAGACTGTTCCTGAGAGTGTATGTTGAAAGAAGCTGGACACCTCTTCCTCTTCACCCTAAAAGATTACATTCGGAGCAACCCCTCAGTTGGGCAACAGTACAGGTCAAGGTCTGCCACAGCCTCAGGGAACTGGAACACCCAGGTCTCAGCTAAACATCCTAACCACGGATTTGTAGGTACTTAAACTCTCCTGCTGCATGTGTATTTTGGGTTTGTGAATTTAACCGGAAGATCTTTTTCATCACAAAGATTTCCCCACTTCTGAAGCACTGCCAAATCAGCGCTTAAACACGCTCTACAATACATGGTGCCAACTCATGACACTCACGGCTGCTATCCTGAAGTGCTCATTGTGTTTTGACTTCCTTTTATCGGCACAGGCTTCTGCCAGTGAATCAGTCTGCTAGTGGAGACTGACCAGGAACTGTGGCAGAAGACACAAGCAAGGCAGTCAAAGCAGAGGTAAGTTGCTCATGCATGTGTGTTCATAGTCTTTTTCTCTGTTGCCTGTCTCCTTAAAGATGTTCAGCCTTGCTTCTGTGCATTTGCTTGTAAGAATAGACAGCTTTTTGCCTCTCTGACCTGTAAGTGTATGGCTATACACAGAAATGCATACTTGATCTTTAGAAGACAAAGTTTGACCTCCACAAAATGAAGAAAAAGAGCAGCTACTTCCTTTTCTTCTACTTGTTTTCCTCAGTCCGAGAACAAGGGAATGAAAGTCACAGTATTGCAACAGTGTGTGCAGAAATTGGACTGCCTGCTCTTGTATTTTCATGTACATGTATGTTTTGTTTGCGAGTAAGGCAGAAGATTCTCACATGCATTGAGTCACAGTTGCTTCTCTGGTTGCTTTGCATATGCCTTACAGCTTATATGAAATAAATTTTAGACTGCTTAAAGCACAAGCATAGGTAGATGATTTTCTGAAGGGCTTGTATCTTAGTTTCACAAAATCTCCAAAGCGCCTAAAAAACTTTCAAGGGCATTTCTCCCTCTGACCTTTTTTCTGCTAAGTATGTTCTTTCACAACAGTTTGTGATGCCCAATATTTCCTTATGACTTTATCTCACTAGATAAAAATGCCAGTTCACAGCTCCTAACTGTCAAATGTTTATTACTGAAGCTTAAGGGAAGGTGAATACTTGGAAGTCCGTGAGCCATGCCAGCTAAGCCAGGTGTTCACAGAGTACACTGAGAAAAGTTTGCCCTAAGAAGAGAAATAATTTAGCCTCTGCATTGCCGCAGCTAGTCTTGGTAGTGATTCAAAAACAAGCTGAGACATTAGCAGAACTTTTTCTTTCCAAAAGAGATTCCCCATGCAGGGGAAGAGAGGCATATTTTACTCCTATTAGAACAGAGTAAAGCAGCAGAAAGCAAGAAAGAATGTTGTGCTGACTGAGTATGTAGTTGTGAGGCTTCCTGTTTTGACAATAAAGATTAAGAAGTATTTGTTTTACAAAGAGAATTGAACGGAGTGTGTTTTGATGCCAAGATTAAAGTTTTGGGTGTTTCCAAACTCTGCTTCATTCCAACTGTTTGATGACTCAGGACATTTGACTTCTTTAAATTTGTTCAGTCAAATATAAAGGTTAATTTGAAGACCAGAAAAGATTGAAACTCCTTCTCCTATAAGGAGATTTAGAGACCGCAAAACACTCTTGGTTGCCCCTCTATCACTCCTACAAATCCTGCTCATCTTCCCCATTACACGCCAGGGAATACTCTCTTCTTTTCTCTTGATTTGTAGCTGCATTTCCAAGTCCAAATAAACTTCACAGAGCAGCACGTCTCGTCATAGCAAATGTCTTATATTAGAAGAAAACTCCAGAAACATGTAGCTGCATGAGAACCTCTGTTCTTCATTAAAAACTGGATTTTGCACCTCCAGTGGGCCGAGCAATGCCTGGTTTCAGAAAGACTTGTTTCCTGAGTCTGCTTCACTTCCTAACGCAAACTGTAATACAGGCAGGTCTCCTATGAAATTCTCTCACAAACCATGATGCGCAGTCGTGCATGCTGTGGCTGCTTTGAAGATACACGGACACTGACTAGTTGGCTACTTCACTTTTGCTGACCTCTCAGCTGGCTTCAGAACACGTAACAGCTGCCTTAGGCCTGCCTTTGCCCCAGCAAGTCACTAAATTGCTGAATAGTCCTCCCCCAGCAAACAGTCCTCAGGAGCTCCTGCAAACCCCTTTACCTTACAGACTTGTATCTCAGTGCTGAACTTGGCAGATATTTACCAATGACATCAAAAGGTAATTACATGACGGACAGAAAGGTGAACTAACATAAACACACCGCAGTAATAGAAGCATGCCCTCTTCTTTCGAGGAAATCAAGCCTACAAGAGCTACTGGTGAGGCAGTCTTAACAGAATGCCTAGAAGAGCTGAAGACTTACATTGCATTCATTAGGTATGCCTTTCGTCCCATGGATTCTGTTGTTGGACATTTAGGTAGCCAGCCTGATCTTTATGGTCTTTATCCGCTTACAGAATGGCTGCTACTTTTCTCTTCACAGCTCTCATTTGCTCCTCTCTTCCAAGAGACAGAAACTTTGGGCTCAGAAGTAGCAGTAGGAAAAATATAATTATCTGGGGACAACAGAGCCAGTTCTTGAAAGACATGGGCAGCACAGGGCTGGTGAAGAAGCCCAAGGGAATGGTAAACGGAGATCTAGATGACTCAGTTTCAGTATGAAATGCAAGGTTGACTAGGAACTGACTCACAGGGCTTCTGGGGAGCCACACACAGTTGCCTCATTCACTTCATATTTTCAGAGGAACTAATTTCCAACAGAACTTGAACCTGGTCTGGGGCACATCGCCCCATGGTGAAGACAAAGCTGGCACAGATCTAGTGCAAGCACATTCTCTTAAGCCCATTACATGTCCTTCCAGAGTCCCTGAATCACTCCTGGCCCCCACACAACCCCTCACAAGCCTCTTTGACTGATCTCTCACCCCAGCACACCACTGACCAGCACCAAGAATGGCATTGGATTCCAAAGGAGGAGAGCGCAGGTGGAAAGGGAGCCCATCTCAAACTCTCTCACCTCATTCCTGAGGAGACAGGAAACAAACATTGCCTTCTTCTCCTTTCACCTCTACTGCTGGCAGAGGAGACAGATAAAGGCAGACAAGTGGGTGATGGTTTTCTCAGGTACTCATGCTTCTTTGTTTTCGTCACCTGTTCTGCAACTCTCCCTGTTACATAGAGTGAGCGGTGGACAGTCACTCTTCACACAGGTACTTATCCTGGCAGCCCCTCGGGGAACAGACCTTGGGCAACCTTCAGGAGACTCCCCACTTGGGTCTTCTGTGGAATTCCACACTACTGTCTTCCTAACACAAACACCACTACCTGTGCTCTTTCACACAGCTCCAAGATGTGGTGCCTCCTCATGCTGCTCTGCTCCCAAGGAATTGACTTTTTAGCAGGATTCACAACACCCTCCACTCTGAATTCAGACAAAAGCCAGTGCAGGAAGACTCGCAACCCCGAATGCTTTATGAACGTTGTAAGTTGGGTCACTTTTTCTCCCTTTCTTTCTAAAGTGTCTGTCCCAGTACCACTGCCACTGCCCCATCAGTAACAGTCCCTGTCAGGAGGTTAAGAAGGGAGTCCCCTTCCACATTTCTCATTTTCCCAACCTACCTTTTCCAAAACCACTGCATTAGAGCCACCGCTGCAATTAAGGCTGTCTCTGAATGTGCCAAGGACAGATGTGACTCTTGCACATTGCATGAGGACAGACAAGAGACAGAGTCCTGGCTGCTACTTTTGGCTCCCAGCCCAGCAAACTCCCCAGAACCTCATGAGGGGCACTGGAGATTCAGGCTACTGAATTTTGACTCCAGCAACAGGGCTATAAAGATGATGAGTGGACTGGAGCACTTCTCCTATGAGGAAAGGCTGAGGGAGCTGGGCTTGTTTAGCCTGAAGAAGAGAAGGCTAGGAGGGAATCTTGTAAAAGTCTATAAATATCTTAAGGGTGGGTGTCAAGAGGATGGGGCCAGGATCTTTTCAATGGTGCCTAGCAACAGGATGAGGGGCAAAGAGCACAGACTGAAGCATAAGGAGTTCCATCTGAACAAGAGAAAGAACTTCTTTACTTTGAGGGTGTCAGAGCACTGGAACAGGCTGCCTGGGGAGGCTGTGGAGTCTCCTTCTCTGGAGATATTCAAGACCCGCCTGGACAAGGTCCTGTGCAGCCTGCTGTAGGTGACCCTGCTTTGGCAGAGGGGTTAGACTAGATGATCCCCAGAGCTTCCTTCCAACCCCTACCATTCTGTGATTCTGTGACTCAGCCATGGACTCTAGCCAGAGCACAGACTACACACTCCAGTCCATACCAAACTGAAAAACAGACTTTCGCTGCCTGTGTTTAGGGTGAACCCCAAGAGATATATTATGAACACAAGGCTGGGCCACGCCTCATGATGTTTGTTGCCAGTCACCTTGCACAACACATGTTGGTATTTTGGGATGCTGCACAAAAAAAGGGGGAGTACCATCCTGGTAAGAGGACAAAGATAACTCCAGCACTATGGTAGGGAGCACCAGCCTAGAAGAAACCTTGATGCTCTCATCCAAACAGTCTGAGATGACAAAGAGAAGAATTCTTTTGCAGTGGAGGCAAAGGCTGGTTTCTAGTCTCAAAGGAAGCAAAGTCCTCCGCTTCTCTAACAACCTGTTTGCTCAGTACAGTGGCAAAGGAGGTTGAACCCCTTCTTCAAACAGCAGGTTCTCACAACACAAAGTAATCCAAGATCTTTTGCTCTGAATCACCAAAGATTTCCTCACTGTACATGCAAAATTAGGTGTAGGTGGTCTCATGAGTTCCTTAGTGAAAAGAGCTCCACCCTTGTTTGCCTTGCCTGCATGGCTTGCTTAACCACACTTTGGCAAGAAAGGATTCATTATGGCCCAAACCCCACATCTTCTGGTGCTGTCTTATACAGATACTGCTGCATGTTTACTCTCTAGAAAGGTATGATCTGCATCACCCTTGCATGGCATGACAAACTACCTCCCCAAAAGTTAGTCACTCATTACAGTTCTGCTTTGTCCCATAATATGGGGTCAAATACCAGACAAATATCACCTAAGCAGGTCTGAAGACTTTTGATGCATGTTTTCACAGGACCTGTGATATTTATTCTCAGCCATAATCCCTGTGGCCAAGGGCCTTGAACTGCCATCACAGAACAGCCCACATCTACACTGCTCAGCTTGGTTACCCTCCAAAACAGGACAACTTGCATGTTAACAAACTCTCCTTTGGCTTGTCGCAGAGTGAAATTATCCGATATCATGGATACCCCAGTGAGGAATATCAAGTTACCACAGAAGATGGATACATTCTTGGTGTTTTCAGAATTCCCGCTGGAAGGAACAGCCAAAATACAGGTGTGACACAGTTATAGGATATAAGGAAGGTCTAAGAGCCAGCTCCCACATGGGTCCCCCATCTTTCCCCTTTGCACATGCAATGGCGTGTTCCACACTTTTCCATTTCAGCAAGAGTACCTAGTCAGGAATGTAGCCTGAATTGTGAATCTGTCTGAAGTCCACACATTCAGTGTCTCTGTCCTTATTTCAGACTTTTCTAATGATTTTGTCACAGCTCAGGTTTTTTCCCTCATGTGGGCTGGGGGAGGGTTGGGTAGACTGCATTTGGGGAGGTTTTGCATTAACAGCCTAAAAGTAATATACATTTAAAATAGAAGCCTGACAACAAAGCCTCTCTGCTTAGGCGTATGAATATTAATACCCAGCCTTCTGAAGGACAGAGATATTCTTAAGGAAGCTGATAAGAAATCAGGTCATCAATGAAAATGCATTTCATCTGTGTCATCACATTTTCTGAAAGGAATAAAAATTTCTACCCAGAATTTGAGGTACCGTGGATACTGCTTCTTTATTTATTATTCCTTGTTATTATTATAGAATAATTTATTTTGGATGCCTCCTCCTATTTAGATCTCCTTCTTTGGAGATCACCTGGACCAGCCCCATTCTCAAAGGTTAATCAAAGTTAGATCAGAGGCCTCTCAGCCATACTCAGTCGGTTACCGAATAGACCTATGGGTAGATATGCTTCTTTGGATGCATTGTTCTTTGTCTTCCATACACTGTCATGCCTTCAGCAGTTTTCAGCTGTGGGTAGCTGGTTTCAGCATAAGGTCCTGTAAGTTCTCTTCCCAGTGCAAGAGGAGGTAGATATAGGCCTCCTCATTAAATGATTTCTTTGCCAGTCCTGTCATGAAACAATTATGAAATGTCATGAAACGGTTCCTGCATGCATGGAGCAAATCCTTCCAGTTTCTCAGACCAATATCTACGCATAGTCTTCCTGGGAGCTTCTTGGAGAAGGAAATATTTAAAACCTCTCACAAACTAAACTCTGCACCCCTATCATAAATATACATGAAGTACTGCTCCAATATAAGAACACTTTCATCTTTTCCAGGGCAAAAGCCTGTAGTCTTCCTACAGCATGCTTTTCTAGGAGACGCTACGCACTGGATTTCTAACCTGCCCAACAACAGCTTGGGCTTCCTCCTCGCAGATACTGGCTATGACGTCTGGATGGGAAACAGCCGAGGGAACACCTGGTCTTTAAAACACAAGACCCTTAATCCCAGCCAGAAAGCGTTCTGGCAGTTCAGGTACTCTGTAGAAGGAGAATTACTCAAGATAGAAACTCCAAGGGTACTAGATATTTTCAGCCTCATGGTTTTTACCTAAAACAGCATCAGAACAGGGTCTACACCAACCAAGGAGAGTAAAGAACCAGATGAAGAAGGATGCTCACTACTACTCAGAGTTGGGAGCATTGGCAGGGGAAGAGATTTCAGACACTGGGAAATGAAAGAGGATGTTGAGGAAAAGGGAGACAGTACTGTGAGAGGAAGAGCAGATCCCTAGCCAGGACAGGCTGAGCAGCCTTGTCTAGAAATCTCTGATCTCTCACAGCTGCATTCAACCAAGAGAGAAATGTGTTTTGCATCCCATGCTGGTGAAAGCCCTGATTAAATTCAGTTTTTTCAGACATCAGGCAGCCTGGCAGCATGGCTGCGCCTCGCTACCCCCTGCCCCAGCTCAAGTAAGAATGCAGACAGAGTGCAACCTCTTCTTTCAGTGGGTTCTGCTTAGTGCAATGAACAAAACTGGCATTCAGTAGCTCACACTGTGATAGCCAAATTGCCTGTTGGCTTTTCATGTTTCTCCCCTGTAGCTTTGATGAAATGGGCAAATATGATATTCCGGCAGAGCTGTACTTCATCATGAATAAAACTGGACAGAAGGATGTATATTATGTCGGTCACTCTGAAGGCACAACAACAGGTAATGTCAGGACACTCACGGCTCACAACCATTTGTGTTCCTATCTGATCAGTAGGTGGGTCTCCCCATTGAATCAGTTGTTTTTCATGTTTGCAGAGAGCTAGCAAACACAGAAGTGCCTTCTGAGCTGAGAGTTGCAAAATATGCAAAACTTTTCTAAAACCAGCTCTGGTTACCATTAATAAGCAAAGAAATCTATTAGCAAAACAAAATATAGTTCATCTTCTCAAATAAACAGAGATATAAAAGTGATTATTTACTGGGTACTTCAGGTACTGCTACTGAATATTTTTCTTAAATTCTCAGCAGCAGGAATTTTCATGTAGTCTATCCTTTGTATTAAGACATACAATTATTTTCCTTGTGAGCTGGAAGGAAAAACTAAAAAGATAAATCAGCTTATATAATAGATAATTTCAAATAACAGAAGACAAGGAAAAAGAACCTCAACATTACTAAGTCATGTGACTTAGTGACAATCTGACAATTCAAAGCAGAATTCATGAGTGGTTATACCTGGCCACATTACTGTTTGTATACGTATTGCCAGAGACTGAAAATTTGGAAAGAAAAAAATATTAATAACTTTTTTTTCGTAGCGTTAGGCTTTAGCATTAACTTCACAGCCTTTGAATGCAACTAACTTTCCTTTAGCATCCGCTGAAAGCTTCTGGTTGTTGTGGTTTATGTGTAAGATCAATGAATGGATATTAATTAGAAATGAGCAACTGCCAGTACATTAAACCACTCAAAAAAAAGAGAAGGAAATGTGGGAAAATCATGTATTGTCACAGCTCCAGACCTTTTCTTTCTTTTCCCCTCATAAGAGTATTTTAAGACCCTCATGGCAAAATAAACTAACGATCTAGGCTTTCTTCAGCTGCCTGTGCTGCAAACAATGAAAGCTCCCAGTAACCAGCTAATTATTCTACAGTTTCATGGAAGCATAAACATACATAGACCTTCAGAGACTGTAACCTAAAGAATGAACCTCTTTTTTATGAGAGTTCTATGAACTTTATAGAGAATTGATTTTATTATGAAAACCTCATTGACATGTCACTTACAAAAACTGTTCTGATGAAGGCAATGTCCAGACATGCTTTAAACCTCAGAATGAACTTTGCCTCCCAACTAAAATTAATTTCAGGACTTAGTTTCAACATTTGCCCTAGGTAAAACATGCACAACAGTCAAACGTAGACAATAGATAGTGGGCTGCAAATCTAGTCTCACTTCTTGTTTGCTACCTATTCTTATTTATTTATTTTGTCTGTGGAATTTGTCTTCACTAATTCTGGCTATCTGTTCTGTGTTTACAGGCTTCATAGCATTTTCTACATACCCTGAGCTAGCTAAACGGGTGAAGCTGTTCTCTGCTCTGGGCCCAGTAACCACATGCTCACATGCTACAAGTCCTCTTCTTAAGATTACAAATCTTCCTGAACCGCTACTCAGGGTATGTAATTTATCCTTCTGAGAGGCCTGATGTCTGTTGTACCTTCACAGGGTTCACTGAACCTGACACGAAGTGTTCCCAAACAGGTGATATGCTGATCCTGAGCTTGGGATGAATTCAGTGCTCTTGAAAAATCTGTTCCTAAACTCTGTGGGGAAAATACTGGAGATATAGGGCTTGTAGCAGTAGGTCCCAGTGAAGTAGGAGACTTGTGAAACCCTGTCTCGTCATAGGACTCTTGCTGTCAGCTAATATTTTGCTGGCCTCGTGCAGGAGGAACTAAACCAGAGCTGCAATAACCGCCATGACAATCTCTGGGACTTCAGAAATGAGTGAACATTGAGGTCAGTACGCTTGAAATGCAAGGATGGCTTCCTCCAGAACTGATGCCAGTGATACGCAGGAAGATGGATATGTAATGCACTATGGGAAAGAAGGTGTTTTAAGGGGCACTGGGAGGGCAAGCTGTTTCAGCATTCTTTGAATACTGAGTTAGGAAGCTAGGTTACTAACAATAGTTTCCTACATGAAACGCTCCTATAACAAGAAAAAAAAAGTGTTGCGCTTTTCCCTTCCCTCAGTTAGTACTTGGCTGCAAAGGAGCTGCACACCAGATTGGATTTCTGAAAGGACCTGTGACACAGTTATGTACAACCCTGGATAAGTTTTGCGGCCACGTACTCTGTTACATAGCTGGAGGTAACATAAAAAATCTGAACACGGTAAGTATAGGCAAGAACACCTACTCAAAGTAGAGTGATTTTGGAAGTTAGATATGTGCACTCTGTCCTTATCTAGTAACTGTCATGCATGTAAATGTACATAAACCACAACGTAGTTCTTGGCAGACTGAGGGAATGCCAGGACATCGTGTGGTGCAAACAGTGCCAAACAGGTTTAGAGCTAGTGATGGATGGGACCAACAGCTGGGCACATTCCAATCCTACAAAGAAAGGACTGAGTTCAGTCTGGAGCTATATTGCACTTGTCAATAGATGTACCCTCTTTTGGGACTAAGCCAGCCAGATTTTGGTCACGCACAGATGCTCTTTAATAAGAGCCAATGGGTGATGGAGTCAGACTTCTTCTTGGTAATACAGTTCCCACTTTCCTTCCTTAGCGTGCTGACACCAGGATCCTTTGAACACTGGAATAATTAAAAGACAGAAAAAAGCTCCTTCTTCTTCCTACTTTTCAGACTACTTGCACCAGAACTTGGTCCCAAAGAACTACTTTAAGGGGCATTTTCACATTTTTGTGGTCCTTAGAACTGGACCCAACAGCTCAATCCACAACATGCAGAGCTACAGAAAGTCCTTGCACTGTGCCTGAGAAGTGCAACTAGACTAGTGCATCAGTCAGGGGGGACAGGACAGGAGAGTTGTCCCCACACTTGCCAACATATGGGCACTGTAGTGTGTCTTAAACCCCTTTTACAATGGCCAAAGTATTCAGAACCTGGCCTGGGAAACGTTTATTACTGCACTGTCTTAAAGACATCCATAACCTCCATATTTCTCCATCCATAACCACCTGGAAAAGCACATACAGGAAAGCAGTGAGAATCAAAGGCTCAGTACGAAAGCAATTAAGGGCTTTGCAGCTCTTTTGAATAGCAGAGCTAAACCTTTAAGGATCTTCCATGACTTGTGTGAAGTCATTAATGGGGTTCTCAGGGCAAGATAACAAGTCAGAGGAGGAATCTGGGGAGACAGAACTGGAACATCTTAAAGGAACTGTAAAAATGCAAACAGAAGAAAAAGCAATCTGTTTTGTAAGCTGTCTCTTCTAGCAGTAGGAGTAAAGTGAAGAGAAAAACAAATCTTCAAAAGGCTTATACATGCATGGGGGTTTGGTGTGAGGTGAGGAATCTACTTTGAAAGGACTGGAAGGTTTTTCCCTACTGTTGCTGTACCAGAGGACCCCACAGTAGTACTGTCTTCATGGAACAGACTCGTTTTCATGGAGAAAGCGTGAAGAGGCATACTATTAACCAGCTACTCATAAGTCTGCTTCTCAGTTTGCTTTCTGATATTTGAAGAATATCCTATCAAAATGGGGGTTTAGCAGAGCAACATGATGTTGCCTGGGTTCTTCACAGCTTTATTCTGTCACCACACTGGTTCCTTGCCTTTGTAACACTTCTGTTTTCTCTCCAGAGTCGAATAGATACCTATGTAGGACATTCCCCTGCTGGAACATCAGTACAGAACATTATTCATTGGCAACAGGTATAACCACGTGCTAATGTGTAAACAGACTCCTACTACTTTTTAGGCAAGTGACAGCCTCCAGGGATGTCCAGAGGCAGCCAGCGGATCTGGGAAACTGCCTATCACATCTCATGAGCTGCCATGAGCACCTGCCACAGAGGGAGCACTGTGTCCCACGGCTCACCAGACCATTACCTGAATAGCCTCTGTAGTGTCAGTCACTGAGGTTTCCCCAGGGCACATCAGGCCTTGCTGCATGTTGGGCTCTAATGCCTTCCAGCCTTTGTCTTTATTTGTGAAGACATTTGCCTTGAAAGCTGCAGAAGTGAACACAAGCACAGTCTAGGCGCTTGGCAGGCAGGAGGAGGATAGTGGAAACTTGAGCAGCCAGGGTATGACGCAGACAGAGAAGTGATCCAGGGTAAAACTGTTCTCCCAGAGGGTTAATAGCTGCCTGGATCACTTCCCAAAGCCGGTTAACCACATAAACTCTT
>Ga0065711_1004591_pt1 | contig 27231 bp, 16 predicted proteins | sample Hoacrofraction12_FD_59098 | JGI IMG/M metagenome (GOLD analysis project Ga0065711, IMG submission 59098) | Hoatzin crop microbial communities from Cojedes, Venezuela - Epithelial fraction 12 v2 (version 2) | ecosystem: Host-associated > Birds > Digestive system > Esophagus > Crop | place...
CGAAGTCTTTAATGACCAGTGTGCAAACAGGAGTGAAATGCTAATTTCACGACTAAGGTGCTATCTTAAACTGGTAACAAAGTATAATCTTAGTCCTGTCTCATCTTTAGCCTTGGATAAATTACTTAAACTGTTTGTTGTCTGTTCACCTACCTACCTACCTGAAAGAGGGCACAAAGCGTTCCCTAGGCTATCCCAGCGCTGTGGTTCTTAACTGCTCCACGCTGATGTTGCCTTCATGAAGCATGCGCTGTCCGGTCCGAGGGGATCTGTCTGACACTGCCTCCTCTTCCCTGCTCCCCGAGCACAGAGATGGCAGAGGGCTTGGGGCAGCCCCATCTTTTATCGGAAGTGGCTCCCATGGGATGGGGCTAGCAGGGATATTGAGTACTTCAGTGAGAGTCTCTGAGTAAGTTTTGAGATATATATATTTAATTAAAAAAATGCCCCACAACTAATTTTTCCTACCGATGGAAATACGACTTGAATTTGTCCAGGCAATAAGCTTGATCTGAAAAGTGGTGACTCTGGTAAAAATGTTCTCCAGTTACTTTTTGAAAGGAAAAGAAAAATGCCATTGATGGACAACTTTTATGTCTGCTGGACAACTTTTTTGGTAGTTTGTATGAGGCACTTACATGATTCTCCCCAATTTATATAATGAATACGATTTTTAAGGTCGAGAGCAGGCTGAACTGACTGGACAGAGGCTGGCAAGCTTGGGATTAAAATTTGATCAGATAATCCACTCCTCTATGACTAGAGCAACTGAAACCACTGAAATTATAAGCAAGCATCTCCCAGGTAAGTGACTTTTCTTAGTTTTTCATTGTCTGCTAATCCTTAAAACTGCTTCCAATAGAGTTCTAAGCTTGTCCTTAAGGTTGACATGTTGCTTAGCCAACTTCCAGCTCTGTGTGAATATGTCTGTAACGAAACCAACAACCCTAATTCTGCTTGTTTCATCTTTAAAAATACAAGATGGATCTGCCCCTCGGAGTGACCAGCTGCTACCTGTATCTACTGCTGGTTGCTCTTAGGCGTTTTTGAGAGCAAAGACTGTCGCGGGTCATCAGGGTTGGCTCAGTCTTGGGGAGCAGTGGCGCAGGAGAAAAGAGGGTCTGAAACTCCAGTTCTTGTCGTGGTGCTTGCTGGGTTAGTTAAGGGGCCCTGCCTGTGTGCTGTGCTGCCCTGTGGGCAGGGGAGGACGTGGCACACTCACAAAGGTGTGGGGATTTTTTAATGTGGGTGCTTTACTTATTGAGTTCTTGGGTGGTTGTGGGTGTTTTGGTGGTTTTGTTTTGGTTCTTTTATCATTTATAGGTTTTTTTTTTTCTCCTGTTGTTCAGACATATCATAATCTAAACTAAAGGTACCTGTCTAGACATAATTCTGTCTGGTATTTTAGCAGGTATTCAGGTATGAGTAGCTGAATATCAGTTCTCTTAACTGTTCTGTTTGTTTTCTTAAATGTGCTGCTTCAAAAAAAACCAAAAAACAATGCAAAAGAACAAAACAAAAAGACCCAAACAACCCCAAAACAAACAAATAAAACCCCACGTAAACCATCTTTCCTTCCTCAGAGTAAGAGATTCAAATGTTAATGTAAGTCTTAAGTATCAAGAGTGTACCGTAAACATTAATTAGCAGTAAGCATTAACTGACACAGCTTTAGATTAACAACCTTGCAAGTGCCTTTCTGCAGAGTGCAGCCGGCTGGGACGACTCGCCTTGCTGTGCCAAGCTGGGCTGGCTGTTCTCAGCTGGAGTAAGCTTTGTCTCGCTGATGACAGAGCAGTTGTGTTGGAGAGATTCACACTGCTTGATACGAACTGTGGAGACTAAAATGGTCTTTAGGATGGAGAGGAAGACTTCCTTGAAGAAAGAATATGAAAAATGTGTTGATTGTAGAGTTGTGGGCCTCTTTGCAGTGGCATGGGAAGTAATAACTCCTTTCTGAATGTGTATTTAATATTTCAGGAGTCAAAAAAATTAGTACTGATCTACTGAGAGAGGGAGCACCTATAGAACCAGACCCGCCAGTCTCTCACTGGAAACCAGAAGCTGTGGTAACTTTTTACTTAAAATTTTTTTTTCATTGTTACGTTTAGCTTTTTTTAATATACTTTATATTGACTGTAGTGATAACTTGCAGTGTTGAAGCTGATGCTTTTCATTACAGACCTTAGATAATGGCATACCTTTCTCCCCCCAATAAGTGTACAGAACAGCTAAAATAACTTCCAGTCCTTAAGTATCAGTTCAGCCTCAAGTGTGCATCCCTGTAAAGAGAACTCTTGAGAAGATGGCGCCCATCTGCACATGGCGCGTGCTGCTCTGAGCTGTGTTTAATTCTGAACTCTGTGCCATTAGCAGTATTATGAAGATGGAGCTCGAATTGAGGCTGCTTTTCGAAACTTCATTCATAGAGCTGATGCAAAGCAGGAAGAAGACAGCTACGAGATCTTTGTCTGCCACGCCAACGTGATCCGCTACATTGTGTGCAGGTACGTGTTGGACTGCATGCTCATCTGCGCCCTTGCAAAGGTCATGGTTTTACTGGAGGTGGTGTTGGTGTATGGCACCGCTGAGCCAGGAGATGTGTTGATTTGGCTTGCTTGAAGCAGTTGGGAGATTGGTGCTTGCATTGTGAGCAGCTGCTTCTGCAACATCCTCACAGGATTAATGTGCAGATACAGGACACATTTGAAAATTAGAACACTTTCATTCTAATTCTGAAGTGAAACTGGCTAAATTGGTGAGCCTCAACTTTTTTGTACATCCGAACGGTCTCTTTAGTACCGTATGCCGCTTCTTCCCGTAAACATGAGGACAGTGCCTGTGTGGACTGTTGGAAAAGGCAAGCAGAGCATCTGACTGGATGAATCTTTTTGAGGTGACGTGAATTTGATCTTGCATAATGAAAGACTGATTTACTTTGGGAATTCTTTAGTAATAGAAATTTTTCTATTATGTTCATGTTACATTAGTGTGTTTTTGCAGTAACATCCAGTATTGGATTAGAGTGGAGAGTGGATCTTTCTGCTAACATAAAGGTTGTTCGTGAAGGAGAAAACAGTTCTGGGTCTTTGCCTGTCTCGGTACCCAGTCAGCTGAGTCTGTTTTATTCCTCTTCCCTATCAACAAAGCACTGTCTGTAAGGTAATTTGTCTTGAGCAGGGCAGATGTGATTAAACTTTAATCTGATCAATACCTACAACACTTTCAGTTAGCTTTATTTAGCTGAGCTAGTTAAATGCTAGCCTGTCTGCTCTGTGGACTGCTTTAGAGCTCTTCAAAATTGCTATACTTAAAAATATTGATCAGGTAAACAGAATATTCTTTCCTGTGCCAAAAAAAGATTGTCTTGCTGCTAGGCTTGCTAGGCTTTTGCTGAAATACTGGTATACTTTTCCTCTGTGCTCTTTCTTTCCTCTTCTGGGCCTTCTGTTCCAGGCTATCTGATATCACAGTTGAACACAATCCATAGAGCGTTCCCTTTGAGTCTAACTTGACTGTAGTTATTTAATTTCTTAGCCATTCTAGAAGACCATTGTAAGAGCCAAAACCAAGTTAGTCCTCAGTATCTGAGGCAAATGATGTTTGAGACAACATGGTATTTTTTCCAGCTGTTTACTACAGTTGATTGAACTTCTGAGGCTGTTCAGTTAGGGATCTTAGAATAGCTGGATGCTGTGATACTGTATTTCCACAAGAAGCACAAGGTGCTTTTTCTTGCCACTTCTGGGGAATAAGACAGCTGGTGGGAAGTAGTTCTGGTGAATTTCTTCCATAGGCACATGCGGGCATCTAGAATGAATCCTGTCTCACTGCCTCTTCTCTGCTGTAGTTAGGTACCTCCCCATGCTGATAAGGCTACAATACTGGGTAGGTGTGCCGTCTGCCACTTAGGCCTTCGGTCTGCGGAGGAGGCCCCTTGGGGTGCACTTAGGCCTTCGGTCTGCGGAGGAGGCCCCTTGGGGTGGTGAGCCACCTTCTCTACCTGTCCTGAAATGCCCAGGGTTTTGTGGTGCTGCAGTTGGCTCAGTGATCAGCTTGAACCTGGGCAGTGATCAGCCTGAACCTATGCTGTCTGTGGTCCTGGTTGTGACAAGGTTGCTCAGAGCGCTCCCGGCAACCTGACTACATTAGAGCTGCTACCTTCTGGCGCTCTGAATTAATCCTGTCTGCAATAATCATACCCATCTGCTGGAGTCTGCTTGTGCAAGTGCATCGTTGGCACTGGTCCAGTTACCAATGCTGCATTTTCATCTCGTTTGCACAAGAAAAACATTTTTTTCCAAGGCTGCTTGTAGGAGCATTTGCATGCCAGCTGCAGAATGACCAACCAATTTCTCTTTTTTTTGCCTTATCTGGAACAGAGGGTGATGCTGTAAGCAGCATATTAGCATGACTGTTTATGTAAATATATATTTTTTTTTTTTTTTTTTTGAACAGAGCATTGCAGTTTCCCCCAGAAGGCTGGCTGCGAATGTCTCTTAACAATGGCAGTATAACTCACTTGGTGATACGTCCGAATGGAAGAGTGGCACTTCGAACACTGGGTGACACAGGTTTCATGCCTCCGGATAAAATCACGCGCACCTGAGTGAGCAAAACTGATGGCTGGCCCGGAGCTGCCTCTAGTCTCTTTGCACTAGTACATTCAGCTACAGTACCACTAGATTTTTTTTTTTTAAATCTGTTCTGTTGGGGTGTGACGCTGTCTTAAAAATGTCCTTTAGCCCCTTGCCTCCATCATACATATTCATATCTGCCTTTCAGTTCGGAAAAGAAGCTCTCCAGTCCTCAGGTATTCCCCAAAACTCAAAGCTGAGCTGTGGAATACAGAGATTGAATGTCTGTGTGCTCAGCAGTTGCAAGAGCACTGACTTCCCCCTGCCCGCCTCCGTGATTTTTCAATAACCAAAGCTTGCTCCCATGGATATTTTTCTTGTGCAGGGAAGAAGCTGGTGTGGGAACTGGAAGGCACTTGTATCACACTGCAGCCACAACTGAAGACAAGCCAGCTTCTTTCAGCTCCTGCAGAAGTGATAAACAGGGTATTCGGCTGTTCAATGGACACAGGGATAAGGCCTCAGTTTTTGTAAGCTGGTGAGGAGGTGTGCTTATGCTGTGTCATTGTTCCCTTCTGCCCCTGAAAAGCTCACGTAAACTGTGCCTGGAGGTTGTAAGCATAAAGCCAAGATGGTAAAAACCCATTTGCCTCAGAACTGTGGTGCTAGAATTAACTGCTGCTTATATGACGTGGTCCTCCATCCTCACTTTTAAGCTATTCTGAACAATGTTTTTCAGTCTCATAAAGCCTTTAACTAAAACTTGTCTGTAGAAGGACATAGGGACAGTAGTAGCAGTAAAATGGAAGGAAAGGAGCACTCTTCTGAAAGTGCATCCTGTTACTGATGCTGACATTTTTGAGTGCTTTGTCCCATTGATTTCTATTCATTGATGCCGTGCTTTCAGAGCAGAGAACTAACACCCCCAAGTTCAAGGCAGCGATACTTCAGGTCAGCGGTTCTGCAGCATTGAAGCAGACTGTTGTCTGAATGGTGGAAAACTCTCTGTGAGATGGCTTTTCTAAGCCAAGTGTGCAGTAGAGCCGTCAGGCCAAATGCTGTACGTGGCTCCTTTGCACAGCGCCTACACAGCTGGATTGTTTTGGGAAGAATGCAGGTGACTGACAGGTTTCATTTTTGAGGGGAGGGCTCAGAAGCATTTTGTCTTGAGGCTGCTTGCTGGGCACCTGAACCAGTGTAGTGATGTAGTTCATGTAATACCTGGCATGCTGAAAAATTTACCATATGCATTGTCTGCCTTGGGGATAGAGCGCATACTGTAGGACAGCAAACAGCACTAACTTGGGCGAGGGCTTCGCTTACCACGAGGAACGTGGGTGAGACCTGAACGCCCTCCTGTCAGAGCTGTGTGAAGCATAACCATGGCACACAACCTAGTGAGACAAGGTTAATGGCTTGTTTGGTACAGGAGTGCTACATTGGGATGAACCCAAGGAAACTGGGGTTAGGACAGAACAAAATATCATTGTTGTGTAGTGCAAGGTGTGGGGGCAAGAGGAAACCATCACGACGTATCTCTCATTGATGCAATGAGAATAATTTATCAGTTTTTTTGTCTATTAGCTTTTTAAAAGTTTTGAATAAAATAACTGGTCTGTCTTTCTTTCTTGTGTCTTCTGTTGAGTTGTTGTATGACCCTCGGCTGTAGAACATACAGCTGAAGTGCTGCGCAGGGATGTGCGTTTCTGCCAGCGGAGCAGCCCTTGTATCATCCCACACTGCCTGGGGCAACAACTCATTTACCAGCTTTGTCCTTTTAACTCCCGCTATCTGCAGTGCCCACTTGAGAGCGTTTCTAGCTCAGACTTAATCATCCTCCTCCCCAAAAATGTGTGCAGGCACTGCTGTATATGCAAGGGGACAGCTGTGCTCTAGCCCCAGCATCTTGGTGGTTTGGGAGTGACAGGGCTGGGGCACTTCCCACTGCATAGAACAGGCGAGATGAATAATCCTGTGCATTTTTATTTGTGTGTGTGTGTATACGCACAAGATGCATAGAGCTGTATTAGTAAGGCCTGCACACGTCAGTGCTCTGCCATGTCATGGTGCTTACCACCATGTCCCATAAACTAACTAGCATGATACTTTAACTACTCATTTTTTAATAGAAAGTGGGGTAACTCTGTATTTTTCACATGACACTTGGCTAATTAGCAATATCCATCTGATTTAAAGTGTCTCCACAGGCTCAATGGGGAAGAGCTTTCTTCACAATCATGAACGATCAAATCACTACATAAGTTGCTACTTTTTTTTAATAGCTCAAGTAAATACAGTGTTAGAAAAATGACCTTTTAAGATGCAGTACAGCTGGACTAATGCACATTATAGAACACAGTTAAAAAAAATACTCTCTTGACTGAACCAAACCAAAATTACAAAGTGGAAGGCAAGGGTTTGGTGGTGGTAGTGGGTGGGGGTGGAGCGGTTGTGTGTCTCTACATGTACATACCAATAATATACATTTAAATATTTAAAAAAGAAAGCAAAGCATAACAAAGGTAAAAACGAACAAGACCTAGAGCATTAGTACCAGTCTCGTGGCTCTGTAACAAGCTCTTACCGAAAGGGCAACGTCACCACGTGACAGCTCTAGAAGGACCAGGGTGGAGAACAGCAGCTGCACCCACAGCAACTTAACCACGTGAATTTGGCTTTAACATGGTATTAGGCAATTACTCATCATCTGAGTAACTTCTCCAGAATGACAAACACATCATTTACATTAAACTTTTTTTTTTTTTAAAAAAAGAGGCAAACTAAAAAAAAAAACAAACCACTAAACCCTGTAAAGTAAAACTATAGGAATTTGGGACCTAAAAAATTTGTTTGAGACCATGGAGACTGCTGCATCAAAAAAAAAACAACAAACAGTCCCAAAACCACCTTATGACAGAGCCAGTTAATATGCTTGGGTAACAGAGCAGGTCATGTTTGTTGGCTTTTTAAAAAACACCTCTTAAAGAACGACACCCCCACCCCTCCCACCCCCCTGCAACCCCTAGCTAGTTGTCTGGAGTATCACTGGATGGCAGTCATTTGTGGAAAGTAGCTCTTTCTAAGCTCCAGCTCACTGGAAATGGGCTTAATTATAAAGAAAGAGCTAAAAATGCCTTTTTTTTAAAAAATAATTTCTAAAATAGGAATGCTCTCCCACAGTGGAGAGCTATCACACCAAATACTCAAACTTAAGAGAGACATTAAAATACGTTCCACTCAGAAAGCCCAGAAGAAAAACTGTATTTTACGTGCCTGTAGTAAGTGGATGCCACTTTTTTTAAACTTCAGAAGAACAAAAATTTAATTAAAAAAATATGTTACAAAAGGCACTATTAAGCTTGCAAAAGCATTAAGTGCAGTCGTTTTAGGTTTGTACCAAATGACGGACGTAGGGCAGGGTGCACAGTTTGCGTGCAGAACAGTCACTGCAGCGTGCGACAGCCATCAAACCTGGCGCGCTCCGTGGCGGTGAGATGACGGGCGCAAAGGGACCGACCTGCCCACAGCTCGAGGGTCTGCAGCCCCGTGCTCGCTCGGCGGCCACGGCGGTTCCACACGTCCCACTCACTGCGTCCAAACCCAGCCCTTTTTACCAGCACAGCCTTGGCAGAATGTAATTTTCTGATCAGATTTATGCGGTAACGATAGATAGGCTTTTCTTGTTTTAACTAGAAAGCCATCGACATTAGAGAACTGTTTCTGGAAGCCTTCTTTCAAGCAACATTACAACCATTAAGCTTGATACGAAAACTGTTTTGAGTTTTGGAAAGCTTTCTTCAATCTCAGCCTTGTCTGTCCAAACAAGTCATTCTTACAGAAGGCTGAAGAATAAAATTGCTGACTGCTGTAACAACCACCTCACTACCACATCAAGGCTAGAGACATAGTAAAAGCTTAGATTTCAATAAAAATATTTTCAGTCCTTATTCCTCTTTCTTGACAGCTGGGAAATAAGGACCCACCTCACGGGTCACTGGCCACCGTGCTAATACATTACAAACTAGACCGTTCAGGTGTCTTGCTGGTAAATCTGCTGAAATTATTGCTGATGTGCTTTTGTGTAATAGCTGTTAAAATCTGCTAATGTTAAAAGCTTCCATGGGAAAAAAACAGCTGATTTTTTATTATTTTTTTGTTAGATCTGCAAACTAACATATAAAAGGAATACCAGTAATATCTATAGTGCCCCTTTACTAAACACTCAGTGTATCACGGTGCTTCTAACAGCCTCAGAACAAGCAAAGACTCAAGGTTTTCTGTGTGAACACATGCGTACATACACACATTATGTGAGTGCGTGTGTCTGTGTGTACTCAACTGTCCAGCCCAAACCGCTGCCTCTATCCACTTACGTTCTGTTTATGCGCAGGGTTTCACATTCATACTCACTCCTGGAAAGCTGTCACTGCCCAGGCTTGGTAGAAGGCTTTTCCCTTTCAGCACTCCCCCTGCGCATTTTACTTCCTGCCATCAACTTCCTCATGCAAGATCGCTGTTTCCTGATGATGCACTTCCTCCAGACTACCCAAGCAAAAGAAACGCAGTTGAGGGCTAAGGGGTTAATTACAATAATGACTATTGGTGGTAGTCAATACCACCAGTTCCAAGTAAAGGTTCAGCTCACTGCTTTACTGGCAACAAGGGTTAATTCATAGCTACTGGACAACTGCACTAACTCACTAACTTCTTGCACCTCACCAGTAATCTATCTCATGTATGGCATAAAGACACATATTCAGGTTTTTTTTTTTTTTAACATACAGTTGTCCTCAATTGAGGAAAAATAAATAGCCAAATACAAACCTCATGTCACTTTAGTAACATTGTAGTTTTTCTCCTCCACTCTAACAATGAAAATATAATTGAAGTCCCAAGAAGAGGAATCATGTTTTAGTGGGCAGGAGGCTCTGAAAAAAATCGCAGTTTTAACAGAGCGTGGTTGATGCCAGCTGGACTGTAGCGCCCAGGGCTCCCAGGGTCTGGAGAGAACGAGGTGGCATTGCTGTATTTTCCTGGACTTCCTGTTATGGGACTGTTTCTTCCCGAATTGGAACAACCTGGAGCATTTGTAAGGGCAGCAGCAATGGTCTGGGACTTGAATCTTGCCTTCAGTGCTGGACTTGGCCAACTGAAAGAAACAAAAAGCCATTTTGCATTTTGTTAAGAAAACTGCAATAAGGAGAGCAGTACTTGGACTCGGTATCACTTGTAGAACTTAGAAATAATGCACCGGCAGAGAAAAATCGTGACTGGTAAGGGACGGGTCTGAGAAGAAGCAGCGACAGCACCATATATGATATGCACACGTGCTGCCTCGTCAGCAAGGTGTCATTCGCTCCAAAACTGCCATTATGAAAAGAAACGGGTCCTCGCGAAGCACTGGGGCTGTTTTAGTCCAATGCCCCCATTGGAAAAGGGCATCAGGATCACAGCTGAGCCCACCTTGGCTACTGCCACAGCTTGCGCTGTGGCTGAGCACGATCTTCCCCTGCCATTTTAAAATGGGATCATCTTTGAAATGGATCATCTTTGTTTTTTCTACACAGTGTCAGATTTTTTCTTAATGAGAACGAGGATCTAAAATTTCTTTGGAAGCAAAGCAAAATATTTCCTTTCTTAAATTAAAACACCTTTTCTGTAAAAACCTTTCCTTTTTCTCTAAATTTTATCTTAAGCAAGGCAGAATGACCAAAGGTTGATTCCAGCATCCGTGAATCATTCCTGTTCTTTCTTTTACATGCGAGTCAGTTTCTTAAGATGAGCCACTACAGAAAACATGCTATAAGCTAGATATTTCGTAAGATTTTAAAAAATACATAAATTGAAACCAATCCCCCCAAACTAGGAAAGACAGGCATGCACACAGCTTATTCAAAGCCTTTTGCAAACAGGTTTCTTCCGACAGACCTACTGGCAATCTGTATCATTATGTCTGATTTTTGCAGTCAAAATCCTACATACCTAAACACAAAGTGATCTAGTGTGTCATTTCTTCACTTTTGGCAGAGGGAGCACTGAAAAATTAAGGAGGCTGACAGAGCAAGAATTGGCATTGTCAGATAATTACAGTAATTGTTTTTACTTATGGGACAGGAGAGTGATTATACTTCAAAATCTCATGTTAAATTTTAGCACTTCAGAAGAACACGTTGGACCTTTCAGACAGTGGAATAAGAATGAAAAAATCCAAATAATTAGCCTATTTGTTTTGAAAAATTAATCACAAAAATCAGGGGATGAGAGAGTTTGACAAGTGAAGTACTACAAGAACACTGTATCAACCACATGTACAAAAATATTTCCCTGTTTCTACTCCACTTTAAATCACAGAAAAATCGTGGTGAGTTTCATGGTTTTTTCCAAAACTACACTTGATGGCCCTACTTCAGCACAATAGTTGAAATAGAGACAAAAGAAATTTTCTTTCTTTCCCAGTGCTCAGCACTGGGCAACATGTCTCCTTCCACTTACCCTCCACACTCCTTTTAGCTCTGTCCCATCTTGTTTCAACTCGTTCCATAACACTTTTCCTACTCCAATCTCTGCTATCTTTACATAGTTGCACTTCCCAGCTGCTGGTTCCCGACTCCTACTCGGAATTCTGTAGCCAGTAAAGCCAGTCCATCACATTTTTTAAATTCTCACAAGCTCTGACAGAGCTTTAAAGTGTCTGTCTTTAAAGCATGTGTAGAAAAATTAATGTCTAATATCTACAGTGAGAACTTCTTAGTGAAAAGAGTTCTCATAAGAAGTGGAATGTCATGCATTTAAGAAAGCTAGAAGCAGCAAGGAAAAAATAGAAGTCAGCACAGGTCATTTGATGGCTTTCTGTTCCTGTGGCCTTTCCGATCTGTTGTGTGGCACTGGGTCATCTGTTTCTTTTCTGAGAACTTTATCACAGCTATATGTAAGTTGTAGGCTATCAAAGCAAGGGACTCTTCAGTGTTCTGACCAATGTCTGTCACAACGGAAATAAATCTTCATGTTAATACAATTACCAGAAGACGCCACTTGTATGAAAACTCTTGCTTTGGGTCCCCAAAAGCAACAGCGTTCAAATAAATGTGTAAACAGCGTAACACGTATTCAGGCATCCCAACAAACGCAGTCTGCTTCCATTACTTGTGTAGCAAAACAGGACACTGTCTCTAAAAACTGAACTCATACCATCATTCCCTCTAACAATTCCTTTGGACTGGGGTAATAGAGGGTAAAAATAAAAATAATAGTAAAAAGAGGCCTGAAGATAGTAAACTCACTTCAGCATCACTCTGCACAACCTACATACCTCAAAGCAACACAACATTCTTGCACTGCATCTACAACAGGGATGAACCACCAACTGACATCACAGCTACCATTAAGAGCAATGAAGGCTCCAAGTACTAAGTAATAAACCAGCAAACTGAGGCATCTGCCAACTGGAAAACACTTACGGTCTCGAGACCTTCATTTTCGGTCTGATTTGTCTGTACAGATATGCTGAAGTTATCTGGAACTGCACAGTAACGGAAGGAATTTGACTGCAGCACCAGTAAACTTTCCCTATTACCAGACACCAGCCAAAAAGGCTTGGTGATTCATTTCAGAAACACACTAATAGTTAATGCAGTTGAATATTTAAAATAAGGTTTTTGTGAGCAGCAAGGCCTGAAATTCAAGCTGTTTTGCAGCTGACCCGCTAAAAATTTTATTTCAGCTGATTTGATTGAATTTGTAGAAATACCTTTGCCTGTCAGATGAAGAGTATGACTGCACTGCATGTTTCCATTTGTAAATAATCGGGTATTTCTGCGGATCAATCTCTACTGCTTCTATAGCCGCTAAGACATCACTATCCAGCTTCGAGGGCTGCTCCCTAAAATACAAACAGAACTAGATGAAAAGAGAACTATGTTTTTGTTCAGTCAATAAAACATCACAATTCCAAAACATTTATTTTTGATATAAACAAACTGCCCATGCTCCTCTATAAACATAGTTCCCCTATGAACTTTCTCCAGCAGGCCCACACATAAATGACTGTCCATTAATACACAGTAGTCTCATAAAATAAAAAGTGTCGAAAATTTAATCTGAGGACATCCCAAGAGTGTAATAAAGACTTTGTTAATCTAAGTCAGGCTCATCATGAAGTCACACGCCTGTCAGATGAACGGACTTTTGTTCTTCCTGCTGTTTCAGATACAGTATTCAGGTCGTTAGTTGAAAGAGAGCTGTATGGCTACTGTACAGCAGTGAAGCACTTCAGGATAATCACTCAAGGCTGGCTGCAGCTAGTGTTGTTTAGTTACACCATCTCCACCTTGCTGTCAGGGACATTGCAAATAGCATCTTGTTTTGCATACATACACCAAGGGACAAATAAGTGTTAAAAAAGACAATTCTTACCCAAGCAGGAATAACTTCTTAGAATTGTAATTTGTGGGTGAAGCCTTCCAAAGAAACTTCTGGGAAGAGAGTTCTTGACGTAGTTGTGCCTCGTTAGTCTGAATTCCAGATTCCAAACACAGTCTCTCCTTTTCGGACGGTATTTTGTGCTCTGTCCTTAGCTTGGTCTCGCCAGATGTACCTGTGACACTTGACTCAGAAGAACTTGCCAGTGACACCGCATAGCTGGGTAGTCTCACCTGACTCGTTCCTTCAGCCTGAATGCTCTCATTCTCATTTTTGTCAGTGATTTTATTTGATGGTCCTGCAACCTCTTGTTCTTGGAACGACAGGCTTTCAAATTCTGACATTAAATTGGAAATGGGCGATACAAGGCATTCTTCTCCATCATGCAAATGCTTTCTGTCACTACTTATCCTTTCACTGGACACAGGATTACAAAATCCGTTTTTGCTGGAAGAAGCCGCCTTTTCGTAGTGCCTGGGGTGAGCCGATGTCTCGATAAAGTTTACTGCACGCTCCATTGACAAGATGTCACACTCAGCGTCTCCAATAGCATCAATGCTAGGTTCTTTGGACACAATCGGTTGGCTGATATTCCGTGCTGCATTTTGTCTGTTTTTGATTTCTTCTAAGCTCATGTCATCATCATCCTCATCCAAAAATGCTCCAACAGAAATAGAATTGCTGCACTTTTTACTCTTGCCTGTAAACAATTTTAATAAGAGCAACACATAAAAACATTTTCAACAGAACGCCAATACAATAAACTAGGAACAAATACAAAATCTTTATGCCTTATTCTATTTATTGAAGCCCTCTCTGATTTTATTTATGCAACAGCACAAACTAACCTAACTAAAGCTACAAATACAGCCGTAACGTTGTCACTTTGTATCTTTTTTGCAGATAACCTTTTATATCCTCATCATTTGAGAACTCTATTTCCTACACTCCTCATTCAATCATTAACCAGCAACAAAGGATGAAGTCAGGATAAAGCAGAATAGGGTAGGAAGATGTTACTAATATAGAACAGCTTAAGTTTTCATCTCTTACAAAGCACAAAGGCTTATGACTAGTCCAATGATTATCCTTCAGGGTCCTGTCAGCCCAGGTTTATCCCAGTACCAGAGCCCCTCCGGATCTATGATCACACAGGAGAAGAGGAGGAAAGGGCACAAAGATTTAGGACTAGTGTGTGCCTTCCATAAACACATGGCAAGCAGAGGTCTAAGAAGGTATAAAAGCTTTCCTGGGTTTTGTTCAGTGTGTGTCTCACCCTCAACTGTAAAGTATTATTCTGCTATTTTAAAGAGTTACTTATTCTGTATTTGTGGATTACAAAATACTGCACTTTAAGACAAATTCACAAATGCTCTGAGTGAAAACACACTGAAGATAGTGGTTTTCTTATGGGAATTTCATTTTGGGGCTACAATCAAATAAAGTACTTCATATGAAAGATAAAGAACATCTAATGAGGTCTGTTCCAATTCTCCTACATTCACAGTGCTGGTAGCTACTTTTCCAATACTATAATCAGACTGTTTGGATAACAGATTAAAAACGGCAACCACAACAGGTGAACACTACCTCCCCTGGGCACCAAGCTTTTTCTCTCCCTCTTCTCCCTAGGTACAACCTGTTATTTGTAGCATTTGCTGTTTTCTTACCAGAAGGATGTGGAGTTTTATATCTATTGCAGGTTTCATTTTCCCCTGTTTCTTGCTGAGCCTTTTCGCTCATTTCCCGATGACTCAGGTACTCTTCTAATTTTCGCAGCCCCTCCTGGGAAGACAGATCAACAAAACAGCCCAGAAATTCCCAGTATTCAACCCACGGGAACCCCAGTTCATGAGCTAACTCCCTGCAATAAATAAAATAAAACGAATCATTTGTGAAGACATAAGTATTAGTTTCACAGTAATTTTTCTGAACACATTTTATCAGCTATTAATAGGAGTATAAACGTGCAACTAGGCAACACAATTCCGCTACAATCAACAGTCTGCAAAAGCGATACACACATCTTAGCAAACATAGTATCACCTATTTTTTTCTAGAATATTTTTCAAATTTAATCTACTACTCTTACAGTTAGCACCATAAATATTGCTATTCTATCATCAGATAGAGATGAATCCCCACTGACGCAGGCATAATTCGAATGATACTCCATTCAATAGCTTTTTCTATTTTGGGAATGGGAGAAGGGAGGAGGAAGTGAGGGGTTATTTCAACGAAAGAAATCTAATCAGCTATTAACAAAATATGTTTTTTCCATATATTGCTGATACAATCTGTTTTAACAGCAAGGACACATACTACAACACACAGCTTTTATAAAGCAGAACATTTGTACTAGGATCTTTTCATTCTGCTATCTTTTTAACAATCCCTCCATTTTACAGAAAAAGTAGGCTAGGCATAATTTTAGATCTTCTGACGAATTAGGCAAGCAAATGTTTGAGAAAAGAATTCTACACATACCATTAATAATAGGCAAAACATCTTTATTTCCAAAGCTAAGAAAGCTAGGTCTCACATTTTTAGCCATTTTGTTTACACAAAAATACAGTAAAAATCCAACTACAATATACTTCATAAAATATTTCTGCCAGTAACTTTTGCCCTAAGATATTGTTCAGTAAGTAATAACTGTACTCCCAGCACAAGTCTTTTGCTTTTAGTTGCTCTGTCTATTGCTAATTTTTTATACTGATACTCTTCCAGATACCTTCCAACTCTTTCAAGACCTCTCTCCAGATCGGATTTCCTGACATTGTGAAAGAAGCCAGCTCGCTCTCGAGGCGGAGTCTTCCAAAGCCTGCGGAATTCTTCAGCCTTTAAAAAACAGAAATAATTTTACAAACCTACCCCCGACCACATGAAGCTAACTCAGTGCTGGCTAAACGTCTACCCATAGGTCTAGAAGACATTTAGTTGTTTGCTGTCTACATGTAAACAACTCAAGTTCATCCACAAGTATTGCTCAACTCTAGCTATGAAGAATCTCATACTGGATCTAAAGTTACTCCTCCCAGTATTACTGGTTACTTTGATCTCATAACTGCTTATTAAAAGTGTAAGGACCACAATGTACAACCATCTTGCAATAAACAGATACCCAGTCTGCCTGGTTTTAATTTGTGTGTAACAGGAAACAGAAGTATGTCTTATAATTTTGCCATGTCATTTTAGTTTTATTTAACTACAAATGCTTTCTTGGTCACTGGTTTCTATGACGCAAAGGTGGTATTTTTAGATGTACATATTTAATTCCACAGACTTGCCACAATTATTAGAATATATTCTCGCTGTATATTTTGAAGTTTGAATGTGAACTCCTAAAAGGAATAAACTAATGGATTTTTGTAAACTCCCAAACTTTATGCCTCCATATGACAAAAGTCAGAAGCAACAACTACAAATTGCCTTCAGACATCAAAAGTATCTGTCAATAACCAAATTAGTGCATCGTTTACACCCTAGGTAAAATTTTTCAGAGTATAAAATATATTTACATTTCTGTCAGGTGAACAAAAAATTGACCAATGAGCACATTTAGCAGAAAAAACATCGATCATTTTGGTATAACTCAGTCCTGAAGAATTCAAGCATCAGATGACAGAAAGTCCTCAGTTGTATTTATTCACCATTTCTAAAGTTGTCATACTTCCAGCATGTTCACAGTAAACAAGCGAGTCAAACAAATGCCTAGAAGTTTATAATATATTTAACTGGTATCTAAGTTTTCCCCCTGAAAACTAAAGATTTTGCTTTTCTACTATACAGTCAATACTTTTCCAAAACTATCCCAACACCTACTACTTGGTCATCAGGTCTTCCATTTAGAAAAATGTATTAATGTTAATTGAACAAAAGGAGGAGATAAACTGCTTCTAACATCCAGTGTCAATTTCTAGAAATGAGATAAAGATACAGTTAAGATGTTTTTAAACCGATTCATAGCCACATTGAAAGGCTTTGTTTCAGATTAGAAAGTTAAGAGCAATTATCTGTAAGACAATGAAAGGTTTGTCAGAGTGCTCTTTGAATAGATTCCAATTAAACAACGAACAAATTTCTCTTGACGGAACTTCCACTCTTGTTTACACCACACGTTTCTGTGTTCAACAATAAGAAATGTTTAGAAGTTTCTGTGCTTCTCCTTCTCTACGGAGAAAGATCTGTCTCTTCAAGAGCGAGCCACAATCCCTAACATGAGCAAGCTACACCACACAATGAACTGTGGGATGGATCTTCTAATGGTTCTTTATTAATAAAAAGGGAAAAAATAAGCATCAGAGCCATATGAAGTTCTCTCCTTACCTTTGAGGGGCTCATGGGGCCTGCAAAAGCTCTTATCGACAACACTGGATCTTTGGGGCTGCCAATGTATTTAGATAAAGTTCTCTGGGGGCTCTCATCCGTCTGATCAGGTGACCACGGCACGCCAATTACAGGAGCTGAGGAATTGTCTTCTGCTCTCAAGAGTGGTATATAATATCGACCTAAAATAACACAAAGCTTTCTTAAGAAGTTTACATTACATTAGCCTGCTGCTTCTTCCTAGAATAGCAATACACCCGCCGTACACTTAACCACCTCACTTTATTTCATTAGTAAAGCTACTTGTAATTCAAACTCACTGTTTCAATATTTATTGCCTGCTTACAGATTGTATTTTAGTACAGGTTCCCTTCCCTCTCAAATACAAAAATACCTGCATCGATACACATATCCCTCCCCTAAGGATCTTCAACAAATTTCAAAACCTCCTTGTGCAAATGCCTAAACCCACATGTGACAAACAGTGAAAAGTTCTATGTCAAAGAAATTACACGACTCCCCAGCATGACAAATAAGCCTCCTGCTCTGTAAACATTTTTTGTTTGCTTTTACATTAAACTTTCTGCTTCAGGCTTGCTGAATAAAATAAGGGCCATGCCTACATTAGAGCTATGAGGATAACCTTGTGATCCATACAGTAAGAGTTCTGACCACGTACTTTAAAAGCCAAAGTTTTCTGTACTTCGTCAGTTTTCGAGTTTCTCTGTGGTTTTCACAGTACTGTACAGTAGCATCATTTATGAACAGGAATGCTACAGAAAGCAAACAGAATAGAAGACAGCAAAGAGCCAAAATACATGCCTGACAGTATAAAACTCTGAATACAGACCTTTCAAGTACTCTCTTAGTTTTTCTTTCAATTCTGCAGATTTATTCTTGCTTCTTTCACAAACTACCTGTTAATATAATTTTAGTTGTTTGTTAGTAAAGTGCAAGACATCAATCTTAAATCAATTCCAATGTGTGCTCTTTTTGAACCGTCACATTATTGGCCTCTACCCATCTCATCCAGTACATTTAATTCATAGTAGAACAAACCACCGAAATACATCCACATCCATAAAATGGATACCGGAAAGAAAAGGCAGTGAATCATAAAATCTACATCTTCTCCCCAGATACAGTCAACATAAAATATTTGTAATGTTACCAAAGATTTACACTCCAATCATGACACTAGTATCTTACTACAGGCCTATCTGCAGTAGTTAGTAAATGTTGGAACTTGAAAAATACTGATTAGGCACAACATTTTGGTTTTGTTGTGGACATGGAGAGACTTACTTCTGCTGGAGTTAGATCATACTTGTTTCGTGGATTTTTTACAATAGCTGGGTGTGAGGTAAGCACATTAACAACATCCAGATTCCCAAACTTGCAGGCAAAATGCAATGGAGTATCAAATCCCTGCAGTGAGAAAAGGGGAAAATACTCATGCACTTGGAAACATGATAAAGTCAATCCCATGTATTTTGTTTTGAGACTAGGAAAAGCAAATAAATGTCATGTCTAATTATCACGGCTCTTAATAGATCTCTGGTCTCCCTATTGTAGAACAACTATTACTGAAACCCACAAACCTCATAAATACCTCATTTTGTTAGAAGTGTCCCCTTCTATTCTCTTTCCTTCTCCCTTACATGCCCTTAACACCCTCCAGTTGTTTCCATACTAATAAGAAACTGGCAAACATTCAAATCTTACCATTTTATCTGGTGTATTAAGGTAAAGGTCAACAATATATTGGATGCGATTCTTCAACATTATATCATTATCATCTGGATACATAAGCCGCATAAATTCAGGATTTTCCAAAGTGTCCAGTAATAACTGGCAGATACCAGGCTGATTTTCCTTGGCAGCAACATGCATGACATTGTACCTACACCCTTCCTGAAAAAAAGACAAACATGAGAATGAACTGAAGTCTATTTTTACGCCTGTGCGCTCAACTGATTTAACTGTGAAAATACAAAGGTTCCCACACTAAGTCTGTATTTACATATTTGTTTCTTGGTATTTTATTAGGAAAAGATGTTTACAAAACATCACATAAACATTCAGAACTGCAATATGATATTGTGAAGACTTACGCATCTTTATACTCACATTATTCTTACAATTAACAAACATTAATCTTACACTCAGCAATAGTCTTTTTTTACATCTAGGGCAAAAATGTGTATATTAAGATATCACATAATAAAATGGGATATGAAATTCAGTGTATAAAAAGAGAAAGAAAATGCGTGTGTATATATTATATATGAAATTCAGTCTGCTGTAACGTATTACATACAAAATTTCAACAGCTTCACAAAGCTGGTGTGATAGAAGACATTTGTTAAAGTAAGATTGTCCGCGGCTGCTAAATGGTACCTTATACACAGATTTTAGATGCAGCGTACGTTTTGAAATTTTGAAATTTTTGCTGCCTACGTAAGCAGCACTGCAGGAACACCTAGCTACAGCCTAGGCACTACCCCATTCTTTAAAATAATTCCATTTAAAAAAAGTTGGAATTATTTGCAGGAGATCAATAGTATACGAAGACAAGACTATTCTTTCATTACTAGCTAAAACTACTCTTCGCCTAAAGAATTGCATACTCTGTTTCTTTAGCTCTTCTGGAGCAAAGCAAACTCTTGGTTATGATGGGTGACTTACGCAACACAGGCAACTGCCATGTTTCTCTTAGCTTTCAGCTAGTATCAATAAATACCGAGAAACTTTGCCCTGGTGGAAACAAGGTATCTTGAAGGAAGAGTAGGAAACTACAGTCCTTCCAGTTCTGCTTACCAGGCCTCAAAGCTAAATCACTAAACCAGAACTTGGGATTCTACTATTTTTTTTCTTTACCTGTACAACTGTTGGATTGTCTCCTGACCCAATCAGATAGCGAGGGTTACTCCAAATAAGTTCTGAAAATGTTGCTGTATCTCCTTTCTCAACAGCTTTTCGAAGTTTAGCAGTAAGATCTTGAGTACGTGGACTTTTGTAACTGTTGGCTCTCTCCTTATTAGCAGTTTCGGCCTCAGGGGAGCATAAACCATCTATCAAAACACAAGTAACATGTTCCTAGATACTATTCTTTTCAGTGATCACTATTTTTATACCCAGACCGTGAAAATAAGCTTTCATCTAATATACATATATTAACTTTGCATCTTTAATGTACAGGAGTAAAAAAAATTTAGGTCAACAACAAGACATTTAAAAATACTAGTAGTTAGTAATAGGGAGGGAGGAAAACACGACTTAATCATCTTGTAAAACTGTTTCAGACTTTAAGAGGGACTGATAAATTTTATAATTACCAATCTGCTTCCATCCAAACTTAAAAGAAAAATTCAACAGGACATAGGAATTTTCCAAACATTAAGATTGCTTTTATAGTTCTGTGACTACTGAGTCCCTTTAATCCAGCAACTGGGAACACTGTGAAATATGATCAGTGTTCACCATTTTATTTCTGAACTTAGAAACTTACTTAAGTACAGTTTTAATACACTGTGCAATTTTCTCAGCACCTTATTAAACCAGAAAATCCTGAAGTCCAGGAGTAAAATCAAATCCTACCAAATCTAACCATAGGCTACTAAGCAACATATTGATGCAGGCCATTACCAACATTTCAGCTTTAGAAGAACAGCAACATTTTTTAGCATAAAATTCATGTGAAACAAACCAACGACAACTGCTTTTAGAAGTAATCAGTTTACTTTATCATAACACAGACCACAGAAACCATACACTGAAGGCCAAACCTTAAGCTTTCAAACACAAAAATCAGTCTTTCCATAGACTCCTGGGGCTCTAATTTACTTCTGTGGCAGTTCTTGACAAAAAAAATGAAAGGATTCCAACATACCCTACTTCTGTTTTTATTTCTGTACATAAACTTTGGTGTTCCTTCCTTGGAAAAGCATTAATTAACTTCAAGGATGACTTCTCCGGAGACAGTATCATTTTATACAGAAGTAAAAACAGATTTGAATTAAAAAATTAAAATACGTATTTTATTGCCTGTTTCTAATTTATTTCACAGAAAAAAAAGTAATTAAATACCGGTTGTCATATGTATTTATACAGCGATTTTATTTGCCGTGTAAGCTCTGGAGTTGTGATCTAACATTTGTTTACAGCTTATCTTAAACACCACGACCCTAAAGGGACTTCAATTTATTAAGACATTTCACCCTTCAAAATTTTTTCTGCTATTAGTATATCAGTTACGAAGTTGTTGCTTCTTCTCTCACAAAAAAATAACAGAATGTATATTGCATCTACTGTACACAGATGAATACCTCACCTCTGTTAAATGATCCCATTTTCACTGGAGACGAACATACAGAGGACTTGCTTGGAGATGGGAAATAATCACAGATTCCTTTAGCAAATTTCTCAGCATCCTCTCTGTTTGAAAAAGCTTTAAAACGGGAACCCTTGATCATCTTAACAGCTTGGAGAGCTTCCTTTTTATCTTCATAAACATGTATTCTCTCTGCCACAAAGTACAATAAAAGTTAAGTTTATTGAAATAATCTCAGGTTTGTTCCTGGAAACAAATTACAAAATTCCTAGACTATCCTTCCAGCTTTGGTCTCGAACTGTTTCTCTACCAAACATGGTATAAAAATCAAAAGTCCTCCTACATCTTCCCTCTCAGAAACCAAGTAGAAGAATTTTACACACTCCAGCTAACATCCAGTGCTATCTGTACAGCATTTGGCCATTCGTATCAATCACTATTTAAACATCTTTTTTTATAGATGGATCAGCTTCAACAAGTATTTCATAACCAGACTGAAAAGCAAACTCAGACCTTATTCACCCTGCATTACTGTCTATGTTCTAATGTTCACATAGATAAACTACGCAAGTAATCCACTGTCACCACTTTAAGACCTCTACACCAAACCTCAGTTATCAATCAAATCCATCTCCTTCCTCTCCCTTTGCATTAACGCAAATTTGTTCAAATTAAGATATATGAATACCTTTTTTATGAGAAAGAATACTTACTACTGTCCCAGAGTAAATGATCCTTTATATACTATTGCAATCTTGCCACTAGGTGATTTAATAATTCCTTATTGCAGTATTCATCAATAAAATATGAAAAATGACTGACACTTCCAGATACCACTTGGCATTTAGATAGAAAGGAAAATATGAAATCTGTTATAAGAGATCATTTATGCTTCAACTGATGACAGTATAAACAGTTTCTTGATTGTTTATTTGTAGAATTACTATTTTTATTCTTGAGAGGAATTAAAGGCACGGGATGAGAGTAATAGTAGCAAATAATGTTCTTCATCTGAGCTACATCTAGTCCTCACGTGTATCAACTATTATGGCAGAACAGCTGGCATGTCTTACAGCTGTGTTTCTACGCCTCAGAAAATCCACTAAATACTATTCACAGAAACCAAAAAATACTTCAAGCAATGCTTAAAATACCAATACAGTGATGGTCACATTACCTGCTATATAGAAAAAGGCCTATTTAGGCATGACTGTAAAATGCTTATCACAAAGGAAATAAGTATTTACCATTCCTTGCCAATATGTCATCATAAACTGGACAAACACCATAGTATAGTGGAGGATCTCTGGACGGTGTCTGAGTACTAATCTGTGAATCAACATATCCCGCTCCACAGACCGGAGCTGAACAGTTCATGTGCATCACAGCATCTTCTTCTGGAGGGTTCACACCTACACAGTACCCAAAGTCTGCCTCTTCAGAAACACTTCCATGACCGTTGTGATTCACCGCCGCAGTTTTCAAAGCCTTTTCTGCTTCTGCCTGGTTGCTATTGGACGGGACATTTCCAGCAGCCTCCTCTGACAGAGTAGATCCTTTTTCTTCCAACGCTCCTTGCTGCTCCAGCAATGCCTGAGCCAACTTTTTTTCAAAAATAAACCTAGTAGTGGAGGTAATGGGCCCACATTTCAGTCCTGCTCTTACAATTTCTTCTCTAAGCTCATCAGGGGTGAGCTGTTTCAATCGGGATAATATTCCATCCATTGTTATTTCACCTATATTAAAAACAAAAAAGAGGCGATAAACTGAAGAACACCACAACTTTTTTTTTCACAGCTACTTAAGTGTTGTATTAAAACCAAGGAAAATAAGTGTCTCCCAACAATTTTTTGGATTCTGAAGAGATTATCAAAGTTGCAGAGAAGACAAAGTATTTTTCAACCCAACACATTAAAAACATTTTTAATCTATCACAGTTCTATAATGAGTTTATTTCCTCCTCTCACAACTACTTGAAAGAGTATTTACAGCTTACATTTTATTTTCTTTTGTCCTTTACAAATTTCATGAAGACTTCTGGAGTGAAAATTCAATCCAGAACATTTATGCATGAAAATTTACAACAGGCTGAGAAATATTTGACTCCTGACAAGAAAGCAAACACCTGCATATGCAATAGAATACAAGAATACGATGACTAGTTAGCCCCAGTAAGAGATTCAGGTTAGGCAGCACCTACAGCTAAAAGCACAGCACTATTTCTATTATTTCCATAAGAATTTCTAGCCGAAAAAAGCCACCTAAGGCATAAGCACAATGCAGCAACCAGGGAAGTCTATCTCTGGCCATGATGCAAGGCTGGAACTATTTACACAGCATGTTGTTTCCCAGCCCCCGTTTTGAGAGCCAACAGCCAGAAGACAGAACAGCTGGCCTTTTCAGATTTCCCTCTCCAACAAGGAGCAGGAGCTAGAAGACTCTCCATTTCCAACGGAAAATCCTTCTCTGGGATGATACGGAAGTCCCCCAGCTCACTTCCCTCCAGGTAATCCACACACTTACAGCTTCTGCATGGTCAGCAAGAAGATACTGAAATCAACACGATGGCAACACAAATTTCTTGTGATGAAAAACACAGGATTTAGGCAGCTCAAGAACATAAGAAGCTTTAAAATTATTTCATCAGATACTGTGTCCATGTATTGCCACAAAGTCTGTGACTTCTTCCTGCTGTGCACCAGTTAGGACGGACAGCTTTTGGACAGAAACGATTAGGCTGTCGTATTCCTTCCGCTTCCTTTCATTCCGTCCTTACATTGACTGTTCCTTCACCGGCCAGCCACTTTATGGGTTATACTGGTTTGGATAGGTACATACAGCATTTTAGTACTTTATTTTCAATTCCAGGTTTCATCCTCAGCTTATGGAACTTAAGACTACTTAAGACTACTTTTGCAGCTTTTCCACATGAATTGATTTCTATTTTTTCAGTTAGGCTATTTTTTGGAATAACACAACTCCTAGTGTTACTCCATTGGAGACAAAGCAATCTCCCAGGTATGAAGTCAGTATCACCTGTAATTTTCAGTTATATCTCCTCAAAAGAGCATTTGTGGACGCACGTGGCAGCATGAGAAATGTTCACAATTTATGAGCTCTCCTACTTTATGAACAGGGTGCGCAAGCAGTCCTTAATGCAAGTCAGAACATCCACTCTGATGGGCAAGAGCCTTTGGCTGGGAAACTAATGTGAGATTTGAACCGTGAATGGCTGCACCCTAACAGCAGGGATGCAGTGCTCTAAATACGGGATCCTAATAAGTTAATTATTCACTTTGTCAGAGTGTACAAGCTCAGAATACAACCAAAACTGCAACTTCATCACAGAGTTGCAGTATAGTCAAACTCCCTCATTTTTCCACATGTATTGCCAATAGTGACATAACAAAATACACAAACAAAATAAGACATGACAATTTTGCTTTTTAAATTACCCAGGATTAAGCTGGCAAAGAACCACACTTACCATATTAAAAAAAAAAAAAAAGCAGTTTTCATAACTTTTAGCAACAGTCAGTATAGACAAGTAAAATTTTCACTGGAATCCGACTTCAAAACTATTACACTTCTAATAGTAGGAAATACTATGGAAAAAGATGTTAATGTCAAATCTTAAGTAGGTTTTCAAATATTATTACAACTTGATAGTCACAAGTTTGGTGGTTGTATTCTTTGAGGGCCACTTCCTTTGAGAGCTGTTTCTTTTTTTTGAATGTCAGATTTTAAACATCTTGTGGTTAGAGAACATACCTCAGTCCCAGAATATTTCACGAATACTAACTAGAACCTCACTGAAAGGATGGGAAATTAGAGTATGTCAGCTTAAAAAAACAATCACAAATTGTGGCAAAGCCGCAGTTGATGCTGCTCAGCCACCATCCCCAAAGCATTCTAGTTCCCTTATGATCCCTGCACCTCCAAGCAACCTCATTGTTACAATTATCTGACTTACCCAGAAGACTCCAAAGACAGATGTGAAAGATCTTCTCACATATTTTGACTCTTTATCACCTACTTTTTACTAAATTTGATGCCATTATGTCTTAATCAAGAGAAAAAACATGGCCCTGACGTCAATTATAAGAATATCAAACCTTGCTATTCTCAGGATTTTCTTTGTTAGATTGTATAACTGCAAACACGCAATATAGATGAAAACTCAGAAGCAAGAGAGTTTATTGAAGAAAAAACCTAATGAAAACACTTTAGAGTCAACATAATATGACGCCTTAAAGAATGAACTGAGGAAATGCTCCTATTTTTAGGTTCAGAACCAACATAATTATTCTGCAGAAGAGCCGACCCTTACACATGTGTAATTCATGTACGCGGAATATCCAGACACACGCAAATATCTTCTTGGCTTGTGGTTAAGTAAAAAATGTTGGGACAGAGTGATTTCTCTGGTATCTCATGTCTTGACAGAACCTGGCGCCTAAAATTTCATTCTTCAACTATGTAAGAAAAAGTATTTCTTTCATCTGTCCAGACAACTCAGGCACAACTGAATCAGAAAGCGAAATGACAGAGCAGACCAACAGTGAAGGCATTAATCTCTAGTTTAAGATCTACTGCTAGCATAAAGAGTTTTCTACGATAAGCTTGCTATGGAAACAAGAAAAACATCGTTGGAATGACAACAAAGAATTTTCATGAAGTATGTTTGTGTTCTTTCGGCTAACGTGGATAAGCATTTATTAATTTTTAACTGCATCACCTTTTTGATCTGTCCAAAACAAAAGGTGTGACTTGCAAACATAAGAAATAGCAACTGCCGGTTTGAAGATAATCCTTCAATCACTTGCTAGAAGCAGGTGCAAAAGGTGATTATCTGAACCTTAAAATGCATTTTATGTAACTTCAAATGATCCAGAGCACAGCCAGCACTGATGCAGCTACCTTTTCTAGTTTGACACACATGGTCTTCCAACTTACCTTTAGCAGCTTTACAAATAAGAATAACTGCTTTAACAACCACAGCATGTTTGAGGCTTCTTCCAAATCAATCAAAATCTGGAAGAATGAGTAAGAGCTGTATTTCTCCATGTCTTACTGCATCAGTATGAAACAGCAGAATCTGTTTCAAAACAATTAAGACCAACACCAAGAGAGAATGAATTATTATCTTTGAAGGATGGTGATATTATTTTATTCCACTAGTCATTGAATACTTCAGTAAAGGAGCCATGTAAGAAAAAGCAGGTTTTTTCCTTTTCTAGGCAGGAATTAAATGAAAGACGTATCCTGTCTCTGGCTGTATTTCGGCTGCTAGGATTCGCACACGGCAGAACGACCGTGGCTCTGCAACCGGGTATTCCATCCATACCGCCTGTTGCCAAATGACCCAACAGTTACCAACTATCCGGCAGAAAGGGAACCGCAAACCGAACTTGGAATAAGCTAAGGGAAAACCGGGATTGAAAGCAAGGGAGGGCGAGAGGGAAGTACCTCTGAGGAACGAACGCGTATTTCTGGAGCTCCCAAGGGAGAGCGCGAGCGCGGGGACGCGTGCGGCGGGCGGCAGCCGGCCCTGCCGCTGTACGCGGGGCGGAG
>Ga0065711_1032495_pt1 | contig 27228 bp, 20 predicted proteins | sample Hoacrofraction12_FD_59098 | JGI IMG/M metagenome (GOLD analysis project Ga0065711, IMG submission 59098) | Hoatzin crop microbial communities from Cojedes, Venezuela - Epithelial fraction 12 v2 (version 2) | ecosystem: Host-associated > Birds > Digestive system > Esophagus > Crop | place...
AGCCTGCTGTAGGTGACCCTGCTTCGGCAGGGGGTTTGGACTAGATGACCCACAGAGGTCCCTTCCAACCCCGAACATTCTGTGATTCTGAAAGTTCATAGGGTTTGGCACCCTCTCTCTCATCGACGCAGCAACTGGGAGGCAACATCGCCAGCCGCGTGACACACATCTCGGGAAGCATTGAACAGAAATGGCTGGGGCATGGAAAAACTACTCGGGAAAACTCCTGGAGGGAGGTCCCTGCCTCTCACCAGACCTGGAGAGGGGAGGGATCTGTGAGAGCACTGTCCCTGTGACGGCCATCCTGCCATCAGTTTCTTCAGCTTTTTTCAGCGGTAACTGGAGAAGAGACACCAGGATCCCACCGCACGCTCCACCCCTGTGTCTCTTCGGCATCGGGTTGCCTTCACGCCAGAGATGTTTTGCTTTCGCTGGGTGGCTGTTTGCCAAACCTCCCTTCTCCCTCTGCTCACCCAGAAGCATTCCTGCCTCCTCCCCAGCCCTGTGCCGTGGGCTGTAGCCCCCCAGCCCGGTAAGCGGGTGCTGCCGTGGCTTGGCACAGGCGTCAGGCTTTCTACTAACCCAGCAACACCTCAGGATGTGTCAGACTTTGTCTGGACTTGTTTTGGCTCGCCTGGAATGATGTTCTATCTTGTTAAGCTGTAGCAGCAATTTTCTAATGTCCAGGTGGTTATTGCCTAATTTGCTTAACTTTCACTTAGCTCTAGATTTGAGCAAAATCATATGGCAGAATCATATGGCATAACCATATGGCATAATAATTTTTATACAGATAATACTAATAAACTGATAGTCTGTGTATTATGGCACATTTATAATGCTAGTATAAGCATATAGGAGGACAGCAGAAGCAGCCAAAGTAGGGACATGGGATGAAGCCCTGAGAAGTGCAGGTACAGGATGATACCGGAGACTTCAGGGCAATAAACCATTCACCTGTGGTGAACAAACCGGCGTCAGACACAGTCCTAGGGTGGCCAGACAGGGCCATGGGGACGAGGACAAGCTGAGACATGGGCTTGCAGGTGGACCCAGCTCAGGGGGACCCATGGCTGGGTGCGGCAGGGCTGTGCGGACCTGGAGACCAGCCCTGCTGCGGTGTCTCTGGGGCAGGGACCAATGACTCTGGGGGGATGAAATGGGGTCCTGGGCTGTGGGCTGAGCATGGACAGGGAGGGCTGGTGGTCCTCCCAGGGCCATGACACATGGGACACTGAGGTCTTGCTGCAAACCTGCTACTCTCTTTGTTCGCGAGGAAGACTTGTGCCATCGCCCCTGGGATGCAGAGAGGCAGTGGAAAGGAGCATAGCACCGGAGAGTAATGGGTACATTTGTGAGGTTCATTTTCCTGTATAATAATTTTTAACCGTTTTATTGATAGGACTTATTTGATACTAATTCTTTTGGACTGTTAATATTTGTGTATTGTAAGTGTACTGCTACTAGTTAACTGTGTGATGTATATTAGTTAGCCTGTTAAGATTTTAATTAGACTAAAAAATTCTTGGCTTGTGTGTTCCCCCTTTGCCAATAACAAGATTTTGCACATAAAGCCCTCTCCATAAGCCCTCCCTTCTTTCCCTGTTCTTCCTTTCCTCTTTATTGTGATCCCCCACCACTTTTCCCACCGCTCATCAACACCTGCGACACGATGACGGGCCAAAAGTATTTTTGTCCTTTCTAGCAGCAGTAAGATCCCAGGCATTTGACCCCTCTGGTGCCAGAGGGCCAAAAGACAGAGGTGGGTTCTTCAAGATCGACAGACCCTGGCCTCTAAATGCCTGCTGCTGGCACACCACGAACGTGAGACTTGCAGAGCTGACTCCCCCCCATCCCACTGTGAAGCCAGGCAGCACCAGGACCTCTCCCTCCCTCCCTCCCTCCATGAGAAGAGACACAAGAGAGTGCGAAGGAAAGGGGTGCAGGGTGCAAAGAAGCCATCGTTGCAGGCTTCAGGCAACAGGCATGTCAGCAGAAAAGCTCCCATGCGGCAGTTTAGCATCGTGGTCCATCCCTGCCTCCGCAGCTGACCACCACCAACAGCAGGAGAAACCTGAGCCGCCTTCCCTCCTGACCCTTCACAGGGTGCTTTTCAGCGAGCTGAAGGAAGAAATTGAGCTTATGCACAATGATAATCACCCCGTTTGTTTACAGAAACATTTTCCCACATCTTCTGTGGGTTCGGTTTCTAAAAGGGTGAGATTTTCAAGGCTGAGACTTGTCCTCACATACACACGTATACTGTGCCTAGCACAGCCAGGGCTCGTGCTGAGAAAAGTCTCTGTATCCTACCAAAACAGGCAAAATAATAACAAAAACTAAAAGTCAGTCCTTCCTCTTTACACGAGCCTATGTTAAAAGAACAAGCAAGCACTTGGCCAAGAGAAGAATTTCTTCTTCCTCTGGAGTGGTGTCAGCCAGCAGAATTCACCGCTCCAAAGGGCAGAAACACCCAGACTGCTGTTGAATTTAAAAAAGGGGGATTGAATGGTCTTGATCAGGCGATGCTTGTGGCTGGTGCAGCTGTATGGAGACAAAAGGAAAAACTGAGAAGGACTGAAACTCTTGTAACGTGACACGGATGACTTAACCCCTAAAACGAACAAACCAAGGATTGGGAACACACTTGTGAATACGGGTATTTCTGCACTAGAAGAAAAATAGGAAGAGAAGGAATCGAGTTAATCCCAAAATAAAATAAACAAACAAACAGTTACTGGAAATAACTGAATAGATATTCTGCAAGACTTCCCAGAGGGACTGTAAGAGCTTTCAGATACACAACCAGAAGACAGTGATGCACACCAGAAACGGGCACAGCAGGGCATTGCTAGCCTACCTGGTCTAACAGAAACCTCTTTCAAGGATTTGCAGCCTTTTGTGGATTTGTGGGATCTGAAAAAACATGTAGCAGGTTTATGACTGGTTTTTCCTTGCCTTTGAAACTTGGAGGACGTATTTTTTTCAATGCAGGTGAAGGAAGAAAACCTTGGATGTCTGGAACATCCCTCCTCCTCAGTTTGAAAGCTAAAGCAAAGCCGACACAAATGAGACAGTCGATGGCATTTCCACCCAAAGAGCCCCAACCTCTTTTGAAAATAAAAATGCTTAAGTGCTCTTATTTCTTTAAACTTGTGATCCTTTGCTCTTTTTCTTTACTGCAAAGTGAAACTTCTTCCTAATTTGTTTTGATAACAGTTGTACAAATTATTTTGCTTCCTTCTTTTTAAGCATATTCACAGATCGTACAAGCTGCAGGAAATGTCAAGAATTCAGTTGTAACACTGCTCCTAATGTTCCCTCAAAAAAGAGGCTCCATGACTCTTTAAAATGGTGCTGTGTCTGCATTTAAAAAGAAGCTCTCTTTCTAAGGTGTGCTATATCCACGCCACAGCCTAATGGAATAAGGGTAAGAATAAGCACACCTCAGACTTCTTTTCTTTTTAAATCAGCACAGACTTTTACAGTCCTAAACGAAAGTGCAGGTCCGTCACAAGGGCGTGTGAGTAGGCAGGCTCTGGCTGGCACACGCACCTGCTGGAGAGGCTGCGCTCCCTTAGCGAGGCACCACGGCCAGCTTTGCATTTCTCTCTTGTTCTCCATCTCCAAATTCTACCCTGCCCTCTGGAGTAAGTGAATTGCTACACGGAGGAGAGTGAGACACAGTGAAGATTTATTCAGGTGTAATTACAAAACATTCTGAGATCCCGAGATGAGAATTGTGATAAAACTGAATCCAAAGCCTGCTGAAGCCAAACGGATGTTTTCAATTTATGGGACGTTGGAGCAGGCCCATACATACTGCAGAATTACTATCGAACTTTACGGAGTAAATGACTGTGGCAACAGATAAATCAGGATGCACGCAGCACTACAAAACCAGAATTAATTACCCTTTCACTTGCCTTTGCTCTGTATTATTCCAAAGAGAGACTCTTGTTAATCTCGTCTAAGTTACAGGCTGTTAAATTATCAGCACGAAGACTGCAACAACTGAGAACAAATCAGGAACAAAGGCTCGAGCTTCGCTGTCTGTGAGAACAGGGCAAACAGCAAAGACTGCTTTTCAGAGCCGAGCTGAACGTAATGTATATAACATCTGACAGCAGCCCCAATCAAACCACTATCGCACGGAGAGACAATACTCCCCCAGTTCCAGGCTCTGTGTGCCGAGAGCAATTTTCAATTAACTTTCCTCATTTACGAGGTAGATGCTAGAGTAGTTTTGAAGGAATCCAAAAGCTTAGGGTAAATGAAAAATTCTCTTGTGTGCTTCATTGAATGCGCTTCTTCTAGGACGACCAGGGAGAGACAGTTTGACAGCTCATTTCTTCAGCGGAGAGACAGACAGACGTGTTACGTTACCCAGTTGTGTCGGCACTCTCCATTCACTCGTAATTGAATACACACAATAGGTAAGGTTGTCCTAATGGGGACATGGGAGTTTTCATGCAACCCCCCGTGCAGTTTCCTTGAAGAGCTACTGGCCAAGAAACCTGATGGTTTTAAAGAAAATTTTGCTTTTATGAGTACATCTTCTCACCTTGGCGTAAACTCCCCATGAAGTGACCAGCACTGGCATACGCTCCAGGACGGGGGCTGAATGAGCTTTCCCATTTCAAGCAGATACAAACTCCTCTAGTTCAGACTGTGGGTTGCTTTCCGCACGCGGCAGTCTGCCCAGTGCGGTGACTCTAGCTGATGGCCATTCGTGGCTGAATCTGAGATGTGTTGGACCTGATTCTTGTTTACACTGCTACAGCAGCGTAGTTTAATAATTTTGTTTATTTACACACATACTGTACTTATTACGTACTTGAAAGCCCAGTAAAACTGCAAGATTGGGGCAAAAGAGGTTTTAATATAAATGAGAAGCAGAGAATCACAGATTCAGAGAATAAATCAGTTTAGAAGTGACCTCTAGAGGTCATCTAGTCCAACCTCCTGCTCAAAGCAAGGTGAACTTCTAAACTAGCTCAAGTTGCTCAGGGACTCATACAGTTGAATTTTTAGTATCTCCAAGAAATGGAAAATCCACAACCTATCTGTTTCTGTGTTCTGTTTTCTAGTGTTGACCAATTTCATGGTGATTTTTTCCCCCTTTCACCTACTTGTAATTTCTCATGTTTCAACCTGTGCCTATTGCTTCTATCTTTCCCCTGGGCACCTCTGAGCCATGTGTGACCCTGTGTCCTCTGCACACTTTTCTTATGCAGTTAAAACAGCAGTAAGATCTCCCCTGAGCTTTCTCTTCTTAAGGCTGAAGAACCCCAGCTTTCTCAGGCTCTCGTTGTACTCCGTATCACCCAAAGAAACCATCATCGTGATCTTTCACTGCACTCGCTTCAGCTTGTCCATATTGCTCTTGTGTTCAGGGGCCCAAAACCAGGCACACTGCTCTAGGCGTGGCTTCACAAGCACTACTGGAGAAGCAGAATCACTTCTCATGATCTGCTGCTATCTTCTCGTTCCTACCGCCTGGTACGTGCTCAGCCTTCCCTTCCCTGGGGCACACTGCCGGTGCCTGCTCAGACCTGGCTGTCTGCCCGGACCCCCACGTCCTTTATTGCAAAGCTGCTCCCTGGCCCAGACACTTCCCAGCTTTGTCCCCAGCTCTAATGCCCAAAAGCCATCTCACGTTCTGTCATATTTTTTAAGCATTTGTACGTTAAATTCAGTTGTTGTTTTGCATTCTACGCTTGCTTTTAAGCTCCCTGGAGTGGGGTCAATGCGTGTCCATTGCTTCAGCCTAGCTGCTGCGTAACCCTGGTTTCAGTGCTTTCAAGAATTTGTGTTCTACAAAATAATAACAGTAACAGTATGGTAATGTCTGCAAAATCTGGGAATGAGTAAAAGAAAAATAACAAGACAAAGACAACACATTAAAAATTCTTGTTAATAATACATTATAATTATTGCTTATGCGGTCTATTATTATTATTATAGTAACCCCATAATCCTAATAAAGAACCCAGCAGTGTAAGAAACCAGTTCATAGAAATCTTCAGGAGCTAAAAGGATTCATATCAATGTGAGCTGTTTCACTGACTGTTGCATCCATTTAACTCTTCCAGCTCTGCTATTTCCTTTACTTAAAATACATATCCAAGACGCAGTTAACGTATTGATGTAAAATGCAAATATGGTGAATTCACTTTCATGTCCAACCTTTCCCTCTCTCATCCACAAGCTGCTTTTTAAGACCACCAGTACTGATTTGAGGGACCCTGACCAGTCCCACCACACTTCTCTCTCCTCATATCCCAACAGCTTTATGACACAAACCTTCTTTTGCAGTTCAAAAATAAATCCCAAGGCTTGAAATCTCTTCTCTGTTTCAAATCATCAGATTTATGAACTCTGTTGGCTATGAAATCCATTTTACCACATATCCCTGTTCAACACAAAAGTTTATGTTGACAAGTCAGGGCATATCACATAATTATAGTGCAGGACTGCTGGGCGGAGGCACGACAGTGTTCCTGTCTTTTTATGGAATATAACCAAATTAATTACATAGTTTAGAATGAACTTGACTCTCTGGGTACGAATAAAATTCTTTCACCGTCCAACACAGGAACAGAGTACTGTTTAAAGCATGTTTATCCTAGTGAAAATTTATTCATTTTTCTGAGTAACAGCTGTAACAGAACGAAGCTCTCTTTAGCAGTAGGCCTGTTTTTCAACAGAAAGGCTTTCCTCTTACAAACCTCTTTTCATAAAGTTTTATTTTTGTATTAGGAAGATTTCATTGCTGCTATTACACAAGACTTTATGGGCTAAGGGTTGGAGTAAAAAGTGAGACAGAACTTGAATAACTGATGGCAAGATTTAAGTTTTTGACCGGAGATCTCATGATACATTGAAAATAAATAGCTCAGTCCCCCATCATCATTTATCAGCAAGTGATTTGCTACATTTTTCATCCTTATTGATATATTTAATTGAGTTTACAATGTTATATTGACCTTACCCTTGTTCTAGCCATAAATTTCCATCCTTAAGATATTTAAGGATACTAAATCTGCAGACTTCTTGCAGTAGACCTTTCTCTTCAGAGAATTTATTATTTTATACTAGAGGAATGTGATTTTTTTAATGACCTGCATTCTAAATTATTTCTCACTTGTAGGCAGTTTTGACCATATAGTAATAAAAATGAGGTACAGGTCTCCTCCTGGGTCTCAGGAGGAGCGCAATAAACTGTAACAGCTAACTACTTATATTGTTACTGTTTGCATTAACTTAAATTGTGGAAATATGCCAAAGAAATTGCACTTTATATCTCATTAAGTTGTCTAAAATTTAGTACACTTTGTTTCACCTTGCTGGTGTTCATTCTTGGGTTTGAGTTTGTTTTGTTTTGTTTGGAGCCCTGTGTTGATACTTGGAAACAGAAAAAATTGGCTATTGGGTATGTTTTTATAGGTCACGACAGGGGGTAATTTAGAATCGCTTTTTCTACCACTGAATCATCTTTTGGACTCATACGAAGATCCGCAGATACCTCCTTCTTTCTACCAACAGCCAACACTTTATTTGCCCAAGGGTTATTCTAGCATCCTGTGGATTTCAGGCCCACGTTGTCACAGCTGCACTTAGTACAATAGGAAGCTTGTCATTAAGTTAAAGATATAAAATAGAAAAGAATTTCTTTCGCTTACAGAGTTATAAAGCCAGAAAGTACTGAGCGTCTAAGCTGAAGTGTCATCTGGGGCATTAAACACACACGACAGTGCAGTGTAGAGGAATTTGGACATTAAGCATTCCAGAGGATGATCTCGTATACAGAAGTTCAGCTGGTTTTTATCTTTCAAAGCTACCTCCTTCACTTTAAATACTGTATAGATACCGTATAGTCGCTTTTATGGCCACTATACCAAGGCTTGAGAGATTGCCTAAGCTCCTGGGCAGGGAGATCTCTCTTCCAGCCTCCTTGAGTGCCTTTTGGGCTTCTTTAAACACGAAGATCAGATTGAGAGCAGCACCTCCGCAGCAGAGTCCTTTCAGTGTCAGAACATTTTCCTGACTGCTCACACACTACCCAATGCAGTGGGGAGCCCTGGGAATATGACATCGAAGCATGAAACACAGACACTAGTGTTATGCTCTCCCAAGTCAAGATTTATTTTTCCATTTTAAAAATGACGGACATACTTCAGTGATAGTGCTCTTTCCAGTTGGCTCTTTATGGAACTTTATACGCATAGAAGGGATATTCACATTACCTATTAGTGGGTATCAGTATATAGATATTGATCACTAGATCAGTTTCCCAACAATATGAACACTTAAACCCACGCTCGCTCAAAACCACAGCCCAGACTGTAAGGCTCACAGTGCTGAGGATGAAGTAGCCAAAACTGTAGAGATTGAACTAGTAAGTGCAGAACCTTTGAGTTTTGCAATTCTCTGGTACATTTGTTTTCCAGTTCATTTGGAAAACCTCCTGTGTATGTTCAATATTTGTGCCCTACACATAAGACAGGGAAAAAACTATTGTAGTTGCAATAGGACAGACAGGCCATGGTAAGTGCAGAACAAAACAAAACCCAGCACTCTCCTACTACAGCTGTCACCACCATCTTCCACCCAGTTCTGGAACCACATGGCTGTTCAGAGGGCACAAATCTTTATGCATCCCTGATCGTAGTCTTTGCCACTTTGGGATCCACAACCATTCTTCCTGCTCAGTGGTTTCAACTTAGTGTGGCCTAACCCCTGTCTCCCCAGGCAGACCTTCAGCTCTTGCTCATTACGGCAGTCAGGCAGCTGGAGAACAGGCAGCTTAAGGATGGGCTGGGGTGAGGGCATCTTCCTAGGGCTTAAACAGTTCTAAGGGTTAAAAAGGAGGCAGAGGAATAAACAAAAGACACGATGTCGGAAAAGAGCCTGTTTGTTTTTAATACACCAGAGAAATAGCTGAAGCACAAAACAGCCCTGTGAAAAATCTGAAGTTAGCTTGCAGAGTTGACCTTGGCAGCAAAGCAACAGACGCCTGAGAGACGATATCAGTTTTGCATCCAATTTCTGCAAGATTGAAAACAAAACAATGTTAGAAGAAAGCTGTCCTTTTCCTCTTCACTTGCAAGGATTTGAAACAGACCCCTCTTGAAATAAATTTGTAAACATATATCCTTATCAATATCAGAATTATCACACATTTTTGCAACAGTATTTATTATCTTGGACCATGCTGAATGTGAATCAGAACAGTCTCCAAAATAAAATCATAAATCCAATCTAGAGATATCTTAGATCATATTATTTAAATCGAATTGTTCAAAGTCTAAAAAGTTTATGGAAAAACAAGGATCCCATCAAGAGTATTAGAACTTCATCTGGACACATTTTGAAACAAGAAAAAATGTTTCAAAACAACTAAAATAGCTTATATAGGTAAGGTATGGCTGTGTTCAGAGCTAGACAAACATCAAACTGATTTGCAAAAAAAACCCCAAAACCAAAACAAATCCTATTTTGTTCTCATATAATACCTCAAAGTGCCTTACAAATATAATTTAATTACATTCTGAACTTAATGAAAAAGACAGTTATTATCTGTCTGATTCTATCATAGGAAATAGAAAAATACCACACATTCTTCAAATGTTTATTCCCACTATAAAAAGAAATTAAAAGGCCATATGAAAAATTCGTATCTGGTGTGGTGTCTGTATTTCAGGTACTTACTAAGAGAAATTTCGGTGTTAAATTCTATTCATTTGTAACATCCTTAGCCAAAACACAGTAACAGTACAAGTATCAATTCATGTCACCATATTTTCCTAGCCGTTCCTCTTTCAACACAGGACAGCCATTCACAAGACATATTAAGAAAACCCGATGCAGCACAAGTTGGTGGTTCCCAAACACAGTGTGCGATCTGTCTGGAACAGGCGGAGGCATTTGATACCGAATTCCAAAGAGATAACGTTGAAACAGAAGCTTGTACACAAAGCAGTGTTTTTAGCTGCAGAATAAGGAGCTAGAAGTTCAACATGACCTTGCGGCACTCCGCGATGCCGTGGCACAGGTGGCACGCTTCACCAGAACATCTTCTTGCAGGAGAAGTGTTCCAGGATAGGTCACACACCGTGTTTGGGAACCACCAGCTTGTGCTACGCTGGAGCCAGCACACCGAGCCCCGTGTTTAGGTCAGCACGGCAAAACAACGGTACAGGAGGAGAGACACTCATAGTCACACTGGTATTGCCTCTCTAGTACTTTTCAAATGTTATTTATCTTACTATACTGGTTCAGTATGAGATGTTCCAAGAAACTGATGTCCTTAATGTAACCACAAAACAGAAACAGAACAGATACAGGGTCTGCCTGAAGTGAGGGAAATGTGTCGAAGGGATAGGGATTTCTCTTTCTATGGGCACTGAATCGCTGAGAAACTACCAGCTAGTACGCTAATCAAGCTGCCCAGCATGATCTAGAATTTGCACACTGGATAAGCCTCCACACCATTTGAAAATTTTATCACTTTCTTAATAGCTTCATTAATTATATGCAGATAAATGAATATGTCTACAGGCTTCAAAATCAGGCTCCCCTTCTGATAACCTCTAAATATGAATTCTCACTCGTACTATTTTCCTTTGCAAAGTGTTCTGCTACAAGAGCAAAGATGACAGAATCTGTCCCACTGTAACAATCTGTTTACAGTCAAATAGAAGCAAACTTACAGAATCCCATTTTACAGAGTCTGTATGAGGCAGAGAGAGTATGTGATTTGATAAACTGCACGGAAAACACATGAAAAAGGTGAAAATAAACTGCAGTTCTGGTGACTTCTAGTTGAGTCTATGTAGCCCTCCACAACTGACGACAGCGGGGATTGTACTGGTAGCAGGTAACGAAAGCTGCTGCCCACTAACAAATTATCAGAAGTGGTGAGTTTCTTTCTTGTCATAAATTGAAAATGGATAATGCATTTGTTATTGTTAATGTTATTTGTGTCATCATGGCTCCCAGAGAATAAAAATCCCATGACACTGAGATCATGGGAAAGACTGAAAATAAGTCCCTTCACAAGTGAATCACAAAGCTGGAATCTTTGAAATGTCTTTGAGGGTAGACCATTTTCTACTTAAGTTATAAAAACTTATCTCAGAAAAATTTGATATCTTTAACAGAATCTTTGGCTAAATTGCTAGTGGTAAAGATTGCAAATTATGCAGTCTAGCCGTGAAACATTAAATAAAGATATTTTTAGTTTCCCTTTAACTTCGAGCCCTTGAATTGTAGCTGGGTTCATGTTTATTTTGTTTTTCTCTCCACGAGACCTAGTAAGTTCATAAAAGTGAAGTCCGAGCTTCTTCAACATCTGACATATCAAGTAAAAACATGAAATACTGAAAGTCTGAAAATGAAGCTGCAGCAATCAGTAGTGCTGTTTCACTCTTGCTAGCCAAATAGGAGGGTGGGTATGAAAGCAAGCACCATTGGGAAAAAACCCTAACTTCTTCTCTCTTTTGTATCATACAAATCTGCTTTCTCTCTCAAACTATCATACAAATATCAACAGGAGGAGTCCTCCTGTTAGCCTACTGCAAGGCAGAAAAATAAAAACAAAATAAACCAATCGAGAGCTGTGGGGTTGGTTGTCCATTGTTTCTGCTTAATGCTTCCTCTTTTTTTCCTCCTACTCACCAATAAAATGGAGCAAATTGTAGGCTGTCATATAGGTCAGCTGATCTTCAAGCTGCTACCTGACTCCTAGCATTGCCTCACCATGTGGAACACAGCTGATTGCTTGCTCAGAAAGGAAAGATAAACGTAGTTTTCTGCAACAGCCCCTTCACACAATGCTAGGCACTCTATTGCAAATGTAAATCTTGCATAAAACCATTGTTTGAGCAATCTTGGCATGAATCAGCAGCTGCAGGGGATTACCTCCATCAGGACACGTGGAAAGGCAGAGAGGCTATTTCTGAAAGGAGTTGAATATGTAACATAAATCCTTCTCTGTTAGGAAAGATTTACTTTATAACTTGAATCAACTCAGCCCTAGTGGAAAAAAGTCTTTCACAAGAAGGTCTGGAGGTGTATGTAAAACCACTCAACTCTAGGAACCAACAGCATCTCTTTCCAAATGGCAGACTCCAAAGTCAGAGTCCACAATGTCATAAGCGTCCTGAAATGAACGGTACAATTTTTTTTGTGCAAGTAAATTTCACATGATTGTGGGTTTGTTCACTCCAGATTGTAAATAAATCTCAGTAATCTTAGTTTACGGTTCCACGTTTCTGATATAAAATAAATGATTTTGTACCATAAAAATGAGGGGACCATTCTACCGGGAAGACAGGTAACTTTGGAAAGGATATGAGGAGTGGTTTTATGGTTCAGGACTGCTGAGTGTGTGATCTCCTTGAGGAGACTACTCAGCAGTGAAGACCCTCTGCCAAAAATATCTGTCTTCAGCTTCACTGTGCTTTGTCCTGGACTCTCTGAGCTGCTTTTCCAAGAAAGATACAGCTCTGCAGCTGTAGTGAAGATAGCGATGCCCTGCCAATGGAATAGATTAAAACTTGGTGATGGCTTTGAAGCTTAGGATCTGACCCTCATTGTCAGCCGGAGTAGACCTGAAGCTAACAAAGATCAGTGCAGAGCAGAATAGCCGCCGCTCTTAATCCCCCTGAAAATTAGGCAGTTGCATTCTCCAGTGGTATTGAAGAAGCCCAGAAGCCACCAAAAGCCCTGGTGGTGTTTTTACCTTTGGACAACCTCTGTAACTGACAGGCTGCTGTGGTCAGGATCTCTTCTGACAGGATGCAGGGAAATGGGATCAAGTTTAAGGATGAGTTTTTGCCACGCTGCCAGTGAGCTAACAAATAGGCTGATGCTTCTGATCACATTAACATCTGGACCGAAGGAAGAAAATATATATCCTAGCTACATAGCTCAGCTCTAGGAGGCAGCTACTGTTATTTTGGCATGGGACACCATTAATGGTTCCTCATTCAAGCATGAAATACTGTGGAAGTTTTGATGCTGAATCCTTGTGTGGAGAACTATATACCCAAACAATTATAACTGATGTATGGTTGATATAATTCCATTTTCCCAAGTGGTATCATATATCTGCTGATGCAGGATTTCTGTCTAGGACAACTTAGCAGGAAAGGACTTCTTGTTCCTTACTGATCTCACAACACTGTTGATAGGGAATGACTGACTTCCATGTAATACTGAGTAGCCATCTTGTACATTTTTCTTGTTCCACTCTGTGATGTAAAAGGGTTTTCTGCATTGATGGTCAGACATGCTATCAAAATGCCATCAAAAGACTGAATATTCACATGCAGTTTCTATCCAGTGCCTCCAGTGCCACAAGCGAGTCTCGCCCTTTCTTTGCATCACTGTTACCCTCTCTGTATGTTGCTGATACCCAGTTAATCCGGCAGCAGGGACACTTGCAAGCCTTACTATTTTACGGACAATGATTTTTGTCTAAAAATAGGAGGATGAAATAGTGCGATAAATGGGGAGGCTGCCAGTATCCATTGTTATACCAGACGCTTCTACTGCTTTCATAAAATTCATGGTGGTCTTCTTTCTCTGAAGCTCATAACTTCCATTAATTAAGATATGCTTCTTTGGAAGTCAGAAGACACACTGTGCTAGTTTTGCAGGTTGTCATGTGAGAGCTTTATTTGTGCCTGAAACTAACGCAGAGACGTGGGAATCCCCTGTCCCCGGGGAGGGCCACTCCTACGTGGTGGATTTTGCTTGTAAAATAGGAAAGATAGTCATCCCAGATATCACTGTTGTGGTTAGATTACATGGTTAGTACAACACCATAGAAAGCTAAGACTGCTTAAATCAGAAGTGACACTAGGTGATACAGGTTTGCAAAAAATGTTACTTGAAATAGAGACACTGTGTCTTCCATTTCTTCTAACAAAAGAAGAAAAGCTGGACACAAACTGAAAATGCACTCCATGGTTGCATAAATCCACTATAACTTCTTCAATTGCCTTCATGCTCTGTGTATCAACTATTGATTCAACTACCACTTCTTCTCCCTAGTGTACTACTGCGCCGCTTTGTAATTATTTCCATACATATACATTTACCAGACGAGTTTCTCAGGCTTCTGGAACAAAAGATCTCTAGTTTCTGCAAAAAATGTCTAGCGAGGTATATATTCTGATGGTGGCTTCTTGCAACCATAAAAAACCATAAACAAAACCAAACCAAAACTTCAGGTATATTTAGGCAGGCAATCTTCATAAATCTTTAAGCAAAATGATAAATCCATAGGTTTGCTTTCTGCTTTGAATGCACCATCTTTTTTTGAATTCACTAAGTTTCACATGGTGCTTAAATCAACCTAATAAAGATTGAGGAGAAACAATTAAGTGTCCAATCTACTTCCACTAAAATCATTGTACAAACACCCACTGGCTTGACTGGAAACAAGTCTCTACACATGTCAGGTATCACTAGAAATAGAAAGGCTTGATTCTTTTGGCCACTGTTTCCATAACCATATCCAAGTTTATTGGAAAATACTCATATTTCTTCTATAAGTTGTTAAAAATCTGCAATATCATATGTTTTCAAAATTATTTTGAATTATTTTGAATTATTTTAGTGCAGTGGCTAGAAAACACTGAACTGCCAGGACCAGCCACACATTTTTCAGGAAGCAGGTAATGCACATGAAATTTCTGTAAAGGGGATAATAGTGGAGAAACTACCTTCAATTCTGAACTGCATAAAATATACTATAAACTCTTTACCTTTGGTAGATGAAAGCATTTAAGATGGAATGACAAACGTTACTGTAATCTCTCCACCCAGAGCAGGTATGAGAGCAGCAAAAGCAGTGAGTGCAAGACTCTCGGTTCCCCGCAGTGCCCTAGAAATGACTTTGGTTCTGTTCCTTGCCTTAACTCTCAGCTGAGACTGCCCACAAAGCACCCAGCTAAAATTACTTTTCTTAATCAGCAGACATCTTAGGGAGGTGGGCAAAAAAACCTGCAGGCTCACTAAGTAGATGCCACCCAATCGTCAAATGGTAATGTTGTGTACTCACTACTACCTGTCCGTTGATCTCAGTCCTCCAAGGCCATGGTGTACCTTAGCTGACAACTGGAACGAACTTAACAAGCCCATTTGTTTACTACTTGAAGTTGATGGAAAATGTTTCTGGCAGGTGTTTGGAGGATGCTTTAGAACCCCTAGCTTAGAGATGCCTTTGCTGATTTCCAACAGTCTAATGCAAGATACACAACACCACGTGAAATGCAAAACAAATAGGAGAGAAGAAAGGACTTGACACAAGACAAAATTTGCAGCACGACTTTTCCTGGTTAACCCGCTTTGGGAGAGTGGCTACATTGATGTTCTGGTAAAGCTGTTTTATACATAAGAGAGTAAGTGGGTAATAAACTCACTACTGGGAAAGTGAATGACCTCATCGAATGAAATTTTTTGTATGATAACACAGAAATGATGAAGAAAAGTAGGCAAATGACATTTGTTTTAAACAGGAGTTTGCGACTACTCTGTATATGAAAGTATCAAAGGAACATCACAAATGTCAGTGAAAACATACCACTATATTGCATGATTCATAACACAGAAGCTGACCTCATCTTTCTGTACCACAAATGCATGCCCCATACTTTGGGAACTTCCACACTAGACTTGCAGCAAAACATGGCCTGAAAATCAATTTCCCTGTCTTGCCCCATAACAGTTAGAAGAATCCGCTGTTTGACCACAAAAAAATGTCCACTGCTGATTGATTCCTAGGTCTGTTTGGATGATTATAATTCCTCAACCTACCCTTATGTGATTCACACCCATACATCTGCTCTAGCTTCAGCATATAATTGTTATTCCATACAGACAGCCCAGTATTTATTTAAACAAGGGTGCTCTTGTCTATTTTTTCTGTTTTAGCATCTCTAAAAAAAGTAAATCAGTCTCAATACATTACATTCTATGTCCGAGTTTGTGTGTGGGAATAAAAACTAGTTTTATTATCCTCTCAAAGGCAGCAGCTGATTACTAAGACAAAATAAATAAAAGGAGTATGTTAAATGGAGTACTGTACATTTACATTAGAGACAGGGCATTCCAGGCTTCTCTAAAATACTGTGGCTAGTTAAAAAAGATGATGATTGCTGTTGTTTTCCAACATCCTTTCCCATATCATAAACCAAATGTTTGCTCTCCTGCAGATCTGTTGCTACAGTAAAAAAAAAACAAAAACTAGGCCGTGACTCTGCTGCAAGTCTTTGACTCCTATGTTACCATTTTGTTCGGGGAGAAGCAGAAAAGATGCTTGTGGAATGAGCAAGTTGGTACTGCCTGGATTATCTTCATAAAAGAAGCTGAAACGAGCTTCAAAACATTTGTGCTCTGCCAGAGTCAGCTGATTTGGTTCTCAGGAGCTTGTGTGAACTGTTCTTTCATGGGGTTTTTTGGGTCATCCATGTGTTAGGACTTGGGGAAGAGTTCAGTGAACCCAGATCTCAAAGCAAAAATATTTTATCTACATTTTCTACTGAAGATGGGTTTTAAAAGCTAAATTTAGTTTTCTGGAAAATAATTTAAAAGTAATTTAGACTCATTTCACTTGTTCTATGAAAACAATCCTTATATAGACTTGAAAGTCTAGGGCTGGCAGTTTGGCTTTTGGTTTAAGGCTTTCTACATGTAGGGACCTACTTGTAAAAAATTTTGTAACTACAAGTTTAATGCCAAGTCATGTGGTATGTGGATGTGGAATTTGAGCTATTTTCAGTAACATCTATTGAGACAGTATTGTTTCTTTCTAGAATTATAAAGATTCTCAGCAAAGGAATTAATATAAATTTTATTTCTGAAACCTTTGTGCTTCCTACCATTGTTTTCCACGGCACTTTCAGTCAGATAGTGAGCATATGAAAGTGGCACGTTTGTTTTTATCTACTCATTCACATTACAGCTCTGAACGAACAACCAGTAACTACATTTCCTTTCCAGCTCACATCCCTTCAAGTACTTCAAGTCGCGTTTCGCAAAGGGAATCAAACCAGCAGCTGGCACTCCTGAGACCAAGAGACTCATGCGAAGTGAATTGAAAGTCTGCACAGAAAGCCACAGAAGCAGCTTTCATCTGGAGTCTTCCTCATTGTCATCAAGTTCTGCAGTGGAAAACGGGTGAAGGGAATACATCAATTCAGTTAGCAAAACATTTGTAGAGAAATAAGGATAAGACTGTCCAGCAAATTCGCTGTGGCTTTAACAGAGGAGCTGATAAGAGGCAGAAGAGACAGGTAACAGAAAAAGCAAAGAGAGGCATCAAAGCCTGGTTAGGAGCCACAGGGCAGAAGCCCGAAGGCCTTCAGGAGGGTAAGGCTCACTTCAGTTACCACAGAGAACAAAATATTTCACTTCCAGGCAATCAATTCACACTCTGTTACAGTCATCAGTAGCCTGTAAGTGCCAGTGATCAGACAGATAAGATGGTGATCTGACAGTTGTTTAATGGAATATGTAGAATAAATCCATTTTTCAGTAGAATTAAATGAATGTACTGATACACAACTTTATGCTTTTCCACCAACGTATTTTAACTCTCACAAGAAGAAGGGAAGTTGTTCAGATGACAGGATTAGACTGTCCTCAGCCTCTCAAGTGATGCTGTCAACAAGAGGGCTTTCTGATACTTCTGATTTTTTTGAAGATGACAAGCTAACTGATAGCAGGTTTTGGTCTTTCAAATTGGCACAGATTAGATTAATGATCCACAGATGGAAATCTCTGTATCTCTTGCCAACTGTAGTAACAGTCCATTCCCAGGTGCTGGGCAGATTTTTAATGGAATTTTTTCTGTTGGCTGATACACTGCAATGAAACATGATAAGTTAAATTACTCGTATCATTCCTGTAGGTTACTAGTTATGAGTTTCCAAATTCTTCTCCCATTTCTTACTTCACATATGGTTATTTGTTCAGTGCCTTGAATAGGTGAGATACTAGATGCATATTACTGGTTATAACATTATATTCACATGAATTATTTTTAGTGTTGCTTCATCATTCATGTAAATAGACTAGCTGAAGTCCCCAGATATGCTAGTGTGATATGGGGCTTTGCCTGAAATCTGTTTGCAGCTGTCAGCTCTTAGGTGGTCACAATGTTCAAGAGATTTGCAGGAGCTGGAAAGTGTTACTAGTTTTGTAAAATTAGGGTTTTTGTCTGCCAGAAAAATTCCTTCCCAAAAGCCTGCACTTGATAATACTTCCACACTGGTCCTCTGTACTTTAGCAAATGAAGAGTGCCCCAGCTACCTTGGAGATGCCTGAACACACTGCTCCCCTTGGATTTACTGCCCCCACAAACACGGGGTAATCCATGTCTGTAAAACACAAGGACAAAAACTGAAGTAAATGCTTAGGTGCAAAAACAGCACAAAAACTGTCAAGTAGAACAACTAGAGAATGTTATTCTAGCTGACACGTAACTGGATACCTCCGTTCCAATACTCTTACAATGAGTTCCTACGATATGCTCCGGCGTTCAGAGCCAAGTACTCGGTTTCCATAGAGACAGAGTACTTTCCAGATAAGGCCTAAGATTAACTACTTAATGATATTTCCTTACTGGGTCCTATACTTATTCCCTTGTAGTTAGGCTTTGTTGTTAAACTTCAAAGGCTCTTGATGGCTCTGAAGGGATCTAGCTACCTTGGGAACTCACGATTTTTTCCTGGTTCATGCTCAGTCAGCTGATGAACCTGTAACTGTGTAAGCAAAGATGATGGTTCCACCTGCAATCAAGTGGTATGGGTGTCTAAAGATTATTTCTTCCATTTTTATCCAGTCTGACAGCCAGCCACTTCTAGCCTAAACTTGAACTGCTCTTTCATACAAAGCTATTCATATATCCACATTAAGTGTTATATAAAACCTGAGTCACACCGACATTCACATGGAAGTAAGACTCTTGGTTTTTAGCATCCTGTAGTGATTGCAGATGATCCATTACTGGTACAGACCAGCTGGGACATGACTGTGAGATGAACTAATGCCTCCCTCATGTCACCATAAAGAAACAAAAAGAAAGAAACAAGAATTACACTTTTTGGAATCCTAGTCCGTGTTTTGCATGGCATGTTTATATGATGTGCAGCACCAAACGTGCAAGTCTCACAGAAACCCAACTGGCAAGTATCTTCAGTGCACTAATGAATTTGCAAACCTTTGTATAAGCCTCATGAGCAAAATTCTACTCCAGAATAATGACGGTACTTCCTATCATTTCGACTCACTCCACTGTTACATATTTTCAGTTCCTTGGAGTTATATAATTATTATGGATCTTGGACAATAATCTCTGTTCCCCCAAATGGAAACCTTTGCAAATCTCCCTGTCATGTCTCATGTTTGTAAAAGCACCATCACTGTCCTCTACCATCAATGCCATTAATTTCTTTAAAAGTTTAATCCTGGCAAAAAAACAAAACCCCACAACTGTAGTCACTCCAAGCATAATACCATGAGCCAGATTAATCCATGATCTAATACTGATGACATTGGTGGATCCAGTCCAGAGACAAACATAGCTTGAAGTTGTTTTGAAATGGAACATACTTTCAAACCTCCAAACAGCAATAATATTTGCTTAAAAGCTGGATTTTTAATGCCCTTAGGGCAGAGATAACCATATGAAATTATTGTATATGCAAAGAAATTGTATCTAGTAATTTTTCTAAATAGCACAAATACATGCCGCACATGAGTGAGTAGTTTCTCTTATCTTTTTCTTACTATCCCCTATTTTCAAGTTCATCTGTTTTTCTGGTGTGTCCTAGAAGGCAAAGGCAGTCAAATACATAGTACTTTCCATTAAAACAAAAAGTTCTACTTTTTCAAATCTGATTTATTGTACAAGTAGCAGCAGAAGAACATTGCTGTGTTCTAGTTCTCTGCAATGCACAACTTGCTCCGATAAACCAGCAAATGTCATGCTGCCTAGCAAAGAGAGGCTTGCAATTAAGTTACAAACTCAGCTTTATTTATCAGAGATTATAGCCTTTTACATCCTGGCCCTGTACCACTAATATTAATGATATAACAACTGGACTGTGACTGCTCAAAAGTGGAATTTAAAGGAAATATGCATGATTGTTCAAAAAGCGATTGGAAAAGGTTTATCAACAACCCTGACTGATGTTACCCAGTTTACCTTCTTTTTTTCAAACTGTTGAAGTCAACAAAACTTCTACCTCTGAAAACAAGAAAAAAAATTACAGTACATGCTGACACAATTTTAATTATATACCTGATGCCCTGCAGAGGTCTTGATAGCTGCCATGGATTATATAAACAAATTTCACTGTGTTCTTTGCATTTGGTCTAGCTCTTTTAATTGCTGGAAGCATTTGCTGCACTAGCTTGTCATTATTGCAATGTAAGGAGGTCACTTAAGGAGTACCACTGACCTCCCTGCCATGTCTGGTTGCGTGACTAAAGCAAGCAGATGTATGGCTCTTTCGAACGATCCAATTTAATACTGAGTTATAGCAACCCTGCGTCAGTCAGCATTGTGTCTCTGATATATCGACTCAATAATGCATAGGACGCATATGTTCGATGACAGCCTGCAGATGCAGGTGACGGACTTGTAAAATTCAGCAGTGGAACAGGATGTGTTTCTGAGGAATCAGGACAATGCTTGAGTATAAAGTATGTCTAGGTGACTCCTCTCAGACATTTAAGACATCACGTTTTGCTTAAACAAAACAACAATTTTAGAAGATATTCTGACTCATCTTCAAAGGCCGAGGGCAAATACTGTAGTGAAGGCACAAGAAATCATCATTCAAAGGAAACAGGAAAAGAAATAAAATCACACAGGCTGAAAGGAAACTCCAGAGTTAACCTCACACAACCTTCTAGTCAAAGGAGGGACAATGTAGATAAGGTTGCTAAGGGACTTGTGCAGCCAAGTTTTAAGTATCTCCAAGACAGGAGATTCCACCAACCCTCTGGGCATCTCTTCCACCATTTGATGACTATTGTGGTGAATTTTTGTTTTTTTTTGTTGCCTACATTCACTTGGAATTTCACATATTCCAACTTGTGCCCATTGCTCGTCATCCTTCCACTGTGTACCTCTGAAAACGGTCTGTCTCTGTCTTCTTTACATTCTTTTACTGGTAGCTATACATAACAGTAAGGTCCTCCACCTTTGCTTTATCTTCTTACACCTGAATGAACCCAGCACTGAGTGCATGACTTTTTGCACTTGCCTTTGCTGAACTTCGTGAGGTTCCCCTTATCCCATTTCTCCAGCCTCCAACAGCCCTCTTCACCCTCTTGTGATTCCTCATTTGGGATCGTTTGCAAACTCCCTAAAAGTGCACTATATCACACAGAATAACAGAATGTTAGGGGTTGGAAGGGACCTCTGTGGGTCGTCTAGTCCAATCCCCCTGCCAAAGCAGAGTCACCTACAGCAGGCTGCACAGGACCTTGTCCAGGCTGGTCTTGAATATCTCCAGAGAAGGAGACTCCACCACCTCCCTGGGCAGCCTGTTCCAGTGCTCCATCACCCTCAGAGTGAAGAAGTTCTTCCTCATGTTCGGACGGAACTTCCTCTGCTTCAGTTTGTGCCCATTGCCCCTTGTCCTGTCGCTGGGCACCACTGAAAAGAGTCTGGCCCTGTCCTCCTGACACCCACCCTTCAGATATTTAAAAGCATTTATAAGGTCCCCTCTCAGCCTTCTCTTCTCCAGGCTGAACAAGCCCAGCTCCCTCAGCCTCTCCTCATAGGAAAGATGCTCCAGTCCCCTCACCATCCTCGTAGCCCTCCGCTGGACTCTCTCCAGTAGCTCCTCATCTTCCTTGAACTGGGGAGCCCAGAACTGGACGGAGTGCTTCAGATGAGGCCTCACTAGGGCAGAGTAGAGGGGCAGGAGAACCTCCCTCATCCTGCTGGCCACACTCCTCCTAATGCATCCCAGGATCCCATTAGCTTTGTGCTACGGCCACTGTTGTTTCGCGGTGCGCTGATGCAAACAGCACCCTGGCTTCCCGACATGGTACTAAGATCACTCTAGTGAGGAGCAGGGGAAAAGCTTAGTTTCTTATTTCCAGGTAGAGAATAAACACGGAACGAAAAATGTCCTTTGGCGTGCCCTGCCGTGGTTCTAAGGCTTAATTGAAATGTAGATTCTTCTTTGTCAAATTAAATGCCTCTTGCACGGTATTCCCCTTCCTCTCTAAACAGAATTGGCTTGACTCTGCCCCCTTCTCCACAGATTCCTTGTTTAGTTTGTGGGAATTGCAAGAGCTCTGATGTTTTCCCGAATTAAAGACGCCAGATTCGTAGTGATTTCTTCCTTCTCCCTGTGGTTCCTCTCCTCCTCCCTACAGCCCCATACAGACTCTTTGGGGGGATTTGTTTGTTTTTATTTTCTCCTGGGGAAAGACTCTTCCTCATCCATCTTCATGGCAATTTGTGGTTCCTCAGATACAGAGTGCTTCAGTTGACTTCAGATGCTACGCTAGTGCCATTTTACCAACTCAAGGAATAAGGAAGGCTGGACTGGTAGTATAGTGCACTTTCTGCTTCTGTATCGGCTGTCTTCCCTTCATTTAGGGAGCATGATTTTCTAAATTCCTTCCTGATGGGTTTCCGTTTTGAAATACGCTCTGTCCGGAATGATACGACATCTTTGCAAGCAGAACTTTGTTATGAAACACTAAGCACAGAGAACTTGTTATCAAAATACTTGTTCCTTCATTTTTTTATTTGTAAGGTCACTGTTGTGAAATCGAATGATTAAGAAGTGTTACTTCAGAAGCAGAGAAAAGGTATTGGAGATTGCATCTTTTTTTCTGCAGAAAACAGTGCTGTCTTGAGACCCAGTTACTCAAATCCAAGTTGTAATGAAAATATACTAAAATCCTCGGCTTTAGCTTGGTTGTATCAAATACTTGGTAGAACTCCAAAGTGGTAAATAACTCAGTTGTTTTCTTTATGGAGTACTAATCTTGTTTGCTTTGGCATGTAAAACCAAAGTCACAGCTTATTTTTACTTAATATACACTTTTTTTAGAGTATCCCTTCCATGCACTAATACAGGTATTTATTACAGAACCAGGAGGCCAGCCACAGACCGTGGGCTCTGCGGTGTTTGGTGGTCCCAGAGGCAGAGAGGAGTGGTGTTCACCTAGGCAGTTCTGGTCAACGTTGTAGTCTTAGTACTGATGCCAAAATCCTTGTAGACATTGTGGCAAAGTAGTGGTTTTGAGGCAGTGTTTAGGAGTGTGAGACAGGTGGGGGGTCTCGTGTTATCTTGCATGGCTTAAGAAGAAAATAAAGATGCATCTGGTCAAAGGAAGAAGTCTGGAAAATTGTATTTGCTGCAGTGTTCTGTGTAGGTGTGAGCAGCATAGGAAAGCCAAAGGCAATGCTACTGTGCTATTAGCAAAACGAGATCGTGTGCCTGGGTGAGCATTTTTCATCCATCTATGCTGTTTAATACCAAGCGGAAAAATGGCCAGGACACAACTCTAGTTTTGATGTGGAAGTCTAGGGAGAAATCCATTATGAGATGAAGTAGGTTGATGGAAAAGGGGAATGCAATAAGGGGAGCCTCTCAGCTGCAGCAGATTTTTGATGTCCTTCAGGAGGATACTAGAAAGGAGTGAAACATGCAGTGACTTGATTTGTGTGTGAAGCCAAGAGCTAGCAACGCGTTTCTCTAGACTGGCCATCAGTTAAACATGTTTTCTTTCTGTCGCCATTTCTATCGCAATGTGTGATGGTTAAAAGCCAGAAGAAAGTGTAGTAACATCTCAAGTTGCCTGCCTTTTTAGTTACTGCTGAAACGAGAATTAACAGCAGGAATTTATTTTTGTTGGTGACTGCCAACAGTTGGCATGCACAACGTGACATCTTCAAAGTAAGTCTTAAACAAAACCACCTTTCTTCTGTATCTTCTGGTGTTAATTCCTGTCTTTCTGCTTTTTCTCTTGAAACCGTGTTACAAGCAGTGGTTGTTTCCTTAATGTGCGATTAGGTTTGCTGTGGAGGTTTTAATGGATTTAAATCTTGAGACAGCTGTCTAAGACAAGACGAGGTGTCAAAGTGATGGGTTTACGCGTGGTGATTCCTGATGGTACCCAAAATGTGGTTCGTGTAAACTTGTTTCCAGCAGGACACATACCTTTGAAGTTTTACTGTGTTTTGTGGGAACTTAGTGAAGTAGTGTATGTGTGTGTGTTAAACGGAGGTTTGTTTTCAGAGTGGTTTTTTTTAGCAAACTCAACGCTACAACAAATTGGGAAGTCTTCTGATTGAATTTTCAGATCTGACAGTGTCTTTGAAAGGCCCATCCGGTGCTAATATGTAATGCTGGGTTTTCACTCAACTGTTTATATAGGACGCCACAAATTCATGTATCTCTTAGTGTGGATGTCAACCTCAAACAGTTTAGCTGTGTTTCTAGTTTTGTAACGAATTAAGTAACTCTCCTCTGGATTAAAAAATTAAAATCAAAATGCAGTTGATCACGATGATAATATAAATAAGGTAACAGAATTACCAGACCTTCCAGGAGGCTTAACCTCTTGTTCTTTATGGTTTAGTTGAAACCTGTGAAGCGTGAAAGGTGGCCCAGAGTTGCTCTTCTCCTTCAAAATTATTCCACTTTAAGGTTTTCTTAATTGTTGTGAGACAGTCGGAGGGCGCCTGTCTCAGTAAGCCTGATGGAAACCTTACCTCCAGGCGCTCTGCACGTTGGCTGCTTCCTTTGTGAAGTTCTGGATGCTTCTGCCGTGGTGGGTGCCACACGCCGTTCCTGCTCGGGGCATCAGTAGCCTAGAGGTGGATTTTGTAAGTTTGTGCCTGAAACTATTGGTAATCTAACTGATGGGTTTAGACATGGAACTTGCTCATTAGAAAAGCTTTGTCGTGGATAGAGATGAATGCATTTAAATGTCTGAAAAGAGCAAGGATTGGGTGGAATACCATGGGAATTGCCTTTAGCCTTGCTGAAGGGATAGACAGTCTGTGACAGGCCCTAGGAGCTTCTGATTGTGCACTAAAAGTGCTAAAAGAAGGTACCCATATTTAGATTCTTGGCCTGGTCCTCTGTGATCGTATTTAGCTGTTGCTTGTATGCTACTGGAGGCTCAGAGCATCTTTCAGCTTTGTGGTGGCTGCAAACCAGCGTCAGTGTCAGCCCTCGGATGTATTGGCTCTTACCCTAGGTTGTATTGCCTTCTGGGAGTAAGGTGGTGATAGAAGTGAGAGATGACACTGATCACAGATAAAAAGAAATGCCAATTCAAGTAGAAGGTAAATATGCCTTTCTTACTTGCCTTCAGCCTGTAATGTGTGTGAATCTCTGACCATCAGCCAGTTCTCTGACTGGGCATGAGAGCTACGAGGTGTTAAAGCTTTCTGGACAGAGCACTTGAATTGTCTGCAGCCTGATGTGATGAAAGAAAGAGCTATTGCTGCTAGAGGAAAGATGGAGAGTTCTGTTTTCAGCTCCATGACAAGACGTTCTTCGTGATGATGTGGAAATCGCCATTGGAAGTGTTCAAGGCCAAGTTGGATGGGGCTTTGAGCAACCTGATCTAGTGGAAGATGTCCCTCCATGGCAGGGGGGTTGGACTAGATGATCTTCAAAGGTCCCTTCCAACCCAACCCATTCTGTGATTCTAAAGAGAAACATGAATTCTAAGTCAGTACATCATTTGCGTGATGTCAGTTGTCCACCAGAAGAGTTTGGGAGATGACTATGATTTTGTCAAAATGGAAATGTGCTAAAAGAGACTTACCCAGACGATTCTGCATCCTGTCTGGGAGCCGGTGCTTTAAGTCGTGGGAGTTATATACACTAGTAGGTACAAAATGCAATGAAGGGGTGGGCAATTTTATTGCACATCTCTGTTGAGTGGTGACAGCGCAAGTGTTTTTTCAGATGTTCTTGGAGCAGGTGAGCTTTTTCTGTTCACTCCTTTCAGAGGAAACACCTCAAATGCCTTTAAGCAGCTAATGCGGAACAGGAGCGTGATTTTTTGTGGTTATAAGCTGGTGGTAAAGGTATTTCCCAAGGGTGAGCACAAAGAGAAGCTGATGTTCCTGGGTAGATCTGTACCACTTAAATTGCTGTCTGGAGTGAGGCAGTTTCCTTTGGGAGTCCTTTTGTGTTTGTGGGGGGCTAAAGAACAGCAAGAGAAACTTTCTTCCCCGCTGTTTTCCTCATTCAAGTCTACCTGAAGCGGAGAAACCATGGCTCCAAAGCTGTCGTTACGCTTCCTAGGAATACTGTTATTAATTTTAATTGTATGTACAGTGTAGTTTGACAAGATTAGTGAAGCATGAAGAGCACTTCCTACTGCTAAGCTTAAAGTTTTTCTTTTAATGACAAAGCTCTGTGAATTTGGCACAGTCTGTCTGCTGCAAACTCCTGAGGTACAAACAGCGATGACCTGGCAAGCAGCAGAGCACTGGTGGCAGGATATTTCGGCGAAGGACTCGCAGCCAAGCTCTTACCTTTTTGCCTAAGTTTTTCTTTAACGGGAATGCAAAGCAGATGGGATGGTGGTTAAATAATTACGAGTGAGTACTGCCCCGAGGAAGGTGCTTACGTGAGGAGCATCCCTGTCATGCCGCATACGAACAAGGAGGGTGTGCTGACACTGTCATTACGCTGGGGCTTTCTCATACTTGACCCTACAGCCTTGTGCTGAAAGGACTTCTTAACTCGAGTTTTACTTTAAACACACCAAAAAATTACAGCAACCTAGCGTAAGGGCCAACAGCACGCTTTGAACTGTGCCGTGAGGCTTTGGAGCTGTAGACCCTGGCAGCAGGCATTGCCCATTTGTACCATCGGAGCAGGAGTTCTGTGTGGACAAGTCCCGCTTTCCCATCCAAGCAGTGCGTAGTTTGTTTAAAGCCAAAGGTAGGTCAGCTCCTGGGGACAACTGTAGGTTTTCACAGAATCACAGAACGGTAGGGGTTGGAAGGGACCTCTGTGGGTCACCCAGTCCAATGCTCCTGTCAAAGCAGGGTCGCCTACAGTAGGCTGTAGAGGACCTTGTCCAGGCCGGGTCTTGAATATCTCCAGAGAAGGAGACTCCACAACCTCCCTGGGCAGCCTGGGCCAGGGCTCCGTCACCCTCAGAGGGAAGAAGTTCTTCCTCATGTTCAGCTGGAACTTCCTC
>Ga0065711_1003605_pt1 | contig 27227 bp, 13 predicted proteins | sample Hoacrofraction12_FD_59098 | JGI IMG/M metagenome (GOLD analysis project Ga0065711, IMG submission 59098) | Hoatzin crop microbial communities from Cojedes, Venezuela - Epithelial fraction 12 v2 (version 2) | ecosystem: Host-associated > Birds > Digestive system > Esophagus > Crop | place...
ATGGGAGACTGTGTTGAAAGCTTTGCTGAAGTCGAGGTAGACAACATCCACGGCTCTCCCTTCATCTACCCAGCCAGTCATGTCATCGTAGAAAGGTATCAGATTGGTCAGGCATGATTTTTCCCTGGGTGAATGCATGCTGACTACTCCTGATAACCTTCTTTTCCTCCACGTGCTTGATGATGGCCTCCCGGATGGCTCTCTTGAGCAGGTCTGATGTAGACCCACCTTTCAGATAACCTGCTAGCCCCAAGCCTTCACTGCTGTTAGAGCACACTTGTAAGCATGCGGGGACTGCAGCACTTGGGGGGTTTTCTTCATTTTTTGCTGCAAAACATACTGGATGGAAAAGATCAGGTTCAGGAATGACCCTCAAGGTTGTATTTAGCCCAAGCTTCAAGAGCTGCATCTTCTCCCATCTGTGATTTGGCACCAGTTTATAGCAGCCATTTTCATGGTATTTCTTAATGTTCCAGTGAAGAGGTTCTGGAGTCAAGCTGGGTGTCTTGGTGCTCCTCCACCTTCACGGGCTTCTCACTGATTTAGGGCAGCAGAGCTGGGAAGTCAGAGAGAGGTGTGTGGTGGCAGCCTTGGGGCTGAGGGAGAAGTGGGTGCCACACTTCAGCTCAGGCTGATGTTCTGCAAAGCCTGCAGGTTTAGGCCGGGCTGTCACGAGAGGATGAGTGTATGGTCTACAGAGATTGCCTCTGGTTTTGCGAACAACCTTGATTCAATCCAGGCAGAATAAAGCTAATCTAATAAAAATTACCTGAGCATACTCACTGGAGTGAGACACACACAGGTTCACATCTTTTCTTGGGTAGGAACTTAGGTCTCCAAAAGGGTCTAACCATCCAGTCTGTCTTGTTGAAGCTGTTCTACTTTGTATAAGTAATTATGCATTGTGCCAGAGGGAAGAAAAGAAAAAGATCTAGTCCAGACTCTGAATCTGAAGTGTAACTTCATTATTTCTCCAAATCTGAACTGGGTCTCTGCGGATGAAGATTTTAGCACCCCTGAGTTAAGTCGTACTTTAAAACCAAATTAACTGAGCTGCTAGGTTTATTTGTTCTGTCTTGAGGGTGGCTGACACATGAACCAGGAACGTAGCAGGGACTGTGTTTCAGGCCACAAGTCCAAATTCACAGATTGCAAATCATGCCAACCTCTGAATCTTCATTCAGAAATATTTAGGCATCTGCAAATCAGAGTCTGAAAACTCTGCCAGTCTTCCAGTCCTATCTGTTCTTGTAGGTTAGTACTTCCAAGATGGCCATCCCATGTGACTGACCCTGCCTTCAACACAATCGCAGTAATTGTCTCAGTGACAACAAACCCTCATCCACTGTCTCATTTAGCTGGTCTTTTGCCTCTCGTTTGTTCTGCTGCCATCAGCTCCAGGGCCATCAGTTCACTGACAGTTAAGGCCAAGGATAAGTGTAGTCCAGTTCGTTCTAATATCTCTTCTTCAGAAGTACCTTAAGAAGTTTTTAGAAGCACCCTAAATATAGCTTTAGGAATACATTATGATGTGCGGTCTGTGCAGTAAGATAGAACCTACATTCTGCATTTACTTTGGCTTGAATCTCTCTACTTGATGTAGGCAGGATCACTTGTGCTGGTCGCCTTCCAGTGTCTTTCCTCCTAAATGAATGACACTTTTTTTCCTTGCAAGTAATGAAAGTTGGGAAGACATCCCCATATTTCAACCTATTGAACCAGTGGTTCCACATACAAGGAAGAGCAAGAGGAACATACAACATGCAAAACCAGCTGTTCATATCCAGTATTCTTTATTTGGATGCCAGCCTCTACTTGTGCAGAAGCTTGTGTGCAGTGAAGGTGTTAAGTATGGTGTGCAAGCTTTCTGCCCAATAGATCTGCAAGTTTGTGTCATATGGGCACAGCTGAGCCCTGGGAATGTCCAGTTTAAGCCTAGAATAACATGTGTGCAGAGGTACCTATCAATGGTGTGTGTTTCCTTTACAGTAGGGACATAATTTGTGTGTGAATTCACACCATGCTTTATCATGAAGAAAGTAAGGCAGAGGATAGTGCAACAGAACCTCCTCAAGGATAAAGGTTTATCTGAATCCTGTGCAGTATAATCTTAAACCCTTCTTGTCAATTGGATTTATAGCTTTTTCTTTGTGCATATTTGTGCTTTATTGTGAAACTCGGAATTCGGTGACAGGTAAAGTTAATTCGTCATTTTTGGCAGAAGAACTTCATAATGCTCAGTTATTTTTCTGAAAGGAGTTTTGTGATGATATGTGATAGGTATATACATTTTATTTTAATTTGAAAGTGTACAGAAAAATAAAAATTTCCTTGCTACCTTGTGCTTTCTTGGTAGCAGCAGACCAATACATGTCTTCCATTTATGTTTGCAGTATGATACATCATTGCTGGATGGATTCTTCGGTCTGTTTAGTAACACATGACCTCTGATTACTTTTGGAAAAAAGTTATTCTGTCAATATAAATCAGACTGTAAAGCTAAGTTGTGCATGTCCTGAAAATCTATTTCCACTTAAAACAGAGAGTGAACTCTGCAAATCATACAGCAGCTCCTTCTCTAAGAGCTACTTCTGGACAAAAGAATGGGCTGAACAATGTCTACAGCACATACTGAACACTCGGAGCAATGCACTGATGTACAAGGTTCATTATTTTGAAGTGTGATTTTGGACAGTGCCTGTAAATGTGGAGGTTTTAAACCATGTAGGGAAGTTTGTACCTCTGTTTCATGTTGATTCAAAAGTTCCTCTCTGTTTATGGAGATTTTACAGTTGTATAAAATGGGAGTAGGATATCAAGGTACTGACTTTTGTGCTCGAAGTAATGGACTGAAGTAAGACAGTAAGGAGCCAGGCATGGTAAATTTAAATTAACAGTAGGCTGCATATATGCAAAATAATTCACAAAATTAAAAGATATTCTTTGAAATTTAGGGAGGTTGAAATTTAAACATGTTAATAGTTTATTGTAAAGAAGTCCTGGGTTCCAGCCCTCTAATTTCCAGCCTGCATTTGTTTGTTATTAAGTGAACTCAGCAAAATTTGTCTTTTACATTAAATGGCAAGCAGACAGTATTATGCATTATGTCTTTAAATGATACAGATCTGAACGTCAGTTATTCTTGAGATCTGTTTTTCTTTTACTACTTTGAAGCATGCAGGAGTAGGAACATTAGTCAGCCAAATGAATTTAGGAAGCGTGTATAACACTGCTTGGCACCTTCTTTCCTTTGGATTAAAAAATATGTTCCTGAATAAACAGAGCTTTTTGGTGGTTATTTTAAAAAGGAAGAAAAAATATGTATCTGGTATTCATAATTGTTATCTTGTTCAAATTACTGTGGTTCTGCAAAGCATGGATTGTATTTCTATTCTAATAGCAAGAACTATCAGCAGTGTATTTGACAGCAGTTTAAATGATTTGGATGCATTGTATAGCATTCTTTATTTTCAAGGAAATATGAACCTTATTCAGAAACCATAAATTTAAATACTGTCACTGAAGGTGCTTTGATCTTCTGTATTATAATCCCTGGCAAAGAATATGCCCTGGATTTGCCATGCATTCTCTAAATACACATCTTTTAAAAATTCTGGCTATAATCACAGTCTGTTCCAAACCGTTCTGATAAATGTCTTCAGTATTTGTTCCTTTAATAGTGTAAAACTGGGCAGTGAAAGCCCTCTTTTCAGGCTACTAAATCCAGTTAAAATCTTGCTATTTTTTAAAATTAGACTCCATTCCCAAGTAGTGTGGTGTTCATAATCCCTCACCAATTTTCTTCTGCCGTGGATGTGGGAAGATTTTGTTCCCCCCCAAGTCTGTGACCGAAATTTCTGGATTTTTTTCTTCTATCATTGCATCTCAAGCCCATATCTAAAATGACTGTTCATCCTTCAAGCTTCTCTCTCCTCTCCTTATTCAGACAGAAAATTAACAGTACTACCCTCATTTTTTTGCGCACCTGTCTTGGCCTCTGCTGTGTTTAGGTCAGGATCCTCACCTCTGACAATAAAACTTCAGCACTTCTGGCGTCTAAAGTACTGAAGGTATCTCTGTCACTGTCCTGCTTCCTTCCACAAAATCTGAGCATCATCTGTTTAATGTTTTATATAATTTTTGTAGTAGTCTATCCAGTGGCCATTTTCATTTCCCACAATCTTTTTGAGGCCCACCTCAAATATTTATCTTTTGAATAACCTGTTTTTCTGTATTTCATCTTGTCTGTAAAAAGTAAGCATCTCAGGATTAGAATGAATCCACTATTCTGTGGAATATGTTGTTTATTTATATGACACTTGTAAGCTATTAATACAGTTATGAAGAGCCCTCTGAAATATTGGTCTGCTTTTTCTAGACGTGACAATACCTTTCCTCCATAACGTCAGTAATTTTCTTACTACGTTAAGAAAATCTTTTTTTTTTTAGTCAGATGCTTATTGAGACCAAAGGAAATCCTTTTAGAAGTAATTGTTATTGCATTCTCCTGTATCTTTCAGCTTTGTTATCTAACTATGTTAGAAATCTCTCATTCAGTGTTTTCATTTGGCCTTTAAAAAGTTTTGGCCTAAAATGTTCTTTAAATCAACTAGAGTGAATTTCCTGTCTATCTTCTCTTTCTCCTCAGTGCATTTTAAAAAAAACTACTTCTCACACACGGGTTTTAGGGATCAGCTAGACACTTGCCAGTAACAGTCAGATTGCAGTACTTTCGGTCGTTTCCTACTGTAACAGACTGTTGCTGAAGTTTACAAATGGTCTGAGACACACATGAAATTAATCTGATTTTAGCCTACTCGTTTCTTTCTACTGAAACAAGTCCCTCTTGCTTTGTGTCTGAGCACATTATTTCAGTTTCTACTGAATTTGTACCCATCTAAAGTGCTAATTGTCAAACTATGATGTGCTTTTTGGCTTTATTCACTATGTTAGATTCTTCTTCTTAAGATACACACTCCGTTACTTATTTCAGAGCAAATGGCACAATTCCTATGAAACTGGGAAGATTTTTTCTTGTACAAGTTGACAAGTATCACTTAAGTAAACTTGCTAAGAAACCACATCACTTATGAAAATACCTAAGATCTGACTGGAATTTTAGAGTGTAGACATTGAAAAGTGTATACTCTGAGGAGATTTGTGCTAATCTTCTCAATGATGGGATATGTTTTCTGTGAGATTAATTACAGAAGCCAAATAAATTTCATGATAGGCCAGGCAACTTAATGTGTCCTCTTTAAGATCAGCAATCCTAGGAAATATGTGAGAACATCTAAGAAATCATATTACATTGCGTCAATATCTGCATGAGTTTCTCTATCCGCACATCTGTAACAGGGATGCTGTTGAACATGTATCAGAAGAATTGTTTCACTACTGACAACTGTGGTTTTATCTAATTCACGTGAATACTTTTGACCGAATGTAAAGCTCTATATACAGTAAATGCACTGCACGCAATTTACAACTGCATTTTTTATGAGTAGCCCCTGTGAAAATCATCAGTAAAATTAAGATAAAATAGCTCTTTTTCCAAAGGGTTTTGTTTGTTTCATCATTGAAAATGTTGTGAGGATACCTAACATTTCTTATCAGTTATTAACAGGATTCAAAGTACTGTATTACTGGTGTCTTTAGAATGATATGTTATAAACATCTGTGTTTAATAGGCATTTGATTTTCTCCAAAATTCTACAGACTTGGGGAGCTTTTTTCTCAGATTATTTTTCTTCCAGTTGTATCTGCATCTCTATAGTCATACCAAGCTGCAAACTGAGTGACTCAACTTCTTCTTTCAGTACGTTTATCCCACATTTCTGCAATTTTTAAGGAAAGCCGCAAGTGGAGCTTCAGGTTTAAGTTTAGATATTTACAGTTCTCTCTAGTTAGCATAACTCAAGCAAAAAATGTTGAGGCAGCATTTGAATGACATTCATATTAATTCTGCGATTACAATTCTGCAACAATGAAGTTAAGTGGGATATATATATATATATATATAAAAATCTCCTGTGTTTCTTTGCTCTGAGAGCACTTGCACATTGATATACATCGTGGGAATGTGCCTCTTCCTGGAAATGTAGGGGAGTTGTGGGGAAACACTGAAGTACTAGAAACACTGATTGGGGTTTGTAGTCGTTAGCCTATACAAATCCCGATCAAAACAACAAATAAGCAAAAAATCAAACGGGGGAAAAAAAATAAGCCCACCCACAAACCACCAGGATATTAGAATTACAGTTCGTGTGGGCAGATCTAAAGTTTGAGGCGGGACATAAATTATAACTTGGGTTAATTTTATAGTAAAGTCAAGGTGTTCATAACTTGGTAAAAATAGGTGATCATGGTCCCTTCATTTTCTTAAATAGTAATTAACACATTAACTCTTAATTGCTTTCTCTAAAGACAGTTAGTGAATATGTCCAGAGTTTAAAAAAGAATTTTTCATAACAGCTTGCCTCTATTGTTGTGTTGTATGCAGATCTTGCTGTATTTAAATCAGTTAGTAGAAGGAAGGTTGGAACTCTGTATTAATAGGGTTGAATTAAAGGAATAGAAAAGCCCAGCTCCTGTAAAAGAAATGCTTTCAGCATACTTAAATTCTTTGTGTTGCAAATTGGGTGAATAAAAATAAAGCATTGAAATTACTTATTTAGATTAAAAAAAGTCTAAGAAGAAAACTAAGTAGCCCCATATTGTATCTCCCTTATTGTAACAGTTTCAGGAAAAAAGTTATTTAGGGACAGAAAGCAAACTGTAGGAATAAGCCATTTATTTGTAACATGGCAAAAACCTTAGATTTCTAGTTGTCAGCAACCTCAAATAGTTCAATCTGGTAAGAGGGTTCACAGATTAATGACAACATGTGCCAGCTACATAAATTACTCAGGTTAATTAAAATTGAAAGCAATTCTGAGGAACTTTGTGATGGTTTAGAGAAGATAGGAGAACAGATGGCATGATGGCAAGTGGAGTTCGTGGTGTTCAAGAGCAAGGGGGATGCATTTCGGAAGGAATGTTTTGAACTAATTGTAACTACATTAATAAAAGCAGTTTTCATTAGTTATAAAAACTACTTGCAAGCTCTTTTTTAATGTTCTTGTAGCAATTCTTGGTTGAGAAAAATGTATGACAAATCCCTGTATTGTACCTGTGGTAGAACTAATCAACCACCAGCTTGGGATGCAATAGGAGAGGAAAGAGGAACACAAGAACTGTAATTCTTTTATGATGATGATAGTCAGCCATCTTGAAAAAAGTCCTGATTGCCCCATCAGAAAAAAAGAATGTAACAGAAATAGTTGTCCTAAAATAGGCAAAAGTGTTACATGGAAATAGTGTGTAAATGAAGAGACTGAAATCTGAAGGCAAGAAATAACTGAGTGAGATGCAAATAGCAGAGAGAATGGTTACTGGACATTACTGATCTTTTCTTGGTACAAAAGCAAAGAAATATTTAACACAATGGAAAATCAGAAGATGCTAAAACAGGGAATGCTACCTTCATGCACAATTACCAGTCAGGAGAGCTTTTTGGCACTAGATATTATATGGTTCAAAATGCAGCTTGATAAATGTTAGTTAGTGTGAGCCCAAGAAGTCACTTCCACCGAAAGGGGTAGTCCTAGTCTTCTCATCCTAGCACATCTCTCCTCCGCCTCATCTCGTTCCTCAGGGGTTAGTTTTCTGTCTGAGCTGAATTGGCTATTCACTGTCTGTGAATTTACTGGCTTGCAGAGGGGTCGGGTGAATGTCAGGAGGGAAGCAGCAGCGACAAGATGCTGAGAGCCCTCTCTCAGCAGCAGGGAGCTCTTAGATTGCTTCAGACCATCTCATTAACCTCGACTGAAGAAAAAAGGATTATACACTTAAGTAGGTAAAAAGCCAGGGCTGCTTTAGTTTACACTCTGAACATAAGAGATTGCTTATCTTCTTATTCATGCAATTAAGAAGAAATTTTCAAATAGGCAATATATTCTGTAAGTGTGAATGATCAGGTTTCTTCAGTTTTCTGCGGCTATCAGACTGATCATGCACAGATCTGACACTTCTTGTTTTCCAGATCTTCATTGCCTTAATTGCACAAGTCAGATTTGTTATAAACTCAGTTTCATACACAACCATCTGCCAAAATTACCATCTGTAACAATTCAGCCTTTAGTTTTGAGAAAAGGAAAACCCTTCAAAATACATTGTAGCTGAATTCCAATTACATGTGAAAGTATGACAGCTGAGACATTTATACTGGAAGATCTTTCTTTTAGCATGTGAGTATGAACGGTTAGAACTCAGAAAATTTTATGCAATGCTGACAAGTTGCATAGCTCTAGCCACTGAAAAACAGTGGAGTTTCCATTGACCGTCCCTGAGATTCACTTGTTCAGTATCAACAGGAAAAGGCACTTAAAAGTATGTCCTCCCCTGTTAGGGGTGCACAGGAATTACAAAATATACTGGAGTTTCTGATACAGTAATGTAGTCTCTGGCTTTTCGTGTTATAGGAAGCATTTCGATCAGTCTCATCCCATTTTTGCCATCTTCACCTTACATTGTCCTGGAACAACGTCATACTTTGCTTCAAATTCCTAAGATGGCCGTTATGGCAAAATGCTTTCTTTAAAAAAATAAATGCATATGTCTCATGAAAATTTCATAAAGAACTTTTAAAATTAACAATGTTATGATGCATTTTAGTAAATCATGAGAAAGGAATTGATGCTCGTTTTCTGAGATGCAGTTGGAATAATAATCACTTAGGTATTTTTGACATATGGAAATGTTTTTGATCTAAAAAAAAGCTTAATTTGTTGTTACTAATATACCAGCTTAATTGGTTTAAGACAAGGCTTAATGTTTTTGTGATTCCAGCTTGTTGAGGTAAATGGCTTATTGCTTGCCCAGTGCTTATGTTGTCTTACAAGCATGCTAATATGTTTTGAAGATTAGTTTCTAATTTGATATGTCACTTACCTGCTTTGTCTGCTGTCCCACAAGCTGTATATTCAAGGCATTTGAGATTAATCTCATCCATCAGTGTATTACTTTGGATAAATATTCTTTTCACAAAAAACTATAGATTTGTTCTGAATGTCTGTATGTTCTAATGAGTGTAATGTATGATTGTGTTATTCTTTTACTGATCATTACCTTAAAGCTAAATCATTCACTTGGGTTTTGAGTGTGTATAGGAAAGCATCCAATTCAAATATGTAGGAAATAAAATGTAGTCTAACAGCTTAGAGCACTTTTTTGGAAGTAAAATTATTTACTGGGTAGCTGTCAGAAATAAATGTGAGAGAACTGAGTTGAAATCAGGAACTGGAAGAAGTTGGGCTTTTTTTCCAGTAATAAAATGATTTAAATCTGGTTTTGTTTTACTCTGTGTTATTTGGAAACAGCTGAGATTAACTTGCATGATTCTCACAAACATTTCTTTGTGCGTTACTAATATATACAGCTCAGCTTGTCAGGTACAGTGATAAGAAGTACAAAATCAAGATCTACTGAAATCTTGAAAATTAATAGTTTTAATTAGGTCTAGGAAGAACAGAAGCCTAGCAGTGTTGCTTGTGAGGGGCTCATTGAACCTTCATTTGATTATTGACAAATGTGCAGTCGTATGCTCGATGTTTTTGAATGGTAAAATTTAAAGTTATGCATTTCCCAGGGTAATATTGCTACAAACCTTCTGGTTAGCTAACTATTCTATCAAGAAATGTTATGCAAATGAACAAAGAACAATAGGATTTTTATTTTGACAAATAAGTTCAACACTCTTGAAGTCATCAGGGGTTTTCTTGCATCTTCTGATACAGGCAGATGAAAACTTGGCACCAAAGCCAGGAGATGCAGGTTTCACTTTTCACATTTGTTGTTTTTTTAGTATGCCGGCTTTTAAACTGCTTCCCTGTAGATGCTTTTAATCTTTTCTGCTGAAAAATTATCTTCCAGAAACCTTCTGCATTTTTTGTAAAAATTGACTATAGATTATTGTTTAAATGTCTGCAGTGGCTGTTTATGGGGCCAGAAGCCAACTTCGTTGCCTAACATAGTGTAGAAAGGGTTATGTATTTATTTAAAAATTCAAACTGTTTCTGACAAACTAAGCACTGTTATATTAAATTTTCCTCTGAATATTCACTTAAGGCACATACTAGGTCTTCTATTGAGTTAGCATAGGGTATTGTATGCAAGATACTTATAAAATACTGCATTAAATCTGTAAAGCTACAGGCACATCAGTAATAGACATTATGTCCAATATAGTAAATTTCTTGATGAAATGAATAAGGAGCAGAAACTCAAGTTTCACTATGGACGACCACGACCTGGCCCCATTTCTGCAGCTGAGTTGTGGAATGGCACTCTTTCATTCTACGGTAGAGCAGTGTGTGAAGAATACTTTTCATCCCTGTTACATGCTCCAAGGTAATCACGTAGGTTTAGAACAGTGCTTAGAAAAGTATCTTTCGAATTCTGAAAGAATGAGTAACAGCTTTTATTACTTGCGTTCCAAATTTTAGGTGTCACTACTGTTGATAGAAGGAAGCCTAAAATATCCCTTAACTATTTCCCCAAAGATCAAAGATTTAAAGCAGCTAAAAAACAGAACGACCTTCTTTCATCAATGTTGCAGTTGGTGTTGAAAACTTTGGCAGCAGGCTTGGCTAGATATCTGGCTGTTTTGGGGTTTTTTAATCTCTCAAAATACAAAATCACTTTCTTCAGTAACGTTTTACAAGAGAAAAATACATGTTACATCATAATTAGAAAAGTTATCAACTGAGGTTTTGGGGGACAAAAATGAAAACTCAGTTCTTGTGCATTGAGATTTCCTGTTCCAAGCTTTTTAAAGTTGATGCAGGTGCTGCTGTCTGGAGTATATCCAAAGAAGCCAGCTTTTGTGTGTGTAAGTTGGGAATACCTTTTATGTTGGCTGTTATTCATTAATGGGAGAAACTGCTCTGACTAGTGAGGAGCTATCCCTTTTAAAAGTTGCATGACTTAGTGTTGATTTTACGTTGTTCGCTTCACTTCAGAAGCAACCACCTGGCTGGATACGGCATCCATTGTAATAGCTGCAACAATGCTCAGTAAGAGGTAGGGTAATCCTCTATTTACAGTAGCTGGAGAGGAGAGCCTGTGAAACTAAGGTACTGTAGAGACTAAAGAGATACAATTTGTGATCTGAGAGGAGGTAAAAGGGGAATGCTTTGTTTATTTTCCGTGAGTTTTTGGCATTTTATGTTGCTTCTGTGTCATGGAGCACTAGAAGTCAGATGGGTTTTTTAATTAGTCAGAATTAAGGCTCGGGTCATAGGGTTGATCTCTGTAAATACATCAAGGGAAAAAACTAGAAATATGGGAATATAACTACATAAGCAAAGGAGCAGTGTTGCCATGAGAATACATTGGTATAAACTGCTATCAGTACACTTAAACTGGACAATACAAGAAAACTTAACCATCAAACAGTGAAGATATGGAATAATTTCCAAGGATTCACCTTGAATACTGTGTTCGGTTTTGAGTCCCTCGCTACAGGAAAGACATTGAGGTGTTGCTGCACATCCAAAGAAGAGCAACAAAGCTGGTGAAGGGTCTAGAGAACAAGTCCTCTGAGGAGCAGCTGAGGGAATGGGGGTTATTTAGTCTGGAGAAAAGGAGGCAGAGGGGAGACCTTATCGCTCTCTACAGCTACCTAAAAGGAGGTTGTAGCCAGGTGGGTGTTGGTCTTTTCTCCCAAATAGCAAGTGATAGGACAAGAGGAAGTGTTCTCAAGTTGCACCAGGGGAGGTTTAGATTGGATATTAGGAAACATTTCTTCACCAAAAGGGTTATCAAGCATTGGAACAGGCTGCTCAGGGAAGTGGTTGAGTCGCCATCCCTGAAGGCATTTAAAAGACGTGTAGATATGGCACTTAAGGACATGGTTTAGTGGTGGACTTGGTGGTGTTAGGTTTACAGTTGAACTCGATGATCTTAAGGGTCTCTTCCAACCTAAATAATTCTAAGATTAATCCCTCCACTCCCACTTTACTTCTCTGTTCTTTCTGTTTGGTTTTATCCAGTCATATTACAAATGTAAGCTGTCTGTGGCATCAAAGGAGTGGGATATAACGGAATTGTTATGTGCAGCCTACCTATTCCAGGAGTTACCTGAAGCCCACAGTGACTTTGAAAACTGATACCTGATGTTGAACGGGGCAAACAAAGTCAGTCAAGAGATTTATGCTCCAGGAATACCATTTTTTTTTCTATATCATTTGCCTTAGTAGCAGGTGATGCCAGAGCTTTTCTGGACGAACTGCAGAGTACTGCATTTGCCTGGTGTTGGTCATGAGATTTTCACAGTGGCAGAGGGGCTGAGGAAAGCTGCTGGGCTCAATCCCATGATCTTTATCATGATGCAAACCACATCACTTGTGCAACCTCTGTTTCTCACCTTATCCTGAGTGCTTTTGTAGAACACCAATGTAAATAGCAGCTGTAAAAAGTCAGGAAATGAGTAGTCTCAAGATATATAGTACAATCCTGATGTGAAAAAATATCATCCTTCAGTTCTGTCAAAGCTTATACTGGTGTTGGCATATCTGAGAGATCCAAGCAGTGTTCTTTAATCACATCTAAGCTTGTAATTATAAGGATGTAATGCAATTAAGGTAGGTGGATGAAACACACTTAATCTCGACTGTACTGACATCTAGTTTTAGTCCGTGGTTCAGCAACTGTCCTTCTGTAATGAGGTGTCTCATATCGAGCTGTCAGAGAAATTAGTTCTGAATTTATATCTTTATAAAGGTATAGGGCCTGTCAGGGACGTTATCAAAGCAGTTCAGAGTTCAGAAACAGAACAGTCTTTTTCTAAGGACATGTCTTTGGTTTAAGACCAAGTTGACCAGTCTGTGATTTATATTTCAAAAATCATCCTCTGCTTATAGAAGACAGTATAAAAGGGTTGAAAAGAAAAGGAAAAAAGATCCAAAAAAACTTTTAGTATAGGAATATTTCTTCTGGATGTTGTCTTTCATAGGCTCAAGCTTGAACTGAACTTTCAGACTTCTAATACAGTTTACTTTCAAGCAAAGTTTATGTGCATGAAAGAGTAAGAGTACACTTAAGCTGTTTTGTTTCATGCTACGAATGAAGTACTAGGGAGGACAAAGACATTTTCATCATTTACATGAGTATGCCAAGTATCAAAATAGCTGATGTTTTTGCTGGTCTTGATTTTTTTTTTATTATTATTATTTTTTTATTTTGTCAGTGTAATAGTTCTCCCAACCCAAATTCTGTGTACTTTGTAGCAGATGGTAAGAATTAAAGATGCAGTACAGAATTTCTGGAACAACTTTTATTCCATTTCCTTTACTGGTGCGTAAAGGTCTAATAAGACTAAAAAGGGTGCCTCTGTATACATTTTCATTATCATTCAAAAGAATATTCAAGGTAGTGGATTTTTTTTTTTGCACGAACTTGGCAAACAAACAAGACATCTGAAATAAATTTTTAAAAACAATCTTTAATTAAGTATTTTACTTGAATGTCTTTTCACTCCCTGAGGAAACTGTTTCATCAACTTCCATACAGTGTGAGAATCTTGCCCTCCCTGCCAAGATAATATCGTATCTTATTTTGCCTTCCCCTTTCAATTACTTAAAAATGCCTGTGGATTTGAGCTAGAAAACTCTTTCGTAAGTTCCCGGGGCGGGGGGCGGGGGGAAGACAACTTCCTCTTTGGAATTTGTGGGAGGTTTTGTTGAGTCAATTGAAGTCTGGTCTTCTGCTTATTTCTATTTTGATTGTGTAGATATTTTCGATCTCAGTGTCTCCTTTAACATAACAAGTAAATATTGGTCTTTATCATTAAAGTGGGATAGAAAACTGTAAAATTTCAGTACTAATCCTGGATAATTGTAATGGAACTTAATGAGGAAGCAAAAAAAAAAAAATCTCTTGCCAGTTCATATGTCCTAAAAAGACTGTACAAGCTGCAGGACCTCTGAAGGTCCTCATAATCTCTGATTATGACATAACAAGAATATTTCTTTCAAAATATATGTTGTTGTTTTTGAACCTTGCTTCCAGTTGAAATGTTTTTGTCCATAGAACTTCTGATTCTTTGCAGAACTAAAATGCCACTTGATGGATGACTATCAGTAAATATTTATTTGGGTGCCATTAACACAAGCTCCAGAGGCAACATCCAGATACAATTACCTGTCTCTTGGTAACTTCACTTCCCAGTGTTTGGGAACAAAACAAACTGGCTGTCATCCAGGACAGATTTAGAATGCATGGAAACTGCCTGAATCTCTGATTGTCAAGTGAGATTAAAGAGTGACAAAATTTATTATGGAACAGTTAACATTTTTAAGGAGCCAAAGCCAACATCTTTAGGACAGCCAAATATTTTACATTGGTATCTTTACAGGGACGGAAAATAAATACATTAATTTACACATTTAAAACACTGTTTTGTAGTTGTAATATATGGATTACATTGATTTGCAAGGCAATCTCTATACTAGTTTTCACTTCCTCTTTCTTACTATGTTCGTGTTGGTTCCAGCTGAAACACGCAAACCAAACACAGCCGAAGTTTGGTTGCACCTTATGAACAGCAACAGTAGCACGATGGCTGGAGCAGCCTGCTGCTTGCTGCATCTGTGAAGGAGAGCTGGAAGGGGTAGAGGATGATAGCAATTGGCCTGAGGTTGCATGAAATGAAGTTGGCTTACAGTCTAAGCAGCTTCCTAGTTTTCCCAGGATCTGGATGGTGGGGAAGAATAGTGTGATTCATCATTTTTCTCAGCACAGTAAGACCATGTATCTTAAATTTGTCTCTCAGGAAAAAGATGCGCATAACTGGGCAGAACTAGAGAATGGTTTCTCCTTCCAGCTGAAGAAAAAGTAGCAAAGAATGTAGTTTTGCATTAGTATTTAACAGGTTTGGATCTATTTTTATCCATTGACCTGAATAGAGTTATTTATGATTTGTTAACAGTGTATTGTAGAAGGGAACAAGGTCTGTAAGCGTCTGGATACAGCAACTGGCTTTTCCTTTGCATGTGTGGCTGATGGAGTGCAGCAAGTGCCACTTTAGCATTCTGCCACCAAACGGACAATTAGCTGAAAAAAACTGTTCCTGTTGTCATTAGGCATTCCAGAAGTCCTCCACGGGAAAGCAAGTGAGTGTGCAAAGGTTAGGGGGAGGAGGTTTTTTGGCTGGGAACATCATGGAAAAGCAAATACAGAATTGTCACAAAAAGATCAAACTGCTGTGAAAGTCAGTTGCCCAGTGAACTTATTTGAATGTAGTGGGCAATGGCACTTTTCCCTGCTTATGATTGTAACAACTCATTAATTTCCTTCCCTTTTACCTCATGAAGTAAGCTTGTATTATGTATTTTAGATATTATATGCAGAACTGAGTGGAAGAGTATTCTGCATTTTGTAAATAAGCAAATACATCTTAAAATATTTCATCTAGAGCGTTCCAAAACTTACTCTGAAAAAAGTGACCAGCATTTCTGTAGTCTGTGTTTAAATCAGAATCCATATAAATCACTCTGATACTCCCTGATGAATTTTGTTTACTTTTATCATCATTCCCTCTACTACACATCATTGTTAACAAAAATGAAGAATAGTATCAATCACTAGAAAAGTATGCATCTGCTTTTTGTAATCATAACAAAGCACGTAGGGTGCGATGCAGAGATTTTTAGGTATCTCACCCCGACAGGGTGACTCACTGAGCTGGAGTTATCCTCCATTTTGTTCAATGGACTGCCAAAAGGTTGCTCAAGAAGACTCACACGTTGACTGGGGAGCTTCCCAGAAGTTAGGGTGCCCAGATGGAGGAGCATGTGTGAGACAAGGATACACATAAACGTTCTGATGCCTGTGCAGCGAACATGCCTTGTTTTCTACATAATCGCTTTCCAGTGTAAAATACATAAATGTTTTGAAAAAGAAGGGTCAGGAATAGCAGTGTACCCCCATTTTGCCCTTTCTGGTGAGGAAGCCATCATAGGTGGGAAAATGCCTCCGGTGGTAACTATGAGGTAGATAGCAGAGGAACAGATCCCAGCTCCTGTGAGTTGGGATTGCCTTGATTAGAGGAGGTTTAACCCAGGTCTGTCACTCGTTAGTGAGCACCCTAGTTGATAGGCTATTATATTCAGTGAGACTAGTGCCAGTCTTTTGAAGGACGGTGTTGGGTGTGCACTGGACTTTATGCTTCAGCTGTGTATTATTCAGGGGTCATGCAGTGTTTCCTCCAACTACACTGAAGTTATCTCCAGGGTACCTGAGAGCATGTAGGGACCTTTCTAGTTCTGAAGATACTTACCAGAATACTTCACTGCTTCCAGAACCAGGTGGTGATGGGTTGGGTGGCTTTTTTTTCCACACCTAACTCATTTTTTTGGGGGGGTTGAATGATATTTAGCATTTAAGCAGTATTTAGGCACAGCTGTTAACAGTACTGAAGCTAGCACTGTCATTTGCACGGATGAAGGTATTGCTGAATACTGTGAAAATGGGAATTGGATTACATTCTATATAAATGCCCTTCTTTTACTTTAAAATTTTTCTACACTGACAATGAATTTCTTAATTGGTTAAAGACAATTCTTCCATGACTAATTGTCTCTATCCAAGCTAAATAGATTAGCAGAAATATGAAATAATTATTGTGCTTTTATGTTTCTGGGTGCTTTGTGGGTTAAAAAAAAAAGGAAAGAAAGAAAGACCTTGTCTTGGTATTTTCATTTTCTCTGAATCTTCTTACAAAAGGCTTTTTAAGGCAGAGCTATCAACATTAAGTTTGCTACCTGTGACTAACCAAGGTTGTCTATGGCAGAAGTTCACAAGCTGTACCTCAGCAAAGCAGCATGCAAACACTCCCTGAGGAGCCAATATTGAGTGATGTTTCTACCCCAGCATTAGCAGAAGTAAAAAATACATTTGGGAAGCCTAGCCCAGGGTGCATATTGTTCCACATTGTCAGCTAACACTGCTGAAGCTGTAGCTTGGTTGTGGTTAAATGGATGGTTTACTCAAACTGGGCTGAAAAGTTCCATGGATAACATGATTTGAACGCACGATATTTTATAATGAAGAACCCATTCATATGTGTAGTTACTACCTCTCCCTGTGCTTAATGGTCTTCTGTGTTTTATTGTGTGCTTTTTTTTGGGGGGATGATTTCTCCCTACTTATGATTAGCATTGTTATCAGTACAAACTAGACATTTGGAAATGTCCAGACTTTCCAATGTTTTGCTTATTTAGCAATGTGGTATTCCCCTTGCTGCTTTCCACTTCAGGGATTAGCAATTGAGTATCTTTGATAGCATACTGTGAAAAAGATGCCAAAGCACTCTTTCAACAGCCTTTATCAACGCTGCAGATCGTAAGCGAAGAACGTAACTGAAAAAGTTGTTGATTTACAACTGGAAGAATGGTCTTCAACATGGTGGATCATTAGCTAAGCCTCTAAAATGCTATTAACTGAAATTATAGATTGTGGCACATAGGCGATAATAAAAATAATTTGCAGAATGATCAAAAATATATACTTTAAATCCTTAATTTGAGTTATCATTTCCAGTCTAATCATTATTTTTCCCCTTTCACAAAAGCAACTTAGATATTAAGTGTTTAAGAGATTTCAGAATATTCAAAAAATTGAATAATAATTTAGCCAAAAATAGGAAGAGAACCTTTGGTATACAGGTCTGCCTTCTCTCTGCCACATATCTTGAATCTAATTGTAGTAGATGATGTGTGATTAAATCCTGTGACCAGCTTTGAAAATACCATTTTAGCTTAGAAGTAATTATATATGGAAATATGTTATGAGTGCTGTGTGGGTAACTTTCATTTATGCTTACTAAAGTGTAAAACTGGAATCTCTATTTATAAAGCTGTTTAAGGTTCCCTTTTGTTCTATACTTGATTTAATTCAGTCTAGTCAAGTTTTGCTCAAACAGCAGGATTGGTCACTAGTAAATAACACAAAAATAGCTCTTTGATCTGTACAGTCCTCACATACAATGTGCCTGTAGGCATGTGTAGTATAAATATTTTGTAAGTGCAAGTAATTAAAACATTTTGGATAATAGACATGTTGAAACTAGCAGTATTTTACAGGTTTTCAGTTCCAGTTGGATGACACAGGGAACAAATAAGCAAGAAAAACCTCAAATCATCTCAAAATTTACAAAGCATTTGTTTTTAATAGCAGTTATAAAAATTGGCATTGTTTTAATTCCTATTCTTTACATAGAAAAAAGGGTATTCTTGTTGATATATATAATTATAAAATGTGCAGTGGTTTTAAGCTTTGTGTATGAGCTGTCTTTAGATCCAGAAGTATAAAAATGGACAAGATGCATGAGAGTTCTCATTTAATTTGGAGTGTGCCGCTGCTTTTATTAGTATTACTTAATTGATCTGGCAAAAAAAAGTATTTCCAGTTAAAGAGTTTGGTTACTCTTTTGATTATTAGATTGTTAGGTTAAACATCATCCTATGCTAGTTACACAAGTCAGTGAACAAATCCCGTCTTCCTTTACATACTACTCAGTACTAAGGAACCCAATAAAGAAATCAGCAATTTCTGGTGGGGACTCCGTCTCCAGAGAATACATCAGGGAAACATCCCTGAACCTCAGCAAGTGTAGCTGCTAGTGTACTGTTTAACCCTGAAGGTAGCACTACTCTTTTTTTTCATTATTCTTGAAAGAAGTATAGTTAGCCCATTTTGGAGCTCATTGTCATTAATTTCTTGATTTTCCTATAGCAATTTTGTCCCAAAAATCACAGTGGGGAAGCTGTCTGTTAGCTTGAGGTCACCTTTGGTTTCCTTTGTGATTCTGGAGCTTCTGTGAGGAGAGAGAGGTGTTTCTCTGACCACTTAAAGCTAGTTCTTAAACAACTTTGAGCTCTTATGCACTGCAAGGAGCTCTCAAAGATCCTTTCAGTGACTAGCAGCACCTTTGTTGCATCTCCCCAGAGACTGAATTATTCATATATGTATAACTGCAAAGCGTTGTATAGCATAAGATGCAGAGGTTTTGTAAAAAACACTGTTAAGTATATAACTTCGAGTTAGGTGCTTATTCTCAATTTTTCACATAGGTAATTATTCTCGATAATTATTTGTACAAACATTAAATTAAAAGTATTTCTAAATGCTAGCTATGTTGAAGCAAGAGACGTTCTCAAAAGACATGCTGCATATTGAATGTGTCTTTGTTGAGAATATTTTCAGTTTCTTTGTGTGTAAGTCTACCCATCTTCATGATCCTGTGGTGCCTGGAGGTACAGTTTAGCAAAAGCCAAGTGCAGGCTCCACCGAAACGGGCAGTTCTGGCTTGTCCCATCTGTAACGGAACATTTCTGCAGTCTCAGTTGCCAGGATCAGAAAGCTGGTCTGCCTGAAAAATAGCCCAGGAAAACAAAAATGGAAGTTGTCTGCCTGGTACAGCTGGCTAAACCATCTCATCAGTGCTAGTGCAAGAGGCAGGGGGAGGATGCTAGACTGTCTTTTCCAGCAGCAGCCCACACTAGTTTTGCCTATATGAGTCAGGAAGTCATATTCTAAGAAAGCAAATGACCAGCTTTACTTCAGATGTAAGATGCAGCTAAGATTTAAGAGATATAAGATACGAGAGAGATTTACTTGTCATTTAACAGCTTTAGGGAAAGTGCCTGGCACTGTTCCGTCGTGTTTATGTAGCTCCTGAGCGATCTTTATCATTACGCTTTCTTAATCCTTCTAGGTTACTATAATGATACTTACTCTTTTAAATCTGTGATTTTTCTGTCTGCTTTCTTAGAGAGCTTTGTCTGTTTGATTTGTTTTGGTCTTAAATTGAAAGGTTGGATAGCGTTTGAAGGCAAGGCTGGAGATGGGAGCTCTCTACCTGTCACAGGGGAACAGACGAGGCTGAGATGCATCTTAGTCTGGGCAAAAGCAAATTCTAGTCTCAGTCCTGCCCTCGTGGAGGTTTGGGAGCCTCCACAGGCAAATTCCATACTTGCAGTAAATGTACACCATCTCCGGCTCTTGCTGACAGCTTCAGTCAGCTGGCACAAGAAGCTTCACAACCCGAGGCAACTTTTGATTATCCATAACTTAAATGCTTTAACATTCTGGAAATAAAGATCTGCAGCTTAAACTTGGCACAGGGCTCTGTGGGAAACCAGTGAAGCACAAGGAACAACAGAAGGCGAGGAAGTTCAGGCAGTGTAGCCAAGGAGACGTCCAGGTGCATCGCAGCTAGTTATCTGGTGCTTTTCTGGCGGAGTCTGGCAAGCCTGCGTGAGTACGTTGCTTTGCTGTTCCTCACAGGATTTAGGAGGGGAATGTAGTACCAAAGCTAAGCTGCTGCTCCTGAGAGGCCAGGGCATGTCACTCAGAGAAAATGTATTGGATTGCTGCTTGAGATCTCAGTATTTGGGCAGAATCCAGTTGTATTTTGGCTTGCAGTTTAAGTACCCAGATGTAATGTCTGTGATTACAAACTTTCTCCTTTTATCTTGTTGTGGTCTGGTATTGCTTTCGTTATCAACCAGTATCACATTAAAGGCACAGGTTTATCGAGTACATTATCAGGTGAATGACAAGTATTTTATTAGCTTGAAGTTGACGATGAAGAGTATCACAAAGTTTGTCTTTCTCTTTGGTATCTGTAAACTTTGCAGAAATTCACCTAAGCAAGATTCTGCGCAAGTAAATCTGATGGCTCAATACCGGGTTTTCCATTATTACTCTAAAGGTACTTGCTTCCAGAAAAGATCAATTAAGTGCATTTCTGTGGACCCTTGCCATGAAGATTATACTATAGTGGTATGAGTATGTCCTTATGAAAGATGGAGAGGATTGTTGCATCTAGACTTTGTGTATTGGCATTACTACAATCTCTTGTTACTTTACATTTGGAGATTGTTTACCTGGGCTTTCTTGTTTCTTCTTCTTTTGCTAAATAGACTTGGATTATCACTTGGTTTTGTCTTCAACTACTCCTACTTAATCCTCTTGTCAAAGCCCAGAGTTCCTGCGGGAATCCAGTGACAGATGATGTGAATGACATTGCAAAACTGGTAAGCAGCTTTTATTTTAAATTATTCTTTATGTTAAGCAATTATCAGTGGCTACTGGCACTTACATTTTTAAGCAAAGTTAGCAGATTTATATTAGAACCAGGGGAATACTAAAAAAATTAAAATCTATCTATCTGTCACTTCATCAAACCCAAAAACTTTATTGCAGAAGTTGGAGAATAGTTTCAGAAATCATTAAAGAGATGACCTCCTTGACCAAGCTGGAGTGTATGTGTTTTCCTCCCTCCAGACTTCCATGAAAATTGTCAAAAGTCTTGATTTCCTCAAACATTGTATGGGATCAGATTTCTTCCCATGCAGATGAAAGATTATTGTCTTTGTGTTACTGATCTGTGTGGAGCAGGCTGGTGGCAAACAGAACTGAAATGAGCCAGGAGTCTTTGTCTTAGGTATACAGGAAACTTGTACCATATATAAAAATAGTATAATATTAGACATCATAGTAGCAATCAAGGCAATAATCATTGAACAGCTCTTACAGTGTTTAAGTGTGAGTGAGCTATGCTTGTTACATATTTCTCTCTCTACTTGCTGTACCTAGAAGTTTAAGTCTGCAGGATTCACGGCTTCCTGTAAGAACTGGATTCATTTAAGTACATTTTAACTATTACTTAGCTGAACACTGCATTAACCTGAAAAACTGCATCTCCGTGTGTGAAGTCAGTTGGTACTTCACTGAAGTCAGTGATTATGCTAACTTGCAGTAGTGCAGGATCTAACACCAAAGTTTTTAAGAGGTAATATGTACTGAACACTTAACAAGCATACCTTCACCTACATATTGACTTCAGCTGAAAGTCACAGCTTCGCTGTGGAAAAACAGTTGCAATACCAGTGTTAATGTTATCAAACGCTTGATTTTGGAGTCCGTTGCATTTGCTGCCAGTGCAGTGTTCTTGACTTGTTTTCTTCAGGCATTGTTATATACATTAGCAGGTAATGTAAGTCTCTGGGGTCGCTCTGTAGTCCTACCTAAAAGCTTGGTTCTTCACATTAGTCACTTTAGGCAGAATTCCGATGTGTTGGCATGTTTATTCAAGAAAATATTTCGTCTCTTGAAATTTTGACCTGACAGAACTCCTGTAAGGGCCATTGAAATTGTCTGGTGCAGGGTTAGCAATAACTTTTTGTCAACATCGTACTTTCAGAACAAACTCTTCAACTTTCCCTTTACTCCAATTTAAACTTCAAGAATGTATAAATACAGGTTACAAAAATTTGCATGCAGCTTGAGCAATCACACTTTGCTTTTGAGATAAATTGTGAAAGAAACAATATCATAAATATTAGATTAGTCTAATTTGGCTGTGACCTCCTATGTCATGTTCGTATGTCCTGATCTAGTTGAAGATGTCCCTGGTAATTGCCGGGGCTTGGACTAGATGACCTTCAAAGGTCATCTTTTCCAACACAAACTATTCTATGATTCTATGATCTTCTTCCAGACTAGCCCAGCAACTGCAGTTCTTGCACATATACCCACAGCACTATGTTCCCATACCCCCACCCTCTTCCACATTCTCTCCACATGCAGCATGGTTGCTTGTTCCCTCCCATACCCTCTAGGCATGATACCTACCTGAGCAAAGTTTTAAGCTCTTGCCGAATTTATATCTCCTTTTGCTTGGGCTGCTGGCTGGACAGGAAGGACTTTGTGTGGCGACTCTTATGGTATATGTGGTGCTTGTCCTGGAAGAAAACCTCTGCCAACTGTCCAGCTTGCTCTGCGCTTCTGCTGCTGCCAAGCCCAAGCACAGTCGGCTAGGGCTGAGTTCCTACGGCCACTCCCAAGTGAGGATGCTGTACGGTCCTTCTCCTGACTTACACCCATATCTTTCACATCTCTCTACCAAATGCAAAATTTGGGCGGAGTTAACTAACAAGTTCAAAGATATTTTGAGTTGGAGAAATAAGAGAGATGCAGAAAATACAAAGTCTGAGAATGAGACACCTGGATTATCTGTGTTTTGAGTTGTGCGTGTGAGAATGTTTCAAGGAAAATCTGTATTCCTGTTGTGTCTGTCTGTGTTAACATTTGCATAGATTTTTCAAGTGGAAATAGTTTCTATAAAGCCACTTGCAAATTGAAAGGATAACATGGAAATAAGTTTAGTATCTTAAATTTAGTGTAAGAACTCCCAGTTTTCAGTTAAACTGATTGCAAGTTGGTCATTCTCTTGAAATGTTACACCATGACAACATGACATTGAGAACAGAATTAAAAAGCCTATCTATAGTAAGATTTAACGTACTTTTAAAACAAAATATCATTAGCTGACAGTTTGTATATTAGAGGGGAGAAATACACAGGGAATACTGACTGATCAAATTACTTTGCTAAAAAGTGCAATATTTTTATGCTGTATGGAATATATCCTCAGTACATATAATATGGACTCCAACATGACATTGCTTAAACGTATAGTTCAGGCAGGGGCTATAACTCTTTGTAAATTACTATAAATGTTTCTGTACTGCTGCAGCTTTTTGAAACAAAATACACTCATTGAATTAAGGAATAACATCCTGATGACTTACATCTTCAAAATTAGTTATAGCACCCATAGGTGATTGGGTTCTTTATCGATCCTATTGGCCTTTAAAGTCTCATTTTGCCACTGATCCAAAGAGTTTGTGCCAGTAGAACACAATGTCTAATCAATGTCCTCCTCTTTCACACTGAGAACAAATTGTAGTGCTGAGGATTTCAGAGAAGCTAATGATATGTATACAGTTATTGCCCATGTTATTGTGATGTTATTTTCCAAAAAATAACTGCTGGGAGTGGTATGACAGTTGTTTCCAAAGGCTTTATTCTTGTCCACACTGGCATGTTCTTTAAACCCTTTTGTCCACAATCATGAGTATAGTCCTGTATCTGTACGTGATAAGCTTGCTGTTCAGCGCTAGTACACAAGTCCTATCATTTAGTTTAGGATATTGATGTGTCTTACTCCTATCTCATCATAAATGCTCAGACATCAGCTTAAATTCACTATGGACTGAATCCTCCACTGAAGTGGATTATGATTACTTCATCTCCCCAAAATGTTATTCTTCCCTGGGCCTTTTTTGCTCTCTATAAAGGTATATCACCATCTCTCCCCAGCTGTTCAAGTCTATAACAAAAGTGTCTATTTTGGCTCTTACCACTTCACAGACCTTGTAAGTTCACTTTTAAAGCCTCCATTGTTTTTCCTGTCATAACAGGAAAAAATGTTTTTTGTAGCTCTCTGACCATACAAATTCACTTTTCTTCCACATTCTTGGTGGATAAAAATCCAGTCTACTGAAAAGTCTTTTTCTAGCTTCAACTTCTATAATTTTGCCCTTCTGTCTGTTAATTTGTAATTCTGACCCTATATCTTCTACTCATTTCCTTCAAGCTGTTCCTCCTTTTTTTCGCGATTAATGGCAAGCTTCTTGGTTCTGCCTTTACAGGCACTAGCTATTAACACGGCCTGTGATGTCTTAACACATGCTGAGATTGCCCTCTTGTCCTAGCTTCTCCTCTTTATTTCTGTGATATCTGTTACACCGTTCATGACCACAGGAAGGATGCTCCTTGATGAACTCCAGGCAAATTCTCTTCGTATCTCATGCTAAAATTCTTTGCAGCATGAATCCATGTCCCTCTCTTTCTTTTTTCCTACTCTGTTCTTCCTTCTGCAACCTCTATTGCAGTTGACCTACAACTTGCAAAATAGCACCGCAATTCCCTACTAAACTCTTTTGCCTGTAGCTTGATACAATGTAGTCTTCGTTTATTTAGTTCTGGGCTTCTTGTTCCAAGTACTGTAAACCCCCCGACATCACTGGTAGAAAACCCCTGGGCATGGCTGCAGCTGTGTTCTGCTTGACTGTGTTGTATTCTAGGAATATGAGAGGAACATACCTCAGTCAACACTTTCTGTGAATAGCGACTAGGGATGTTTACTAAATCTAAGCTATCGGAGAATAAATAAGGCATACTGTGCAGTGCTTGAAAATGTGGGTTAAGTAATAAATTCAGGACAGATGTATGGAGTAACTTGGTTTCAGTGGTGTTAATCTGGATTTTCACTAGCATCGTACTAGACTCATACTAGATGCTAGAGTCGGAAGGAAAGAGCAGATTCAATAACAATAAGGTTTCTGAGCGTTAATCAACCTACCACCACAACAGGCTGGTATATGTTTGTACAAAAATGACTTCTGTTTTCTGTAAGATTAAATTTACTTAAATTTTTGTATTTTAATTTTGTCATATGGAGGATGTGTCCTAAGTACAACGATTTTAAAAAGCAAAGAACAGTTGAACAATCTTTTTTTTTTTAATAGCGAGAACTTTAAAAGAACATAATTTCGTACCTATAGAGAATGAAAGTGTTTAGAGAGTATTTATTCTGCATTACCAATCACTTCAACTCCTGCTTCTTTTTAATGAAGGTGTCTGGAGGGAAGCGAGTTGCTTGATGAACAAATGTTCCGTATTATGAAACTGTAATTGCAGCACCTGCCAATAAAACCTGTCCCCATTGTTCTTTTCAGCACAGTAAGTCAGCAGAAAGGTTCATTGCTGTAATTGTGACTCTGATTTTGCACAACAATTAGGAATCTGTTGTATATATGTTTGTTAAATATGAACATCAAAACTACATATAAGTTGAATTTTCTCTGAGCTGTGCAGTATTGTACCTACATACTTTGGTTTTATCCACTAACCAAGTCTAAGACATTCCTGTCCTCTTCCATGATCTACTTCTCAAAAACAACTTTTTTGTTTTGAATGTTGGAAGCCCAAACAACAGTCAGCATTTACTGACCAGGTTGCTTGTTTGAGACATGCTGTTTCAAACACTTTGCTTTCACATTGCATCTTTGCTGTAAATGTGTACTTTACACTCTCTGCAACATTTGACATTTATTTTTAAATGGATCTGACTCTCCTGTGTGAAGGGGTTATAAAAAAATCATCTAGTGTTGTTATCCTGCAAATAATCTGCCACTATGTCTGGGAGAAGTGTGAATAGAAATCGTTAGCATGTTGTCTTAAGCCACATGATGAGGATTATATTAACTGCTTCATTAGCAGATGAGATAGAGTAGATTTCAGAGATGATGGACAGAAAGTGGAAGCTCCTGCAGGAAAAGAAAAGCCAAGGATGCAAATAAGGGAGATGCAGAGGCATTAAAGAATAGGAAAGGAGAATGAGGAAGAGAGAAATGAGAGGCAGAAATGGCAGTGAAAAGGCAGGTATGGTTTTCCCATCATATGCCTCAGAGTAAAAAAATTAATCACTAACAATGGTAAATGGTAACTTTTGCTTTAAGGACTTACTTTATTTTTGATCCGTGTATAAAAAAATCATGATGTCTATGCTTGTCTCCTTAAAATTTTCAGAATAGTCACAATAAAGAGAATTTCCAAGAGCAGTAGCCCTTGTTTCAAAGCACTTGGCTGCAGAGATGGGTCATCTCATTTCTGTTCCGCTGTTGCAGTGAAACAGCGGTTTATGGAATCCAAATCACTTTTAAACATCCCTTTTGCATTCCCCTGTCTATGTGACCATGAGCATGTTTTAAAAGTATACTTGGGTTATGCAATGTTGACAGTGCTGTATTAAATATTCAGACCTCTGTATGCCAAAAGGAATCTTACATTCCCCCGTTTGAGATTTTGTTACAACTGGGAATATAGCACTTAATGTTATTTTTATATGGATTTAAAGACATAAGTCTAGGTTCCCTGTTCTTCACCTCTTCTCAGAGCTTGATAGAATTTACACAACCACTCACGCTCACTAGAGAAGAGAAGAGAAATTTTTTGTGGCATTTTAATTGCAATGTAGGGTTATTTTAGTTCTATACATTACTTTCCAAGATTATCAGTTGACGTTCTCTATAATCGTCAAAACTGTTACTTTTGTCTAAACCAAGGAAAGTCACTCAAGCAGATGTTTTGTTGCCCCCAGATTTGTCACTGTACTTAAGTTGAGTACAGGAACCAAAAAAATCACAGAATCACAGAATGGTAGGGGTTGGAAGGGACCTCTGTGGGTCATCTAGTCCAACCCTCCTGCCGAA
>Ga0065711_1032494_pt1 | contig 27227 bp, 11 predicted proteins | sample Hoacrofraction12_FD_59098 | JGI IMG/M metagenome (GOLD analysis project Ga0065711, IMG submission 59098) | Hoatzin crop microbial communities from Cojedes, Venezuela - Epithelial fraction 12 v2 (version 2) | ecosystem: Host-associated > Birds > Digestive system > Esophagus > Crop | place...
AAAAAAAAAAAAAAAAAAAAGGGCATTTATAGATGAAGTCAGGCTGGGAAGGTCACTCTGAACCTGAAGAAGGAATTTTGAGATGTGCAGCGTACAGTAGAGCTCATAAAGTCTCTGAGGAAATTCTGCCAAGCTTAATGGAAGAGACACCAGCCTAGATTCCTTCAGCAGTGACCTAGGTTCAATAATGTTCCCTCTGCATTGATTTCTGTAACTAAACTTATGAAGAATCCGAGACAATCATCTTGGAGCTGTGAGTACAGATCTTTGTTACTCAGTGCTATTCACTGTTACCAGTTGAGGTGTACGCTCTCATTGCATGGTTAGGTTGCCTTTCCAGTATTACTTAGGATGGATGTATGATAGTTTTCATGGAATTTAAGGTCAGAAGAGTTTGAGCTCATCTATTCTTTACAAGACAAGTCAATTTAAGAGCTATTGGAATCTAAATTACAGATGCCTGTGAAGTTAGGCAACCTCCTGAAAGACTGAAATACTTATTTCAAGAGTGCAATGCAGCACAGACATCTAAAAAGGGTAAAAATAATATTTTAAGAGCTTTGGAGTCAGAGAAGTGTGTAGACAGTCAGAAGATCTCAGCAGCTAGGAATCTATGCTTCATGCTAGAAATGAATGTGAGAAAGTCTGCCTGCTGTGTGAGGTGAGGAGAATTGTAAATCTGGCAATCACTTTGTCTCGGACCAGTGAATAAGTCAGATGAGCCAGGTATGCAGGAGAGGCATTTCTCTACAGTCTCTTGAATATGTCACCAGCCAGTCTTCCATGTCTGATGCTTCAAAAGACACGGGTGAAAATTAGAGGTTTTCTGAAATAGCAAGGGGAGATGCTTCTAGACCATGAGATTGATTGCATAGGCACCTCTGCAGAGGTACAAATGTTAAGTGTTCTGGTTTTCTTAAGGAGGGCATGAATATGTACAGAGCTGCCAATCTTCTCCCAGTTTCCTAACTGGCTTATTAGTTGGGAACATTGTTAGATTAGCCACTATTAAATTGTTCTGATAACTGCTGTGACCTTCATTGACTTGCTCAATATGTGATCTCAAACTTCTGAAAAGCAGTACTTGGATTCAGGAAATGGGAAACTTTTACGGGTTGAGTTCTGTTGGATCAGACAGGGAATATCATCTGGAGGAACCAAACCTGAGATTGGAATGATATATATGCTTTACCATTCAAGAATGTCTTATTATCATGGCCTGACAAAGCAGTGTCTGTGGTACCAGAACTAGCACTGGCTGACTTTGTCACAACAAAAACTCCTTAAAAAAATTGAAGGCCTTGGGGGTGTTGGTTGAATTAACAAAATCTTAGATAGCTGTTAGCTTAAGGATAGTCCAGTAGGGTATTCTCATGCTGCATGGATTCCTTGGTACATCTAAAGCTTTGTGGCAAATCCCTAAAGCAGAGTTGGGTATTTTTAAGTCATTCCCCCACCCCCAAATTCTTTCATTATCAGCATCAAAAAAACCAAAATACAAGGGATGCAAGTGGTGTCAAACAGTTAGGAACTTAATTCCTTTTATCCAGTCAGTGAATGTGAAATTGCAAAGCCATAGTAACCAAATACACTTCTTATATTTAACTGAAATGGGGGAATCAAAGTTTATTTGTGCCTGGCTGGTTCACTAGGAGAGTCTGGTAGTCCTACAGAACATTCTCTCCCAGGTTTTCAAACTGAAGATTTTCTATTAAGTCAGTTGGCACAGTCACAGTTAATTTGAAGCATCTTTGGTCTGTTTGCCAGATTTTGGCCTTTATAATTAATAGTAAACTGTCTGTGACTGTCTGCACACATGGATTTACTCTCAGTAAGTATGTATATATTTTATGTATTCCATGTTTTCACCTGTAGTCTTCACTTAATTTGATCTGGTTTTGTAAGTATCATGTAACTTGCTCTCAGAGTTCATGGGCATTCAGAACTGACTTCGTTCAGTGACTTGGGTCAGCTAGACTCAAGGAATGTATTCACTACCCCAGGCAGTGGAAATTTGCCATAGAAATATCAGGAGTGTGAGAGGGTTAAAGCATTTTAGGCAATTTTGAGATGCAGCAAATAAGTCCTGGGATGGTTTTAAATTGCATGTGTGAATACAGGTACTTGTTGTTTTGTAGCCTGTGTAATATCCCTGCCAGTCTTGACTTAATACAGTTGCTAATGAAAAACGCATTCTCAGTGTATTTTCTCATTCATTTTTCCAAGGAATAAATGAGGTCGTGGCTTTTGTTTTGTAATATTAGGGCAGTTTCACATGCTGTATTTCCCAGGTACAAATAAGCATTTAGCAGACTTCTGAAAAAGAAGGTAATAAACCCTAAGTGGTTGCTGCAGCCAGCTCTTTCAGAGCTTATGTATTTCACGAAAATAGTGGTTTTACTACAGAAGGACAGCACAAACCCTTGTAAATGTTTAAATTGTGGGTCATTACGCAGGGCCTAGATTCACTGAAGAACTTTACTGTTGTGGCACCTAAGTGATTGCAGTCCAAGATCCTCAGTCTCCAAAGTGGAATGCAGTGTCCTACCAAATCCTCAGTTCACTGAGCTGTGTATGAGATTTAGGTGTCTTGGTGGATGATCCAGGAAAAAAAATGCACTGAATGGTGGGCTGCCTAGTGAAAAGCCACTGTGCGATAATATACGTAGAGATACGTATTGGAAATGCGGTTTCTTACTCAAAGCTTCAAGAAGACATCTGGATCCATTGTGTGGTAAGGCACCTTTCCAATAGCTGAGGGAGGTCCATGCTCCCCTAAAAGGAGGGCGCAGGAGCAGACAGGACTCACCTTTTGGGGTTGCCTTAACTATAATGTTCAGCTGTTGAGCTGGGGATTGGGAGACCTAGATTCTGTTCTGAGTGGCAAGGTGTTCAACGTCTGCTGCTTACCCAGGAGGGCGTCTTAATTATAACTATCTAGACAGGACTTTTCCCCAACTTTCTCTTGGAAGTTGTGCCACTGTGGAGAGGTATGGATGTGTAGCCTGTGAGTTCAGGCGCTTCTGATAGGCTTGTTTTTTGGGGTATGGAAATCAAGTTCTAGGTAAATTAGAAAGCAGTAGAAATGGCCTTTGGCTTCCAGCTTTGGGCAGGCTCTTGAACTTGTAGAATCCGTGGTTAGGTCATAAGTGACAACTGTACACCACTCAGTTGTTGCCATAGGATCTGTTTTCTTTCAGGTGTTTTCACTAAGCTACTTCTTAATAGGCCTGGTGCTGTTGGTTTGTTAGGAATCCCAGGGTTGGCACGCGGGTGGTGTGTGCTGCAGAAATTTCTCAATTCTGAGGATGTGTGATGGGAAAAAGAAAACTTCAGAATCTTCCAGGTCAAAAAGGAGGTGCCCAGTAATGTTAGGTGAATGCATGGATTTTTGTTTTGGTGACTGAGTTTTGTTGGTGTTGCAGTTTGGACATTAAGTACTGGTGTTCCTCAGGTCTGACCCCAAATAGGTTTGTGGTGTTACGGTGCTGCCCTTGATTGGTATTTTTTGGACTTAAATGGTTTTCTTTAGGCATATTTTCCTTTAAGCAGTACTTGTCAGGACTGAGCTCTGCTGATGGTAGACTGCTTGCAAAAGGCATTGTCTGGAGCCTTAGAGTGTAGGTTTCTCCTGTGGTAAAGCTGAGAATTCTTGTTCTGTGAGTGGGCTGCCCTGTAGAAGAGTATTTAAAAAAAGGTTTCCTAAAAGATATCAGGATATATGCAGGCCTGTAGCTCTGTTTTTTTTTCTCTGTTCCTTTTTTTTTTTTCCTAAGAATTTGTTTTACAGCATAGCTTTATGAACAGTTGCAGGAACATATGGTGACTGCAGTTACTTAAAAGTATGCTATTGAAAGTATGAAAACTGTACTACAGTAGCAAGAAGGAAAGTCTAGGGGAGAGCAGGCATTTTTACAATCTTTGTCACTGCAGAATATTGGATTTTTGTACTGTATCTTTGAATGTAATTGCTTTGCATGAATCTGGTACCTGACTCAGCAGATTTTGTATGTAGGCATTGCAGTTACTGCACTGGGAAGCTTGTCTGGTAGTTGATAAAGACTAGCCTTAAAGCATTGAAGAAATCCTTGTGTCATGTTGAAATTAATCAAGTGGGAATACTGATGCCTTTAAATAAAAAGCGGTTCTCCTGGTCAACAGATTAAAAAAAAAAAAAAACCCAAATAAAACCAACAGATCTTTCATGACTGGGTGTTGCTCATCTGTCCTACTGGTTTGACTGTCATTGCGAGTTGCATATTTGAGAAATGAGGCTTTGCTGTAGCCAGTAGTTAGGCATTCTCATGTCTGAGGTGATTCATATGCCTCTGGCCTCCTGTGGGCCTGAAAGCCTGTTAAGGTCAGGCTTTTTGCTTTGTATAATCTTAATGTGTTCCTCCTGGTGGTTGTGAATAGTTCATTTGGACTAATTCTTGTTACATTACCTTAACACCAAGACAGTCTTTCTGAGCACTGTCATGTATTACAGTGGGTTTGCAGCATACTTTGGGTGGGTGGTAGTTCTGAAACCTACTTTCAACTCAGTGCAAAGGTGGCCTTAGTCCTTTCATCGTATTCTGGAGAATGCTTTGAAATACTGATACAAAAAGAATGTTTTTACGATCTTGTATTAAATTCACAAATCCGAATACTTCAAAATCCTCCTACCTTTGTGACTTTATCTGAGTTGCTGCAAGGCTAAGCCACCATAGCCTTTGACACTTAAAGGTCACACTGTATATCTCTAGCTGTTGCAGATTTGATGATGAGTCTTTTTCTAAATGTCAAAGCACATTTCATCATAGCGTATAGAAATACCATGATTATATTTCGGAAATGCATTACAGCTGAAGCTCTGTAAACTAGTGATTTGAAGCAACCTTCTTTTTGAGGAGGAGGAAAAAAAAAATTTCCTCACTGAACCTGTTCTCCCCCCCCTCCCACTTTCAGTTTCTTCTGAAATGACAACTGACTCTGTTATATTTGTGAAAGAAAAGCTGAAATCTCTCCCAGAAACACGATTGTTCTCCTTTGTGTCACTGAGTAGATGTTGCTTGCCCTGGAAACTAGATTGGTACTTCAAGAATAGTGGGTGATTTCTTACGGAAGTGTGACTGTTACTGCTTGAAGTGGTGGTGGTTGTGCTTATGCCCTCTGTCCAGATTTTATGGAAACCATCTGAAGAAAGGGAAAAAAAAAAAACTTTAAAATTGTAAAAGCGGGGGACACACACACAGGATACATGGGACAGGACTGATCTGTCTGTTGGAGAAGATACAGGGTACAGCTGGATTTATAAAAAAAAAAAAACAACCAAACAACAAAAAAAAAAACACGCAACACTGATCCTGGGGATAAGACATGTTTTTTCACTGAAACCTCGAAGGGCAACGATATCTTTGATAGGTGTAGTTGCTGCAAGGTAGGATAAAGCTTCTTTCAGGTTTTCAGGTGTCCTAGAAAAAATTGTGACTTTTTTTTTTAACTGGGGCATATTTGCATCTACATCACTGTTCCATAATCCTAGCTGTTTGCTTTCATTCTAGGCACTTTTCTGTTGGAAGCTCATAATGAATAGTCCCACACTTACAAGAAAAATACATTACTTACAATGCCTGTTGACATGAAATGTATCCAGAACTAGGAACCTTGTGACTTGCATATATTCTTTCCAATATGCTTATTAATTAGCAACAGATGATGAAACTTAGACCTGAAATGACAACATTTTTTAAACAAAATAAGGACTTAAACACTTTTGTGTTTATTTCACAAAATGTTAAATAGCTTATTCAAAGATTTGATTAGTGTGATGAGCATGGTTTCTTCCATCTGTAGTAAAAAGCATACGTTAAAGCAGGTACAACGTAAGCAGCTGAATTGAAAAGTGTCAATTTTCTAAGAAGTTAAAGTTTTTGCAGTTGCAATTTTAATATCAATACGTGATTTTGTCCAACTTCATTTAAAACTGTCAGCTCAGTATCAAGTTACTTGAGATTTTAGGATAAAGTCTGGATTTAACTGCAATAATATATTTCTGTTCTGAGAAAATTTGTGACAGTTTAAAATGGGGGCAAAACTTCTTTCTTGGAGTTCAGAGATTAAAGGACATCTTACTGGAAGCTGAAGTAAATAGTTATGGATCCTTTCAGCAAGATAAAGTTATTTTGACTTTGCGTTACATTGACACATCAAAACTTAAATGTAATCATTCCCTTTAACAAGTATGTTAATAGGGAACAGTAACTGCAAAGTTCTTGGTACTGAAAAACTTTTCGAAGTACTGAAATATAAAATGTTGTTGAACATACAGTACCAACGGGCAGAAGCTACTTTATCAGTGGAGCTAACAAGCATGTAGGCTGATCTTCTGCTTATGATCTTGGTTGCAGTTAGGAAAGTACTGCAGAAGTTCATAATCTTTCCAAACCCAAAACAGCTTGTAGCCTTGCAGCAGGGTAAAAACATTAATGAAACTGTGGACTTTCTAGCTATATACTTGTTTGGGTTATGACTTATTTTGCACAGCATTGAATGTCTTATGCTGTCTTACCAAGTTGACCAGAAGCTTGGGTTGGCTCCTCTAATGAAGGCTCAAATTTGATGGGACAGTGCTTGTTACATGGAATATAAAAAGGAAGAGCTGTGCTTGAGAAAGCTGGTCAGGATTTCTTAGCAAGACTTAAAACCAGCTACTTAGCATGACCAACTTAACCTCTTATATATTCTACCACAAATTAAAGTGAAGTATCTGTAAAGGGAAAAAATACCACAGCTTGTTTATGTAGTTTTCAAGCAAACATGCATAGTGCCTTTCTCAGCATTATTTACTTTTTATAGAAAGGACTATATATTGTTACTTTAAAATTCAGTATAAATTATTTTTAAATTTCCTTTTTTAATCTCTAGATATGTCACATACATGAAGCGAGGCAATCATGTAAATAAAGCTTGATAGAAATTTTTGAAAAGCTGTAGTAGTTATGTCTGGGTATTCGTGAAGTAATAGTTGTGAAGAACAAAAGTTTTACTTCACTAGAAGACAAAACTCCAGCATCTGCTTTCCACACTTAAAGGGTTACAAAATGACGATGTTTCTGATAGTTACCACTAGAAAAGTTAGGCAGAAGAAAAGGTGTGTTGCAAAGATCTTGTGATGGTGCAGGACTGCTTGTTAAAATCTTATTTGCTTATTACTCTGCTGCAGTAGCTTTCATTAGATTATGTTCTAACTTTTTATGTGGGTGAAGTATGCAAGGCTTTCGTATGAGCAAAAGAATAGAACTTGTTTGTGAATGCTCACAAACTTATTTTTAAGTCCCTTGATTTCCTGACCAGTCTTAGTTAGACCCAAGCTCTTAGGACTGTGCTGTAGTAAAGAAAAAGATACGACTCTTTTTGGTCCTTAGTTTTCTTTTCCAAGTTGCTTCTTTCTTGAGAAGCCTTGTGCTGAGGAAACAAAAAATGGATTTGACATGCTTGTTTTGAAGGTGATCTCTGAAATTCCTGGTTTGGTTTGGTTGCCTTTGAAAACAAATGGTGTAGTAGAATCAACAAGCAGATAGTAACCTACCTTGTAAGGCCACCCTCTTCTGGTTATGTGAGAATTATAGTTGTATAGATCTAAAGTGCTGCTGCTATTTCAGATGGTTTCTTAATGCTCCTTGGAAATGCTGGCACAAAATCAGGAAGTGTAGTGGTATATACTATAACAAAGCGATAGCTGTATTTAAAACATGAAGTCGAGTTTTGAAATTGAAAATGAGTACCGTCACGCATCCAGTGAGAAAGCTTGAAGCAAGCGGATGCATTCATACTGGTTTTGCTTTACGTTCACCTTGTGAAGTTACCATGATGAATATGTGCCTTTTCATAGCCAGACACTAGTTAATCTGTGTAAATGCAGAGAAATGTTTTATATTAAAAAAAACAAACCAAACAAACAAAACCCAAACAAAAACAAAATAAACGAAAAAACCCCCACATGTTGATGCTAAGGTCAGAAGTTCCAGCCACATAGACATTAAGAAATAAGGACAAGATTGCTGAAGCTACTGTGCGAGTTTTTTGTCCCCAAGTCTGTAGCTAGTTGTTTGTCTAATTAATGTGAAATTGTCTGGTACTATTCATGGTTCCATTTCTTTTCATGTGAGTCCTTAACTACTTTTATAGGATGTATCGTAGTTGCATTGCATGGTCCTTTTTTCAAGCTTATACATTTTCCCCAACTTTCTGACACAATGTATCTTTTGAAAATTTTTGATAGAACCACTTTCTTAGCTTTGTGAGCTTTGGATATATTGTAGATTTATTTGATGCTATTATCATAAGCAGTGACTGAAATTGTCATATACAACACTTGACCATAAAAAAATCAAGTTCAGACAGCCTATGAGAATTCTCCTGATTTCTACAGTGGAAATTGTAGAGGGTGTAATTTTGACCCTACTTAAAGTTAATGGAGAGTCTGCTCTGCAGTTGAAGAATCAGACAATCTGGATGCAGTCACGTGTTGGTTGTTTCCCTCCCAAGTCTCTCTGCTCTCTTCCCACATCTTATGTTTTTATATAAATCAGTGAGAAAAATTGGGAACCCTCATGGGGCCGATAGTAGTAATGTATTTCATGATGGCAATGATGTCTAGTTTTTGTGAATTTGGACACACAGATCCCCTGTGAATGACTGTTTGAATGTTTTAGTACAGTTTAAGCCTTGTTTTGCTAAGATTTTACTGTTGGCGTTATGCATCAACTGATTCAGGTCAAAAGGGTTTCTTCCTGCAAATTGTCAATCAAGCAGAGACTACTAAGTTGCAATCAGATTTTCCTGCGTGCTCCTGCTCGTTCAGAGTGCTGGTTGTTGGCTCTGTCCTTCATTTTTGGCTTCGAGTGGACAGTTCATTACAGGCAATTCCTATGCTATGCCTCCTTTTGTCTGTGCATCTTAATGTTTTTCCTGCCCCATCTTCTAAGGTCTGATCTTTCACTGATCTGTGTGATGCGGTTCCTTACTTTCTAATGCTAGTTCTACTTTCAGTGCAACCTGATAAACTCTGAAGCCCAAATGGTATTATCATATTGCTTACAACATTGTTTCCTTCTTGTTAATCAGTAAACCTGCATGCCCCACCTAGATTTTGTTGGCAACTACATGATTAGTTTTAGCTTAAACGACGTATGAAAAAGATTTTTCAGAAGAACAGATCTTCCCTCTGGAAGATGAGATTCCATCTAGGACAGCTCAGAAGAATGTTCTCTGCATGGATTTTTTGTCGCATGAGGTGATTTTTTCGGACTAATGTCCAGAAGGCATGCTGCTTGCTCATATGGACAATGTATTGTAATCTCTAGTGTTAACTAGAGATTTAATAATGGTTATTTCTTATGTTGAGGCCTTTATCATAAAGTCTGAAGAGACTTCAAATTTAGCTGGGATTATATGTGATTGTATTTTTAGATCATGTTTTGTAGTCATCTGAAATACAGAGTGACTTAGAATAAGATTATAGATGCGTTATTTTTGAATCAGTCAGTGTGTAGTCCTACTGAAATGTTTTTGAAAACTTTGAGAGGTTCCACCTTTGAATAGTACGTGAGAGCACATCCTGAGGAGCAGATCTCTAAGAACAAAGCCAGCATAATGCTCTAGTAATCCAAGTAGAAGCCAGAACTGATTTCCGTGATGTTTACTAAGAAAAATTTTCTTGAATAAAAACAACGAAGCTGTAAATACTTTTTCTATAGCCTTATATAACTTCAGGCATCCACACTGGTGATCTGTCAAATCTCTTCAGTCATATGTTTATCTTTCAAGATAAATACAACATTCCTGAATGGAGAACTGACTTGGGTGGTAGGATGTTAGAAACATTTTTTATAAATGTTTTACTCTTAATTACTGCTTGTCTTCTTCCTACCATTTGATCCTTTCTTGCTGTTCTGGAAGCAGTGTAGAAACCCTGTTGTGGTTTTTTTTGTTTGTTTGTTTTTTTTTTTAAGCTGGCTTTAAGTGCTCTTTCCAGTCTTCCAAATCTGCAGCAACCTTTTCTAACTTTGCAGAAGGTCTGTAGTTATTTTCTGGCTTACCATGGAAGCATGCTGTGATTGGTGATTGTTCCTTAAGGCAAAAGAGAACATAAACCTGCAAAAAAACTTTAAATACTTGGAGACTGATTCGACTTTCATCACTTATGAAAGAGGCTATATGTTTTAATAACAATTAGTTAACTTTGCTTTTTTACTAGTTAAGTTGTTCTAACATACCATTGTCGTGATGATTACAATCTAAATTTCCATTTTCTGGTTTGAATGTTGCTTGTCACCAATTTCCATTTGTCCTTATGCATTTAAGTAGGGTAGTTCTCTTGCTGCTAAAGCTCTTTGTGTGTAGGCATACAAAATAATCTTCTTTCTTTAGTGTCTGTGTGAAGAAGCTGAGCTCTTAGGTTTTCTGTTATCATGATGAGTGGAAACATTTCTTAGTGGCTGTTCCACTTAGAGTTTACCTATCTGGAACACGGGAAGCAAAAATTATGTGTATTGCTTTGGAAGAGTTTGTTCTTATTGTTGTCTGTTTGTCTAGCATATATGTGCTTCCCCTTTCTCTTCTGGATATGATTCTGGTGTATTTTAGGATTATAGTTCTGGTATATTTTAGGATTATAGTTTTCTTTTTGTTGTTGCATTATATGTGGTGCATTGCAATGAATACACAGTGATCTTCCTCTCTGTTTCCAACTAATAGCCTCAGTCCCTTAATGTGAAGGATAGAAGAGAACGTTGTCTACCTCAGGCTAGTAGAGGCTTAGTTCACTGGCTTTTTAAATAGCACTGATGACTTGGATGGCGTGATAGAAATGCATAGTGTTATTGTGTGTAGGCTGAGTTCCACTGTATTTTCTGGCAGTGTGTTAGTAAGTTATTTCTTACAACCTTACTAGGCTTCTGGCCTATTGCATTTTAACATGTTGGCTTTTAATGGCTTCAGTCAGTATCATTTATGCTGTGTCACAAGTCTGTTGTCAGTGGATGATTTCCTAATGTTCATTTCAGCAGTGGGCTCTTATTTTTTATGTAGTTACTAACAGAAAGGCTTGGCTTGAGGAATTTCACTGATAGCATCCATTTAGCTCTGTATGTCTTTCCAAAACCAGTAACTGTTATCTTTTCCTTAGCGAGTTTACCTGCTCTGCATTTCTCCTTCTAATCACATTTTGTTCCATTTGAACGAAGTTTTCAGTGCCATATCATGGCTGTGAAACCTACCCAGGTTGAATGAATTATGTTTTCTTGGTATTAAAAAAATCAGTTATTTTACTGAAGAAAGTCTGCTAAGTTTGTCTGGTACTCCACTCTTGATTGATTTTCATTTTACTTGATTCTTCTTTCGTTTTTTTTGTCCCGTGTCTTTTACTTTTCTTAAAAAATACGTTTTAAATCTTTCCTAATATCTGTTGATAACATGTCAGAAAGCATTATTACTGAGCTCACTGTCTCTGTAGGGGGTACTGCTCTGTTTTCATACAACAGATTACTTGTGTGGACCTAAGACATGTTACTTTGTGTACTAGTTTCACACCTCTATTCCCCCTGGTTTGGGGAAGAACAATAAGCTCTCCTCAAAACTGCGAGGAAAAGAGTAACTTCGCTTTTTCCTTCTCTTATTTCATCAACATTTGTCCCTTTGTGATGTACCAGTGTCCATCTGTTTCCTTGCTAGTGAAAATATGGGCAAATAGCTTAATTCTTGGGGTTGAGACTAAAAATAATCTTAACTTAGTCCTCATTGTATAGCGTCACTGGTTCTTCCCTGTTTGTGGCTGAAGAATCCTCGCTACTTAATTTGCTACCAGTAGTGTCTTAACAAGTTCACTCTTGGCAGACATTTGGGACAGCTCTAAATTGACCAGTGCTTTTTCTGTTCTGGTGAGCGCTCTCTTCCCTTCACCACTGATATCCTTTTATTCAGCAGGAGAAGGTTCCAGACAGAATAAACAGTTTCTCTTCTTTCGGATAGAGTCTTCATGTAGTTCTTGCATCTTTGATTTAAGAGGAATGGAGTGGGGAAAACAGTTTCTTTCTTGCTGAAGTTACGGCTTCGCTGATATACTACAGCTTACCCTTTTGCAACTTAACATTTAGTTTCTGTTCCAAACAACCAACTCCTCTGTGTTAGCTTTATTATTGAAGAAATGTCATTGTAAAGTGTCATTTATTAATCCAAATATATTTTTGTTTAAAAAAATTCTACTGGCTAGCACACTCTGGCAGGCTTTGCTCTTTCATTTGTAATAGTAATTATATCTTGGAAGCTTATCCCCAACAGTAATTTTTGTTCTCATAATATTAAGGATCTTTATCAGACTGGAGGGGTTGTACTGAAAGGTCTTACTGCTAAAAAGCACTTTTTAAACTAGATTCTGGCCACATTTAGAGTAAAACTATTTGCACTGTACCAATCACTGAATAGTAGATTGCTATTCTTTTCCTTTACATAAGGTAAAGAAGGTAAAGTCTTGCAACTAACACTCTGATTCCGAGGGGTTTCTTGAAAATGAGCCGTCAAAACCATTTCTTGCTGGGAAGTATTAAAAACCCCCATCATCTTAACAGTCTGATTTTTTTTCTTCTGCTGCTTACTTTTGCCCTCACCGTGGTTAGCAAATAGTTCTTCCCACAAAGTGCCTTGTTTTCATTGTAAATCAAAAAGTCTTCAAATTTTAGGCTCTAGGAGAACCCTGAAATTCTATTTATGAAGGAGTTGCGTGTTAGGAGGTGTGATACTTTGATATTTCCGTTGTTGGAGGAAGGGAAAGAGAAAAGAAATCTGTATGTAAGTACTCTTTTTCCAGGTTTTTACTATGTATCTGCAAAGCTTATTCTTGGGCTGAAGTTCCTTCCCCTTTCCACCTACCTCCCCAAACTGTCTCCATTTAATACAGTGAGCTTTCTACATACAAAAAGCAGCACAACGTTCTAACTTTGCCTTGGTTGTTGGATCTTGCTTAGCCTAAATTAATTCTGCATTCCTAGCTGTTGTGATGTTAGTGTCACTCGCTTGAAGCTCTGTTTTTATTTTCCATCTCTTTCTATAGGATACTTCTGTTCATTTCTTCTGGAATAATGGGCAAAATAGAACATAAAACTTGCATTGGTTTATGTTCCTCTTTTGCTAATCCAGAAACTCATTTGACTTTTATGGAAAGTACCTGTAGTGAGAAAGACCTTTATCAAATACCTGGAAGCACTAGTAGTAGGTGTAGCAGCCTCTGCCAGTGGGGGGGTGTGCAGGGGTGTGGGTGTGGATGTGTTGTAAGACCGTGGGCAAGAGATTTGGACTTCTTGCCTTTGTCTAAGCCTGTAAGATAGTGAGAACAGTACCTACCTCACAGCTTTTTTGAGGCTTGGTTTGTTAACTTTTTAAAATGATGGCCTCTGGAAGGTGTGCTGCGGAAGTGCATAGTATTACTGCCAGTAGACTGAATACCATTGGTTTTTTCTGGCAGTGTACAGGCCTGCCACAGTTAGGGGAAGAATTTTGTTTGGTGTCTCTTTAAAGAAAATGCAAAAGTGCTTTGCTGGGGAGAATAGGAAGGGGCTTTCTGAAGAGGTGCTGAAGACGTGAAAATTCAGAGTGGTGATTGGTCACCTCTGCTTGATTGACAGGTTGCAGGGAAAAACAAAAACCCATTTGTTCTGGCTTAATGGAACTGGAAAACAGAAAATGAGTATCAGGTAAAAATTCCTTTTTTAAAATCTTTGCAGTTCTCCTTTAACAAGTGGAGTTTTTACACAAATCTACACCCCCCCAACTCCAATAAATTAGGAGTAGGAGTTACAGAAACAGGCAGTTGCCAAGTTGTGTAATGTGGGTTGTCTATGTCAGTGCGGTTTCTAGTGGGCAGGTGTTCTGAAACACCGCAGCAGCCAATGCTACTGGGCTAGCTTAGCAAAAAGGCAGAGGATTGAAAGGAGGTAGTGACTAAGCCCTGAACTGGACCCAGCTCTCGTTAGGCTCATTAGCAGGACATTCAAGGGGAAGCTTTTATTTTCACTTCCTGTACTGTGCCTGCTTTGTGGATAAAGTCTGTCAGTTTCTACTACTATCAATTTGGCATCTTTCATGAGCATTATTACAAAATTCACTGAAAAGTGAATAGCTAAAAAGTAAACTATGTTTTAAAGTAACTTCCATCTAGCAGTATACTGTCTTACAGATTTTATGAAAAAATTCTACATCAGCACCACAGTTTTGAGAATCATAATTGAAAATCACTTATTTCTGATAACTTAATTATTTTGTATGTTGATGTATTTCAGATTGAAGGACAAGGACATGGTGCAGTTTTTGACTGCAAGTGCTCTCCTGATGGACAGCATTTTGCATGTACTGATTCTCACGGTCACCTTCTGATTTTTGGCTTTGGTTCCAGTAGCAAATATGACAAGGTACAGTGCAAGATGAAAATCAAAATGTTTGTGTTGAATGCATTCATGCAGACTTTCCTTCAGAGCTTCATTTCAAGAGGGTGTATCTTAACACAATTTTTAGCTGTTAATATGGGATTCCTGTTGTTGACATTGAGCTTTCTTTCACTGATTTTTTTTTTTTTTTTGAAACTATGTAAGCGTGCTGTTAAGCTACTGTTTACATGGGAAGTTAAAAATAATTAAAAAAAAATTTAATTACCCAGTCACTGTCTACTCTCCTAAGTGAAGAGGTTACAAGTGTCTAGTAGTGGATCCACATGGATAATTTGAATAAACTGCAATGGAATTTATAATAGTTAAACATTTTGCTTTAAATATTTTTGTGGCTCCTAACTAAGACCAAAAAAGGGGGGAGGGTGGAGTGTGTAATGGAACTAATTCCTGCTATCTGTGTTTAAACATTGCATAGCCTGGGAGACAATTATTTACAATAAATTCATTGTATGTTCTAATGATATAATTTTATGTCTGCTAATGAAGTTCTGCTGTCATCGATGCCTTGGTGCTTACATAGCAATGTTCCACCATTACTGTGTGATTAAAATATTACATATTTATTCTAATGTCATAGTCTACATTGTGTATCCTAAGTTTGGGTGTCTTGCCACAGACTCTCATGACTGTAAAGATAAGTGGTGTTACTTGCCCCCCTGCCCCCCCTTTGTGTATGAACATGCCCTATGAACCGTAGAATCACAGAATAGTTTGGGTTGAAAGGGACCTTTAAAAGTCGTTTAGCCCAACCCCCCTGCAATGACGAGGGGTATCTTCAACTACACCAGGTTGCTTGGAGCCCCATCCAACCTGGCCTTGCGTGTTTCCAGGCAAGAACCATACAGGTTACCTAGTTTGGAGGGCCCACAAGGTCCTAGTTCTTCTACCACCCAGGGAAGAGGTGAGGTGTGCCTCTTCTCCCTCTTTCTAAGGCTTAAGCAGACGTATCTGCTCGAGGATTTTCATGTCTGCTTCTGGTCACTGATAGTTGAAAGTTGTTGGTGAAGTGCTGGCTTCTGGATCTTGCCTCCTGCTGTGGATCTTTGGACTCAGGCTTGCTTTGAAAGCATTTTGCCAAATGCTTTCCAACGCAGAGGGGTCTGAAGGAGGGAGAGCAAAAAGAATTTTAGTTTTTGTCTTGTAAGCCACTGCATTTCTTTCTGTAGTCTTCTAGCTCTTATTTTGATGCTAGTTACAGCAGTATTTGCATATTGGGGATTTTTTTTTTTCTCCTTGTCTCTCAAATATGATTTGAAGTACACCCTACTTGGCGACTGTTGCTGTCCCTCAGCTATTACTAGCTGTACCTTTCCCCTTCCATTCCAAAGAAAACGAGTGAGCAGAGACACAAGTAAGGAAAATCAGGATTATCATATAATTTTCAAGGTCTTTGTATTTCAGAGTTCTTAATTCTTGCAGACTTTAAAGCCTGTTCTAATAGAAACATTTTTCTCACTATGTCCATGGATTATTCCAGGTTTATTGTTCTCTCCAATAATTTTGTAAGAGTGTAGTCCTCTTCTACTTGGAGACATTGGAAATGAAACTGAGAACAAGAGTTTTTTTGTCTTTGCTGTTAGAGACCAGGAGTTTCCTTTACACTGCCATTCGAGAATTTACCTTGTGAGGGGTTAGATCTGTTTTCATTCTTCAAAGAATTGCTTTTCACTTCTTGAATTCTACAGACTCTTCAATCTCTTGGGCTTTTTGCTGCAGCCTATAAGAAAAGATTATGTTTAAAATTCTTCACTTAGTAGGTGATTTTAAATGATCCTGTTCAGCTGTTACTGTGCCAATGGTAATCTTGGCATTTTTGACCATAGAAGAAATGGAAGCAAATGGGACTTCTATTTGTTGTGTCTTTAATCTCAGTCTTCAACTCTCAGAAAACTCAGCTTGGAAGTTTCTGATATCTTTCTTGTCTGGCTCCATCTGCTCTTTCATTTTTGTCTGACCTGATTTATGGAAAAGTGTAACTACAGATAGGTGGGTGCTGGAGAGTAGGTGTTCTTTTTTTCTGTCCTCCCCAACTCAGATGCTTGGGGGTTTTTTTCCAACATCTTGTGAGAATATGCTCTGGTAGGACCTGCATTTTTTTGGCTTTAAAGTGCTTTCCATCCGTCCTGGGGAATGATTTTTACAGAAGAAAGGAGTGTGGTAACTTGTCCTGTATTCCTGCATTTGTGAGTTGTGCTCAGGACAATGATTGTAGCTGAAATAGTGTTCACTCTGCTGAGAGAGCAAGCTCTTGGTTTTCCGCATGTATGTTTTTTCATGTTATGTTCAGATAGTATCTGTGTTTCCTAGTTGACTGGAACCACTGTCCAGGCTGGTGGATTTTTTTGGTGGTTCTCCCCATCAGTGTGATCTTGGCCACAGTGAAGGCGACGGGTTGTTTTCAGTTTGTTTCCTTTTTTTTTGATGATATATGTTTTTGTGGAGTAATTCTTCAGTGGGAAAAAAATGTATTTGCTGCTTGTTTACTGCTCCTTTGTTATTTGACCCAATCAATGGAACCTTGAGCCAATCTCAGCTGAGATTTCAGAGTGTGTAAAGGTCATCGGAGATGAGCTGAGCTCACTGTCAATGGGGCAGGTGCACTTCAGAAGTTCTTGCTTAGGTGGAAACTTGTCCAGGAATGCCTAGCTGTCCTAAAGCAAGCATAAGGTACCTTTCTGTTGATTTTAAATCTTAGATTTGGCTAGATCTCTGAGCTTTCTAAGGCTTTTGTTCCTGTAGACTGTTGCAATTTGACAGCTCCTGTGTGGTGGATTGGTGCAGTAGTGGACAAAATCTCTTTGCATTTGTGTAGGTGTGCTCCTTTGGAGAAACCGAGTGTTCTGCATAAGTAGTGTAGTTACTGAAGGAGAGTCTATAGAGCTCAGACCTTGTGGAAGACTTTCCCACTGAAATCCAAGCTGGGTTTGTGAAGTCATATGCACAGAGGACTCATACGCCCTAATGGTGGTGTACTATCTGCTTTTGTCATGAATTTGATCTCTAATGGTATATCGAGAAATAGGTCTTTTAGTATTTCTAACTGGTTGCCTGCTGAACAGCCATTTAAGATTCTGTAAAACATCTAATTCTTCTGATTTTTCTCACAACTTGGAATAGCTGAGGACAAGATTGTTGCCCCGGGTTCCGATAAGGGCATTCCACTGTTCTGCCTGAGAGTTGGTCTGAGCCTACGTTCTCCGTGAATGCCATTCTTATCTTGTGGAGTAGAAAATTGTTGTTTACTCTCTCTACTGTGCTTGACTGCAGTACACAGAGTACACAGAAGGGTAATTCCAAAGAAGGCCCTCATCATCTTGAATCAGAGGCTAGTCTGGTAGAGGAATCTAAGGAAGAATTTTCACATCTTCCCTTTGCTTACAAAACCTGGAATGCAGACAACACTGTACAGCCAAATTACAGCACATTAAAAATTCACAGTCTGTATGATCATGCCACTGGAAGCTCCTCTTTCTCAGTGTGCAAAGTACTTCATTGGAAAATTTACGCTAGGAAAGTACTGGGTACTCTGCTATTATGATTTGAGGAAAAATAGCACGTTCTCCTAGAGGACCTGTACGTTTATCATAATGAGCTATTTGAACTGAAAGGACGAAGTTGTTAAGCAGGTCTTGATTCTGTCAGTCAGACACATAAAAGTTCTTATCAGCCTCTGTTAAGTTAACAGAGAATCTGGCAAGACTTCATCCAATCGTGGCTTGTTGCTGCAGAGGGATGTCACCTTGTCCATATGGACTTTGTAAGGGTAACCTTTTGAATCCATGAAGAAAATTCTTTGCCATTACATTTTTCTATGCATCTTATCAATCTTTGTCCTGTTGTTACTTTTCTGAATGTTTTGGGGTCCAGATCCTATGATTCCTTTTTTTACACCTTATGTGGATGCATGTAGACACTTTCAGATGTTGTAGTTGACAGATGTTTGTTGTCTTCTTTCCTGCCTGGTCGTCTCACAGTCAGGACAGAACAGCTTTGTCACTGGGAGACCAGATCTCCCGAGTAGCCGCTACAACCTCTGCCTTACTGATTTCTGCATAGGTTACTGGGAACTGTCTGACAGATTGGTCATGATAGAGCATGCTCTTCAGAAGTCAGAGTAAATTCTGTGACAACTTGGGCATTCCTCTGTCTGTGCTCAAATACCTGGCTTTAACACCTAACACAGGATTCTTTTGAAATCTCTATGCCTATGAGTGTGGGAGCTGCCAAGGGTCAGCAGGTAGTTGTTGGGATGTGTACTACAGGCATCAGCTTGTCTTCTGTTCTCTTTTCTCTTTGTGGTTCAATATCTTTCTGAGTGCATGATACTGAGATGCATGTGCCAGTGAGGGATGGAGCATAAGCCTTTTTACATAGTATTTGGACAAAAGAATTCCTCAGTCTTGAGTGTCTGTGGAAAGTCATCTAGAATAAATTATGAGCAGGTGGACTGAAATAAAAAAGAAAACTTTGAGCCTGAAGAGTTCAACTTCAGATCAGCTTTGTCTACTGAAACTTTTCCATATCTAGCATTATAATAAGAATATCTATGTTTGGCTGCTGGTGTTAAAATATTTGGCAATGACATATGATAAATATTTTCGTATTCCTCTTCTTCCTACACCGTAGCTCATAAGTCTGTGACACAGTTTTCATTATCAGAATATATATTCACAGCATAGAAGAAAATTTGTAACCTGTTTAATATGTCCATGCTGTGTTCTGTCAAGTGTCTTCAAGTAGATTAATATTGCCCCATTCCCCTGTTCTTTAAATGCTCCCCACCCTCAAACGGGATTATTCTTGCACTATAAGATAGAAAAGGAGTACTGGGAGAAAATAATCATGGAGTCATTAAATTTTCCCCTTTATGCTGAGATGAACAGATCAGCTTATAACCTTGTTTTTGCAAGTGACCAGGAGTAACACTGTTAGAAATACTTTTGGCAGTTATCTTCTGTATGCTTTTTTTAATAGGTTCTTTAAAAAAATTACAAAATGACTTTGTTTACAGATAGCAGATCAGATGTTCTTTCATAGTGATTATCGGCCCCTTATCCGTGATGCCAACAACTTTGTCCTGGATGAACAGACACAGCAGGCTCCACACCTTATGCCTCCCCCATTTTTGGTTGATGTGGATGGCAACCCTCATCCTGCAAGGTATCAGAGGCTAGTTCCTGGTCGTGAGAACTGCAGGGAGGAACAGCTTATTCCTCAGATGGGAGTGACATCTTCAGGTATGGAAAATTTAAATTCAGTACGCAGTAGCCTATCTAGTTACCTCCAGGTGTTCTACAGTTTCCCTTCCACTTTGTCCTTTTTCTTCACTTCTGGGCATAGTAGTTCACGTAGTGTGGAAGAATTGCCATGCCCTTGGCACTGATTGCTTGTGACAATTTCACTTGCTTGTGACAATTTCACTTCCAGTATTGTCATCGATGAAGTCAGTACTAGCTGATGCTACAGTGCCAGTTATTTTGGAGCTTATTTCAATATTGGAACAGTGTATGATGCTGAGTGAGCTTTCAGTTGATCTCTTTGGGGTAAGATTTGCTACTTCAGAAAACCTAGGAAACAGACTGATCCTGTACAGATCGGTTGGAACAGGTAACACCTACAAGACGAGAAAAATGAGAGGACACCTGAAACATGCAAAATCCTCTGTAGATGAAAGCAGTCATTCAACTTAAGCTTTCATTGTTGGGTTAGAGAACTCTGAAGACTTGATGAGGATACAAAATCTAGGAAGTTTTTCGGAAGTTGTATTCTCCGTGCACACAACATGGGAGGAACGTGCATATTTTGGGCTGATGGCTGGCTGTTGGAGACTGCCTAAATGTGGCCCACATGGGTGGGGATGTAGAAATGATACCTACTAATTACGTGTCACTAGTTCGGTATTAGTATGAATGAGCAAACAGTGACTGGTGAAAGTAGCTTTAAATATTTTCAAGATAAGTGTAGTGAAGTATTCGGATATTCTTGAAAATATGGGAAAACTGACTGTGCCTGTAAATAGTGGCTTATATGTACACCATACTTAAGCCTGTGGTGTGTCAGACATTCCAGGAAGGTTAACTGACAGTGTTGTTACCTTCTTTATCCTCATTTGTGGACCTGTGGTTTACAAGCCACTGAATAATCAAATAATTTTTGAGGAGCATTTCAGATTTCCTCCAAAATTATAGGAAGAAATGCTGCCTGAGAGGCAAATGTAAGAAGGAAAAAATCCTTTCTGGTGAATGCTTGCCATGGTTTATCTTTGACTTTTTATCTAGTGGCTTTGAAGCTAAATTCGGTTTCCAAGGAAGGATGCGGTTTTACTTCATTGTTACAGTTACAGCATGGATCCATGACATTCTGAAATTCTTCAAATCTGAAAATGTCCTCGGCACGTTCTCTGATATAATACTTGAAACAAGTTAGACTATGCACACAGACCCAACAATATTAAATTTAATGATGTGGCTACATGACACATGAATGCCTATAGGAAGATGATGTCCTTAACATTTTGTTTAATAGTGAGAAGCCATCAACCAGGCTGACAGAGAGCCGGAGAGATTTTGGAGAGATGGAAGACATTTTTCTACATCTTTACAGTTTAGCAACCATATATGCAGTCTTACACAGAGCTAAACTATGTTTGTGTATTTTATGTGTTCCCTTCTATTAAGGAAGGTCCATTTCTTTCTGAAACTTGATTGTGGGATTTGATGGCTCTCCCTCAGAGCACCAACAGTTTATTTCTTGACAAGTTTTCTGCAGGAGCTTACAAGACTAGGGGGAATTCAGATAGTCATGCTTGATTTACTGCTTAGATGTACTTGAAGCTGCTTTAAACAAGATGTTTTGAAAAAAATCAAATATATAACGGTGTCTTTATTATTTCATTTTTTTAAAAGAAATCTTGCTGTTACTTGCGAAGGCAAAATCTCACAAGCTAGATACATAAAAAAATGTTCATTTCGTTTAGGCAGCAGTTTCCTTATTTAAGATCATTCTTGGGTTATTAGTAGTGTTTCCCATTGTTTTCGGTAGAGAGGGTGTCTGCTCATGAGATCACCAAGTAAATCTGACTGTCTCACTACATGAGTCGGAAAACATCCAGCTGTGGTTATACCAGACTTCATTCCATGATTCCAAGCTTCTGCTGCTTTAGTGAAGTTGACTTCAGCTACAACCACCTTGAAACCCTTAGAGTGCTATCTTAAATATTTATATGCTTTCTGCATACTGTCTTCTATTAAGAGATGGCTGCTTCTGTCTAGCCACACAATCAAAGCTCTTCATTTCATGGCACGATTACTATAATATCTTGTCTTAGATCTTGCAAAGTGCAGTTTATACTATACTGTGATAACTCTTTTGAGTCACACTGGAAAAACAATTTCTGTAGCTTGTTTCTTTGAACGTTGTCATCCCTCGTTACAAAGTTTTGCAAGTTCTGCTGCCTTGACCAGAGCTTCCCACCACTCTACTCCATCATCTAACTATTCCGTGTGGAGGTATCTGACTTCCTTTCCAAATCAGAACTGTAACCCTTGCCTTTTTCTCCATACCTCTCCATTTTTTTTGTGACCATTGTGAGTATGAATAGAGGCTTTGTGTTGTTTATGCTTACATGCTGTGTATTTTGCTTGCTGCACAGGAACAGTATTATCACCTTGTAATCACTTCTGTGAGAACTATTTTCTATCTTTTGTCCAAGAGACCTATCCAAAAGGAGCTTTCTTGGCTGTTGTACATACCAGAGAAAATTAGCATTACTTAAGCTATGTTACCATTATGCCTGTGTGGAGCTCAGTCAAGCGCTTTTATTGCTTGGTGTTGTCAAGTATAGGTAATTCTTTTCTAATTCTATTAGACCTTCTTGATGTAGTTCTTTAGCTGAAGCTTATACTAAAGTGTTTTATAATGCATTTGAGGCAGGCTACACACGCATTTGAACAATTTACACTGAGGTGACAAACAACAGTTGTATTGAGCTTCTGTGACTTGGTGGCACTTGATCAAATGTAAACTTTTATTAGGAGCGGCATGTGATCGTTCTTGACCCTGCTGCAGAAAAGACAATGCTCTTTGTATATTAAAAGTTGTCCAGTTTAAAAAATGGTTGTTGCAAAAATGTGCATTAGCCCATACTTACATATGTGGTTATATACTGTTAGTTTCAAAGCTAAAACTTAGATGAGCTGTTGGTAACATTTGCTTCTTCATATCAACATTTATGTGTTGTTCTCTTGTATGTTTTACTTTGCAGGATTGAATCAAGTTCTTAGTCAACAAGCAAATCAAGAAGTTAGTCCCTTGGATAGCATGATTCAAAGACTGCAGCAAGAGCAGGACCAGAGACGTTCTGGGGAGGCAGGAACCAGTACTACCAGCCGGATAAGCAGAGGTAGATTACTGAGGATGGGTGTTGTGGCTTTGCTATTGAAACACCTGAGAGCTGGAAACCGTAAATCACATTATTATGCATGATTTGTGCATTTTGTTTAACTACTAGAAAGGAGGTATGGTACTATAGAAAATAATACAGCTTTCTCATCTTTTTTTACCTTCCTGCAAAATCTCGAGATTCTTAACATTACAAATTTATTTTGGTTGAAGTTACTATCTGCTCACTTGGGGAATTTGCATGAACTGTGTTCCCTTGGAAGTAACTACCTGACTGTTGAAACTGGAATTGGCCAACTACTTGATTGAAATCTGAGTTGTCTCAAATAAGGAAATAGCAGAAGGAAGGAGCTGCTTGTTTCTCGGTACGGCTGTTCCATGTTTCAGTGTCTCACACTAGATTACATGGTAGTTTTCAATGCTTAAGAACATGGTTGGCAATCCACCTGAGCAAGCAAGAATAGAAAGTGTGTGTAAAGATACGGGGAAATGTTAAAATTTTGCTACAGTGAAGGTATTTGAAGGCTCTTGTATGTCTCTGTGGTTTTGCTTCGTGTTTTTTTTTTCCCTTTTTTTTTTTTTTACTTGATTGATGATTTCAGTTTCTTGTTTGTAAATTTTACAGTTTGGATTCCTAATAATTTCCAGTGTTGTAGTTTCATTTTTTTTGAAGGTAGAAGACTGTTTAAGGAATACACTGATTCAGTGAGATAGCTCACTGTTTTATAATACGGATCTTCGGTGCTGTAGCAATAGTCAGTTTTGCATAAACATTTTCAAAAGGATTTTTAAAGAAAAGGAAATCAGTTAAATATTTGCTTCACTTCAGATTATTGATACATCTGTTCCTTTTCAATGTGAATTTTAAAATGGAGTACTGCAGCCTAGTAGCTGTTCAAGTGTGTGTGTTGTGGTGACTACAGAAGTTGCTGTAATAGTTACAGTCAGTTAATACTTGATTTCTTTTGAAGTAATAGATTAAGTAAAATTCCTTTTTTCCTTTTCATTTGGAGTTTTTATTTTTAAATGCTTCCCTTAGAATTTCAGATCAAGTACAACTATCACCTTTTTGACTTTTTAGGATCTGCAAGTTCTACCTCAGAAGTACATTCCCCACCAAATATAGGATTAAGACGTAGTGGACAAATTGAAGGTGTGCGTCAGATGCATAGCAACGCACCAAGAAGTGAAATAGCTACTGAGCGGGACCTTGTGGCTTGGAGTCGAAGGGTTGTAGTGCCTGAACTGTCTTCTGGTGTGGCCAGGTAAACATAGGCCAAGTTTGCAATGAATTTGAGTTTGGTGAACTTAATTAAATTGAGCAGTTTTGGAATTCACATTGTCATAGAACTATTTATTTAGTATTTATCTGTTCTGTGGTCTCATTTCGTATAAAATCAGTTTCAGTTTGAAATCAGTTGTTGTTTGCATATCACTTGAAAAATCTTGGAATTACAGAAGTATTGTGAATAAAAAATGACCATGTAACAAGTGACGGAGTAATTTAACTTGTATATACTGCCTCAATGTTTTCTGACTTGTAGGGTAAGATTACAGTATGTTTGAACTCCATTTGTTCCTGCCATTATATGGCATTTTACGGGTGGGACACTGGCCTAATCCATTAGGTGTCTGAGGTGAATTTTGATTTTCAACCTGGAACTTTATTTTGTGCAGTAATTAACTATTGCAATGAATACTTGTAAGTCAAGGAACCCTACTACCCACAGTCAAACATAAACTGCTCTAGCTTTTTGAAATAATATTGAAATCTTACTTTGTTCAGAAAGGGTAATTTTGAAGCCATATGCTGACTGTAAAGAGAACTACTGTTCAGAGAATGTTATAAATGATGAACATTTGTTCCTTGGTTTGGAATAGGTGCTCTCAATTGTAGTATTTTGCTTCAAAGTTAACATCTCAATTTTCTTTTTTCAGTAGGCAGGAAGAATGGAGAACAGCAAAGGGAGAAGAAGAAGTAAGGGTATATCGATCGGAAGAGAAAAGAAAACATGTAATGAGTCACATTCAAAGAGAAAACAAAATACCTACTTTCCCTAAGGTAAATACCCACTTGTACCTTATCATGGTAAGAAGCATAAAATTTAACGCAGTGTGTTAGGCCGCATAAATTTATATTCCTCTTCTCAGTTTTAAATTTAAAAACCAGGGGTACAGGAATTTGGTTACCTCCCCAGAATGAGGAAGTGTGTCTCTACTGATGTTTCACTGTGTTCTGAATAAACAACAGGTATTGCTTTTAGAGCCCGCTAAGTGAGAAGCCCTTCAAATCTGGTGTTAGGGACATGGTTTGCTGTAGGGAGTCTGTCGCTATTGATCAGTACATCCTGCTACTGTTGTCTATTGTTTGACATCCTGTTCTGTGGAAAGGTTCGATTAAAACTCAAGTCATTTAGTGCTTAACTGTAACACATTTAAATACATCTCCAAATACAGAATTGGGTATTTTCTGTCATAGTACCCTGATAATCATATTGCAGTTTTGTATGGGAAATTTCTAAGTCATGCTTTTTGCTAGAGCATTGTTCAGAAAAGAGGCAAACAGGATAGATTAAATAGAAGGGAATGGGTTGTACTGAAAGTGAAATTATCATTAACTGACTTCATGTTTCCATATAACTTGCAAAAAAATTTAATCTTATGCCTTTATGCTGTTAAGAAAACGTGAAGGATATATATTCTATATTTACAAAAATAATTTTATTACTTGTTTATTAGAAATTAGTTTTAGCTATGCATCTCACATGCTTATCTGTGTTTTATAGCTAAATAACCTACTGTGTTTTGTAATAATGGAAGTAAATACTAAGCAACTGTAAGGGAAAACCCATGTTTTGGGTTTTGTAGTACACCTATTCTAGGTGAGACTTTCTCTTTTAATCAAAAGCTTAGTAGTATATAGGCCTTCAAGAACGCCTGTGAATTGTTCACTGAATAGTAAACATCACATATAGGGTTCAAGATGGAAAAATGAAGAAATGGAATATGAAGAACAAGTATACAGCAGACCGTGTAGCTCTTAACTTTATCAGAGTACCATACTTAATGCCTGTGCTATGTTTATTATTCACTTTCTTGGGGAGGAAGGGACTGAGATTGAAAGCAATCTGAAAAGAAGTAAGTTTCAGATGCTTAGTAATGCTTCTGTATGTTTTAATAATGATTGGTTAACTTTATGTGCAGTAGAAACAGTAAATTTGAGACGGGAAGTTTGTGCTCCATAGTAATTTTGACTGTTCAGTTTTGCTTCTTGTTTCATACTCAACCAAAATAAAGCTTTCAAAAGAAGCGAGATGAACACTCCCCCACCTCCAAACAGTCCCCGAATCATTTTCAGTTTCTTTATTAAATTTCTTCATTTTTTCTTTAGTGTATTAAATTTCTATGTATTGCTATCTTAAGAAATGGGACTGATATGCTAATTTCAATGCTGCAGTCACCAGTATTGTGTTTGCCCAAGATAAAGTGAACAAAGAAGTTTTCAGTGTGTCTCCAGTTTTTGTACATAGAGGGAAGAAGCTGTATGCCACTTACGGTTTTGGTGGTGGCCATCGCAGGGCTCATTAATGAAATACCAGGACATCAGAAATCTTGGTAACTCCTGTTTTTGTCTCCGAAATAATAGACAATGGGCCTCACAAATTGAGATTTTTAACAGAATTATTTCTTCTCTTGGCAGGATGTATTTTGGTGCTGAATTATTGACTTTCTTTTAGCTGAGTTAAACGATTGCTTTGCTCAAGGGTTTCTTTTTTTTTGTTGTTCTTCTGCTACAGCTAGCCAGAAGATTCTTCCTGATAATGTGAATTCTTACCATCTTAACCTTAAATTTCTAATAGGGTTACAGTTTTCCTAAAGTATCACTAGGACATAAAAATAACAGAGCAGGCTAGTTGGTCCAGCATTTTGGTTTCAGCAGTTACTTCTATTACATCTTTGAAACAGAGAAACTGAATACGGATATTTTTTAAAATCTTCTTAGAGGAGAAATTTTTTAGTCTCCACACTTCAAAGGTAGCACTGGATCCTTGTGAGCCCCGTATTTTCATTGTGGATATTTATGCCCTTAAAATCCTTCAGAGCAAAAGCTAGCTTAAAAAACATTCTTCAATTTCATATATTTACCCAGAGGAGAATGTGTTGACAGACCAACAAGGAGAGGTGGGGGAGTTGCTCTATATGTGAGGGAGCAACTTGAATGCATTGAGCTTGGCCTGGGGGCAAGTGAAGAAGGAGTTGAAAGCTTGTGGGTTAGAATTAAGGGACAGGCTCATAAGGGTGACATTACGGTGGGAGTATACTATAGGCCACCTGACCAGGAGG
>Ga0065711_1032496_pt1 | contig 27227 bp, 36 predicted proteins | sample Hoacrofraction12_FD_59098 | JGI IMG/M metagenome (GOLD analysis project Ga0065711, IMG submission 59098) | Hoatzin crop microbial communities from Cojedes, Venezuela - Epithelial fraction 12 v2 (version 2) | ecosystem: Host-associated > Birds > Digestive system > Esophagus > Crop | place...
GAGAAGAGAAGAGAAGAGAAGAGAAGAGAAGAGAAGAGAAGAGAAGAGAAGAGAAGAGAAAAGAGAAGAGAAGAGAAGAGAAGAGAAGAGAAGAGAAGAGAAGAGATTTTAGCTCCAGAAAGGGGGAAAAAAGAAAATGCCCTCTCTTTCCCCTTCCACGCTGTAGACACCCCTCCCTTTCTGTGGAGACATTTCTCTGCCCTTGCAGCACCCAGCATTGCTGAAATCCCACCCTGGCCATGGCCCCTGTACCCCGCAGGACCCAGGGTGCTGCGGGTGCTGCCCTGCTGGCGTGGCTGCGGCCAGATCTGTGCATTTTCAAAGCTCCTTCCCTGCCCCTGGATGCCGAAATCCAAGCTGGCAGGTAGCTCCCGCAGAGCTTTGGCATCTCCCTGTGTGTGTCGGGCTGCGCACTCCTCTCGTGCGTATCCTTCCCCCTCTTCGCCCCGACTTTGGCCGATAACCACCCCCATCTTGGCACTTCCAGAGCCGTTTGACACAAGCGGGGCTGGGAAATGTCTGAGCCCGGGCGGCTGGAAACGGGCCCCTCTCCAGCAGCGGCTGGGCTGTTTGTTGACAGCCGGCGAGGATCTCTCCGGTAACGTCCAGCCGTTCCAGGGATGCCTGTGAGCATCCCCTGGCCGGGCTCCGCTGCTCCCCCGCTGTCTCCCTGGAAGGCTCCCTTCCCTTTGCCAGGGCTGGGAACGGGATCGGGAACGGGTACCGGCTCTGTTGGGTGGGCAGGGATGGGATTCGGGGATCTGCAGGTGGGACGCGTGCTCCGGGTGCCCCGCTCCCCAGTGACCCAGCCTCCAGCCCAGGCTTCCCCCAAGGTCCCCCTGCTCCTCCGGTGCTGGGCTGGCCAGGATTGTCCCCTCGTATGCCACCGCGTGCCCTCCTTCAGCTCTGCGAGCCCTTCCCTGGCTGGGCGGGAAGAAGCCGGCGCGGAGCTGGGGTAGGGAAAGCTGTGGGAGCGGGGGCCGGGATGTGCAGGGTGGAGCTGGAAAGCCTTCCAGCCAGCGAGGAGGGAGACGGCTTGGGAGAGAGAAGAAGAAAGAAAGAGAAGGGGGGAAAAAATAGAACAAAAACCCAACTTGGGATGGTTTGGAAACCACGTCCTCTGGGGCTGATACAATATTTCCAGGCCAACTTCTCCTGGCAGCAGCGGGAGCCTGAACGAGCCTGAGTCACACTGCGGGGGACAGCACAAAGGGCCGATTGAGCCTCCCGCTTCCCCAGATCCTCCCACTTTCTCCACCCACTTCACTTCCCGGGGCAGAAACTCCAACCGCCGCTTCCAGCTCGCGCTTATTCCTGAAGTCCCTCCGGAGTCGTTTAGCCACAAGCTCTCGGTCCCCACGATGGCAGTGCCGGCTGTCAGCTCCTTGCCCTCCCCTCCGTGGCTCCGGCCGAGCAGGAGAGCGCAGGAAATACCATCAGCTCCAGGGCTGCTTGAATCATCGTAAAACCATGCTGGAGAAGCAAGGGCTGGAGCTCCAGAGCTGCGGCCAAGCCTCCTGGACCCCGCTTTACGGCCTCCAGCTGTAGCAGCTCCTCCGTGCTGCTCCGTAGGGATGGGGGAGTCGGGCAGGAGCAGGCACGGGCGTTGGGCAGAGGGGAAAGCGCTGGCAGGACCCGGGGCGGGGGTGATGTGACAAACCTCCCTCCCAGGCAGCGCGGAATTAGCAGGGGGCATGTTTTCCCCCAACCCCAAAGTCTGCGGGCTGCAAAAAGGCGTTTCTTTTTCCCCAAAGCTGTCAGACAGGAGCCAGGGGAAGGCGGGCAGGAGAGCAGCTGGCAGCGGGACGGGGAGAGGAACTGAATCAATAAACACAGGCAGAGGTTTTCAAAGCGGCCGGAGGTTGATCTGCTTCAGGAGGCAGGGGCCAGCGGGACAGGACGGGGTGAAGCAGAGCACCCTGGCCCGGGGGTTCTCCTCCCACGCCTGAAACAAAGGTGACATCCACTTCTGGCAAGCGCTTGGTGGTCGGCAGCCCTGGGGAGGGTGATCGGCCGTGGGTTCGCGGGCGGTTTCCCAGGTGCTGCTTTCCAGCAATCTCCGCTGGCTTTTCCACTCCTGGAAAGCACCGGCCCTGGGGAGCCCCGCTGCGAGGGAGGGCCAGGTGGAGGGTGGGAGGTGAGAACCGGAGCTCTTCTTCCCACTGCCGGGCTTTGAGGAGCACGCACAGCCCTGGCTCGGGACGTGGGAGCTGCAGTCGCCGGCTGGAGTCACAGGCGATAAAACATGGAAGTGGGGATAGAGAGAAAAAGCCCTCTACCGTGCCGGGAGCTACCACGCCGGGGATGGATCCGTGCCGATGACACCCCACCCCATACATCTCGAGGATGAGCCCCAGGAGCAGGAGAGCGGGGAGAGGTCTTTCCCAGGGCAGGGGCTGTCTGCCGAGCTGGCTCTGCCCCGTCCCAAACGCCTGAGCCCGCCCTGGAGGCAGCCCCGTGCCCCCCGCTTCCAGCAAGAGGGGACCACAGGACACCCCTGAGGTCCCCACTGAGCTCAGATGCTGCAGCACGAGACTGGCCCATGGGTGACCCATCTCCGTTGCGCTGGGATTTCCTCGCTGCAGAGACCCGGATGGGTGCTCAGCCCTCCTGCGGCACCCAGGTACCCGCTCCGGTCTCTGAGCATCCCCTAAGGCCCCCCACAGTTGTCCCCCCCGGCACCTCCTCCTCCCAGCAAAGCCCCAGTCAAACCCGAGGGCCGCTCCACAGCGGCTGTGTTTGCCTTAGCCCATCTCGCAAGCTGCTCGTTTCCTTCCCCGGCCATAAATAAAACCACGCCGTAAAACGCAGGGAATGTGTAACATAATGAAGCCTTTCTCAGCAAGCCCCTCGGACCCCTTCCTCCCCCTGCCCCTCCGCCCGCGCAGGGACGGGAGCCCAGCCCAACCCTGTCACTGCCCGGGATGTGGCTGGGGAGCGGGGGGCTGCGGGTCCCGCCGGGCAGCGCAGAGCCAGGCTGCGGATCGGGGAGGCTGAAGCACAGGGCCACCCATGGAGGAAGCAGGAGGGCTGGTCCTGCCCACCCTGCCAGCGCTGGGAGCGGGGACGGGAGCTCATGGACATGCTGGGTGGGGGGACCAGGAGGGGTCCAAACTGCTGAGCAGCATCCCCAGGGCTGGGCGGCATCCCCCCAGCCCCTCCAGTGTTTGCGCAGTGGGTGGGTGCAGCGCAGCTGGCGACAGGCGAGCTCGCTACCTTATAAAGTCATTAAAATTAAAAAAAAAAAAAAGAAAACAACCCCAAACAACCCAGAAGGCCTCAAAACAAGCTCCTGACGCTGCGGAGGAGGAATGCACCAGGCTGGCCGTCGGGCATCCTGGCAGCACCCCGTGCCGGTGACGGGGTCTCGGCAGCACCGGGCACGACGCCAACGCCAGGACCACTCGTTGGCAGCGTCCGGCGGGCAGGAAGGAGGGCAGCCACGGGATGGGCTGCACCACCGGCCGCACAACCCCAGGGCTGTTCGGGCAACAAGGAGCCTTCACTGCCCGGCTGTTTTTCCACCACCAAGAAAACTGGCGTGGCCGGGGCGGGAAGCGGCTGCGAACACAGAGAGCCTTTCACGGGGGGCACATGTGTGTGTGCACGGGGCTCTCCTGGCACCCGGTCCCGTAATTAAAGAGCTGCTTTAACGAATTCCAGGCCCCTCCCTGCAAACACACATGGGCCACCGGCCCCCACCTGCCCCTCACCGCAGCCTGAATGAAGCCTTGTTGGGCGGCCAGCCCCTCCCCGGCGCGGTGCCCCCTTTCCCCACGCAGGGTTTGCTCCGCTCCTTCCTCCTCGGCCTCAGCATCCTCCTCCACGCGGAGCAATGGGGGTCCCCGCAGCCCCTCGGGGACTCGCATCCCCCACGCACCGACACACCTCCTCGCACAGACCCCAAAACGCACCCAGCCGCCCCGCGGGCAGGGCTGGGGATGCCGGGGTAGGAGCCCGTGGGTGGGGAAGGCGCCCACCCCCCAGCCCACATTTCCCCCGTGCACTCAGGAGGTGTCTCCCCGCTCCAAAAAACCCCCGCGTCCCACGACAGTTCACTCCGCGAACCCTCGCACTGAGCTTTGCGACCGCTTTCCCTCGCCTTGGCTCCTCCGTCCTCCTACGTGCCTGGGAGGAGGTGGGAGAAGTTTGTGTGCCGAGATGTTAAGACATGGAGGAGAGCCCAAGCTGGCTGCGTTGAGCCCCGGAGCACCCCGGGACCTTCCAGTCCAGAGCAGCCCGGGTGGACGGGCGTCGCTTCCTCTCCGCAGTGCTGCCGGGCAGTGGGCTCTGCTCCCCGAGGTGCCGGACCCTGCTCGCTCAGGGGCTGGGCTGCCAAAAAACTGCCTGAACAACAAAAAAACAGCAATTGGAGAGGCCAAAGCTGCCATGTTTTCAACTGGAGGAGCAGGGGGAGAGGGCCAGGGCGTCCCAGACCCAGCGGTAGCCAGCGGCTGAGGCGGCTGCTGGGGCAGGGCTGGCTCGCACAGAGCCCTCGCTTGTTCACCAGCCCGGGACCTCGCTCCCAGCCCCTTGCTCAGAGCTTTTGGCTCGTCTCCTTGTTTTTTTCAAGGCAAAAAAAAATACCCCCAAAACCCAAATGACACTGCAGCCTATAATCTGCTGGCTGCTGGCCGGCTGCTCGGAAACTGTGACGGAGGCCCCTCTCGCCTCGTCAATGCCTTTCCATCGGCCTGGCAAGGCAGGGCCAGCCGTTTCTTGCGGGACACGGCGAGCTGGGAACATCGATTATTTTTAGCTGAGGCGAGTGAGACAGCCGGGGTGCCCACCCCGACCCACGGGCAGGAGATGGAGACCCGCTGCTGCCTGGGACAGGGGAGGAAGGGCCAGCTCAGGCATCTCCATCCAGGGGTGACGCTCAGCTCAGGGCACGACGTGCCCACGGCGTGATCGTGGCACCCTTAGATCACCTGGAAAAGGTGCTTTTGGCTCACGGGAGCGCAGCCCAATAGGGCGATCCCAGGATGCTCGGATGCAGCCAGCCCGTGGATGGGGCTGGGGGTGCAGAGGGGGTCCCTATCCTCCCCGTGCATGCCCAAACCCAAGCTGCCGTCCAAGCGATCAGTCACCATGTGCCCTGGAGGCTTTCTACAGGGTGAGGTGTGTTTGAACAAATGCCCCCAAAATCCAAGCCACGGGTGCCTTGTGAAAGAGAAACGCCGCAGGTCGAGCAGCATTCGTGTCCTGGCCAGGCTGCTGAGCAGAGGGGGAGAGCAGCCCTGAAATAAAGCAGGAATTTGGGAAGACAAACAGCAGTAACTCACTCCGCTCTGTTGCCGGAGGAAAAAATCCCAGCACCTCCTGGAGCCGGGCAAGGGTCCGTCCTCCCTCCCCCCGCAAACAGCACCGCTCCCCGGGGCATCTGCGCTCCCGGTAACTGTTTATTAGTAGTATTTTATGAGTCAAAGAGAAGAAAAGCATCTCTGGCATCTTCGGGAGAACCGAGGCGGGACAAAATGTGCTGGCTGCAGGAGCTGCTGCCCCCTGTCACACTGGAAAACAGGCTGGATGTGCCAGACCAGCTCCTCCAACCCCAAAACGCGATCCCCAGCACCCATGGGAGATGCTGCCCAGCCCCTGGGCTGGCAGAGGAGCTGCTGGTGGGTCTGGTCCCCGGCGAAGCTTTGCATCCCTGTGAGAGCAGCCACTTGGTGCTCATCTGAAGAGCAGATTTTTGGGATTAGGGAAGCTGCAAAACTGAAACGTAGCAAAATCCCAGCAGGAGCTGGAACACAGAGCGTACGCGCATGGGGGAACCTCAACGGGAGCCAGCATATAACGTGCATGCAATGTCTCCAGGGACCGCAGTATATTGCGCGCATGTGTGTACGCCTTGCTGGAGCCCGAGCCGCCTGCGTCTGTGCCAGGAAGGAGAGGAAAACTCCCTTTGGCAGCGCCCTGTGTTGTCCTCGCTCACCAAACACCGGGACAAGGCGGTGCCAGTGGCACCCACCACCCTTGGCCACCGAGCGAGGCACGCCGGGGCTGGCTGGTTTCGCACAGACCACTGGAAGGAGGGAGCAGGTCAGGGCAGGACAGAGCCCTTGACGGCCCTGCGAAGAATAGCAAAGCTCCTCTGAGTCACTGCCCGGGCCGAAGAGGACAAGGAAGCCAAAGTGCCCCATGCCAACGGCAGGCACGAGGGCCAGGAAATGAGCAGGCTTGAGTAAGGCGTGCTGGCAGCCCTGCTCTGGGCTGAGCAAAGGGCTTGGTATTAAAGCAAGGGCGAGATATTTCCATGCTGCCGTTTCTTCCCTGCCCAGAGCGGGTGGGGTGACGGTCCTTGCAACGCCCACATTCTTCTCCCAGACCCCCGGAGAAAGCCAAGGCACTTTCTCTGCTGCCTGTGGCAGGACATGATTTTGCACGGTGTCTGGGCAAGGAGATGTCTCCGTCCCTGAAGGTCTCGGAGGAGCATCCCCTACTCCGGGGACCGCAGAGCTCAGCTCGGAGGAACATGCTATAAGGCAAAGCAGAGGGCTCCAACTCTGCCTGTGTCGGGCAAACCTTCACCATCACCTCTGACGACGGGCTGGTTTCAAACCCCCCATGGCTGTGGCTGCTAGTTGTCATGTTGGGTTTTCGCTTGCTGCACCACCTCACGAGCAAAGCCCACGTGCTGGAGCTCCGGGAGCCTGCCCAGTTCCTGCCCGCTCCCACCCCAGCCAGCCCTACAGAAACCGGGGCTTGGCTGCAACAGGAGAAGGCAGCGGGGGAAGCGGCTGCAAGAGCACGCACTGGTGTCTACACCCAGATCTCGGCACGCAGGAGGCTGGGTTCACCCCAGCACCCAACCTCCACCCCCACCGCCTCCAAAAGAGAGCAGGGGCTGGGCTGGGACCCTGGGAGAAGGCAAAGGCTCGTTCTCATCGCTCTGCGGCACCCAAACTGCGTGCGGGACCGCAAACCCCAGCACTGCACGTGTAAACTCAAGCGCGGCAGGCTTTACGGACTGTGGCTACACACGGGCTGAACACGCGCGTGTTCGCCCCCCCTCCCCAGATATTCACAGCTTACAGGTCTTCTGAGTGTTCACACTTCGCCCCGTGAAGGCAGAGTTAGCTTTGCCATGGGTTGCTCTGGAGCAACACGCATTTAACACGTGTGCAAGGCACACGCGTGCACCGAACCAGCTGAACGGCAGCAGCACTCTAAAATTAAGCCTCGCCACTCCCTGTGCTGCTAATTCTACCCTCTCTGCCGTGTGCCCTGTGACACAGTCTTTCATTTCACGACCGCATGCCATTGCGCTGAGTCCCTCCGAGGCTGATGTATACTGGGCGTTGAACGCGTTCCAGCCGCGGCTTCGGGCGCCCTGCTCGAGCCGAGGTTTCCGTACGGCCTCACATCCACATATGGATCGCAGGCACAGGCGATTATTCCGACGGCACCGCCGGGGCAGCCGCCTCCAGGGCGAACGCCAGCCATGTTTGGATGATACGGAGAGCTGTTAGAAAGCAGTGTAGAACAGGGAGAGGAGCAGAGCGTGGCGTCGGCTGACCCGGCGGCATCCCCACGCTGCACCCCTCTGTTCGGCAGCAACTGGCACCAGCCGGGGAATCCAGCCGAGGCACAGCAGCCACCGCTGGAAGGGTTCATATTCCTCCAAAGGGAGATGGCTGTGGCAGAAGTGGGAAAGGCTCATCAGGGTAACAGCTTGCCTCCTAACTCTCGGGAACTGGCCCGACGACAGGCGCTACCTCATCTGCCGCAGCCACGTAGCGAGGAGGAAGGTTGCTATAAGCGCCACGTGGGCAAGGAGAAACACAACCTCTGCCTCCACACACCCGGCCCCTAGAAACACCTTCCCCCAGGAAAAAAAAATGAACACGGAAAAACAGACTCTCCTGAGGGTCTTTCCAGGCTGCTGGGCTGCAGCACCCTGTCCCGAGGCGAATGGGGACGGACTGATGGGTGGGCTCAGGGGCTGCAGATTCACAGCACCCACACAGATGCGGCTCGCGAGGTGACGCTCTCCCTCTTCTCCACAGCTTCGTTCTTTGGGGACGGCTTCGTGGAGATGCCACTGGCGGACGCCTCGCGCGCGGTGCGGCTGCGCCTGCAGCTGTACACCAGCCAGGCGAGCGGGATGCTCTTCCTCGCCGCCGGCCAGCCCGACCACCTCCTGCTCCAGCTGCGAGCCGGCACCCTGCAGGTCAGCACCCCGGCACCCCAGCGCGGGATGGGGCCAGGGCTTCGTCCAGCACAGGGATGCAGCAGCAGCCCGTGGGGCCGGACGCCAGCATGGATAGACGAGCTGACAAGAGCCCTGCTGAGGGCGGTTGAGAGTTCAAGAGAAGAGCGGACACGGTCTTGGGAGATTCGGTTAAATACAGAGAAACAGGCTTCTGCTGGGGAAGCTCCTCACCCACTGCCTAGGGTGCTGCTGGGGAGCATCGTGGAGACACCCAGACACCGGCACCCCACGTACATCGCATGGTCAGACGTGGTGCACAGCATCCTGAGGGTGCGAGGGGCTAGTGAAGGGATGAGCTGAGAGGGTCCAGAGAAAGGAGGTGTCCCCCCTGTCCCACCATGGGCCAAGCCCAGCTGGGGCATGGGAAGGGATCGAGACAGAAGAATAAAATTCTCTCTTGTGGTTATGGTGCTGACATCCACTGCGGAGGAAAAGAGCAGGGATCATCCGAAGCAGGCATCCTGCCTCTCCTGCAGCCTGGGCTGGGCCACCAACCACATCTAAACCGAAGCAGGAGAGCAAGCGAGCAGCTGGCTGGAGGTCTCCCTAATGCAGACCATGTGTCTCAGGGTCCATCAGCTGACCTTCTACTTCGGCAGACTCCGAGCTGCTGCCGTGGGGAGCAAAGCCTGCTATTTCCCCTGGCAGTTCCCAGGGCGAGGGCTGGAAGCAGCCCAGGCTGCAGGGATGGAGGGCAGCAGGCAGGATGGAGCAGGGAAAGAGGAGCCAGCATCTAGCAGGGCTCCTCTGCAGGGGGAGAGGGAAAGTCCAGCAGTGGGGCAGCGGGACTGGGAGATGAAGGACCCCGGGGAGATAGTCCCGACACCGGGGTCTGCTGAAAAAGTGTGAGAAAGGAGAGGAATTCAGAGAGCGGGACAGAGAGGGCATGCCCACGGGGGGATGAAGGAGCAGCATGCACAGAGGCAGAAGAGAGCAGGACGAACAGCAGTGAACAGAGGGATCAAACCACTTGTGAGCCCCCAGGAACAGTCCATGCTGCAGTAGGTATTTCTGGTAGGTGGAGAGGTGTCTTCTGTGCTGGAGATAGCACCTTGCTTGAGCTGAGGACTTTCCGTGTCCTTTCCCTGCAGGCCAGGCTGCAGCTGGGCTCGGAGGAGGTGACGCTGCAGTCCCCAGCAGAGCTGCAGCTCAACAACCTGGCAGTGCACGACGTGGAGCTGCTGGTGGAAGACGGCAGGATGACGTTGACCATCGATGGAGTCTTTAACAGCTCCGTGGACATCGCAGGGCCTGTACGGGAGCTGGACATCCAATACGGCCTCTACGCCGGTGGGACAGGCAGCCTCGACCTGCCGTACCTCGCCGAGGCTAGCTCACCCTTCAGAGGTTGCCTGCATTTGGTGATATTCAACGGCCTGGATGTCCTCTCCCCCCTGTCCTCTGATGGCAGCTCCAAGATCTTCCATCGGGTTCAGGAAGGGTGCACCATGCAGTTCTCTGCGGAGCCCGAGGACCCCTTTGGGTTCCTGGGGCCACACTCCTACATCATGTTTCCCACGTGGGATGCAAGGGAGGAAGCGACTATCGAGTTTGTGATAACGACGAGCATCACCCAGGCACCCCTCATCTACCATGCAGGGCTGGAGAATGACTTCTTCTACCTGGAGATCTCCAATGGGCGCCTGAGAGGGTTTGTTGAGAAGGGGAACGGCATCATCGTCCTGCACAACAATGTCTTCATCAGCGATGAGCAGCAGCACTATGTCAAAGTCTACATGGACATCCACAAGTTTGAGATACTGATAGATTACTACGCCTCATCCACATCCAACCGGGGCATCAACAACTACCTGGACCTTCAGGGAAACCTCTTCATCGGTGGTATGAATGAAAAAGCTCTGCAAAGGCTGAGGGAGCACCATCTGGCTTTCATCTCGGTGTGGACCATGACCAACAACTCGTTTGTTGGCTGCTTGGAGGACTTGCGGATAAACCTGCAGAGGAGGAGTCTGCAAGATGCTGTGATTACGAAGGACATCACACCAGGCTGTGGAAAGCAGGAGCACTACTGGGACTACGAGGAGGTGTATGAGCAGGATGAGGCACTCACCTCCCCGCCTCCAGATGCCTGGTCAGGAGCACCGGGCCTGGTGGCGGAACCATGCCAGCCAGACAACAGCTTCCCGCCCGCCTTCACCAACATCAGCAGGCTGCTGCACGTCAGCCCCCTCATTGTCTCCGAAGGGGGCACGGCCTACCTGGAGTGGAAACACACCCAGCCAACCGTAGACTTGAGCCTTGCAAACATCCGGCAGTCCCAAATCCTCTTTAGCATCACCAACGATCCTAGGCACGGCCAGCTGGAGCTGGACATCCCTGGGTCCAGGAGCAGAAGGAAGTTCACCTTGTTGGATATTGTGAATCGGAAAGTCAGGTACGTCCACGATGGCTCCGAGGGGCCCATGGACCAGCTGATGCTGGAGGTGACAGTGACTGCTCAGCAAGGAGTCCCCGAGTGCCTGCGGCAGGGGCAGACGTACCTGCTGCCCATCATGATCAACCCTGTCAACGATGCTCCACAGGTGATCTTTCCCCATGGAAACCACATGACAATCCTGAAGCACACACGAAAACACCTGACCACAGACATCCTGCAGGTCCTAGATGATGACACGTCTTGTGACGACCTCGAATTCCAGCTGCACGGTGGCCAGCAGATAGAGGAGGGTTATGTGGAGTATGACTTCCACCCTGGAGTGCCCATCGAAGAGTTCTCCTGCAGGGACCTGGAAGCAGGCAACATAGTCTACGTGCACCAGAGCGGGACAAACTCACAGCTCACCTTGCAAGTGAGCGACGGCACGGTCCCAAGCCCGATTGCCACCCTGAGGATCCTCGCCATCGACCCTGACATCCGCCTGCACAACAACACCGGCCTCTTCATCTCCCAAGGAGCGGCTGCGCACATTACCACAGCCAACCTGTCAGTGGAGACAAATGCCATGAAACAACAGGTCGCCATCCTGTATGTCGTCACAGAGCCCCTGAGGTATGGTGAGGTCCAGAAGCAAGGGAGCATGGGAGGGGAGTGGAGAAAAGTCGAGTCCTTCCACCAGCAAGACCTGGAGCAAGGGCGCATCCAGTATTTTAGCACAGACCCGGAGCACCGGCTGGAAGACGTCATGGAGAAGCTGAGATTTGAAGTCCGGGTGGGGCAGAAGGTCTTGCAAAACAACACCTTTCTCATAAGGATTAAAAGAGCCACCATTAAGATGAGGACCATGGTCCCCCTCCAGATGAAGAACAAGCGGCACAGAAATATCACCAGTAAGGAGCTGGAGGCAATGTTGGAAGATCCAAACTCTGCCCCAGTCCCCTTCCACTACGTGATAATCCAGGCTCCCAAAAAGGGAAACTTGGAGCTGCTCGGCAACAGGCTGACTGAAGGCTTTGGATTTACCCAAGACGACCTGCAAAGAAACCACCTCAGCTACAGCGCAACCATCAGGAATTCTCAGCAAGCCGAGGACATCTTCCAGTTTCGTGTCCATGCCAGCAAGCAGCACTCTCCCGTTTACACCTACACAATCAGCATCGGTGGGGACCCCGACGCGCCAGCTCTGACCAACGTCCTCCTGACTGTGCCAGAAGGAGGGCAAGCAGTCATCTCCAAGGACCACTTGTTCGTACAGAGCATGAACAGCATGGACTACATCTACGAAGTGATTGAGGGGCCAGCACACGGGAGGCTGGCCTGGGCTGCGTCCCATGGCTGGGCCTCCAGAGAAGAGATCACAGAGTTCACCAACGATGACATCCTCCACCGCCGGCTGCTGTACCAGCATGATGACTCTGAGACGCTGGAGGACGACATCCCCTTCGTAGCGACCAGGCAGGGCGAGGGCAGTGCTGAGCCTGATGCGGAGGAGGTGAGAGGTGTTTTCAGGGTCTCCATCCAACCCGTCAATGACCACACCCCAGTCCAGGTGGTGAACAAGGTCTTCAATGTGGTGCGCAACGGGCAGCACCTGCTGACGACAGATGACATCGCCTTCACCGACAAGGACTCTGGCTTCTCCGACACGCAGCTGGTGCTGGCGAGGAAGGACATTCTGTTTGGCAGCATTGTGTCCGTCGATGACAGAAGCCACCAGGTCTATCGGTTCACACAGGACGATCTGAGGAAGAAGAAGATCCTTTTTGTCCATTCGGGGGCTGACCGGGGCTGGATCCAGCTACAGGTCTCAGACGGCCTCCACCAAACCACGGCCCTCCTGGAAGTACAGGCGTCAGACCCCTACATCAAAATAGTAAACAACACCGGTCTAGTCATCCACCAAGGGAGCCGAGGGAGCATTGACTCTTCTGTCCTCAGCCTGGAGACCAACATGGACATCAGGTCAGACGAAGAGATACGGTTTCTGATAACGACCCCCCCAAAGTGGGGGACCGTGCTGAGAGGGGAGCAGCCGGTCATGGCTTTCTCCCAGAGGGACCTGCTAGCAGGAGAGATCTCTTACCGCCACAACGGGAGCAGGAACACCCGGGATGAGCTCCAGTTCACCGCAGAAGCAAACGAGGTGGCAGTGGAGGACACACTGGCCATCAGCGTGTTCTTGGACACCCATCCCAGCCCCCTGTGCATAGTCAATCACAAGGAGATCCACGTCTTCCAAGGGGAAGCGGCTGGGATCAAGGATGAGTACTTACTGGTGAGTATCCCCTTCTCTAGTCATTCCCCAAGCCTGAACCACTTCCCCGGCCACCAAACCAGGACAGCCACTGGTGGGACTCCATTTCACTCCCACCTGCCCAGAGCAAAGGACTCGTGCCCATGTCAGTCCTTGCCCAGGGACAGAGGGAGGGGTTCAGGCACGGCCTCAGCAAGAAGGTCACTCTGGCAGCTCATCCCACAGCAAAGCCTTGGGGGATTGCACAGCGGTGGGCTGTGGGGCAGCCCAGCCTCGCAGGTGCCAGCCCCCCTTCTCACGCCTTGTCTCCCCCACGCTCCCAGGTTACCCATGAAGAGATCCCTCCCCAAGACATAGTCTACCTGGTGAGCAGCCCCCCGGCCTCCGGTTTCCTGGCGATGCTTCAGCACAGCCAAGACTCGAATGAGCAGCCCAGCCTGGACCCCATCCAGTCCTTCACCCAGGAGGACATCAACAACGGCAGAGTCCTCTACCTCCACTCCAAGCCAGAGGACGAGCATGACCAGTTTGTCGTGGACATCACGGCCAGCGGTGCAGACCGGCTGGAGGGGGTGGTGGTGAACCTGGCCGTGCTCCCCATCACCATCCCCCTGGACGTCCACAACATCACGGTGCCGGGAGGCGGCTCCGTCACCCTCTCCACAGGCATCCTCAACATCCCCAACGCCTACTTCACGTCTCTCGGCGTGGAGCTCAGGGTGCTCGAGCCCCCCCGGTTCGGCACCCTCCTGAGCAGCAAGCGGCCTGAGGACGGCGGGCTGCGTGGCTTCACCTGGAGCGAGGTAGAGCAGCCGAGCATGCCTGCTTGCCCACCACACTGCTTTCCTGGGGGGGGTGGGAAGAGCCCAGGGGTGGGCTCTGGGAGGCTGGGAAGGGCTGTGGGGCTCCTCTCCCCATGGAAGATATTTTCCCTTGGAATGGAGGGGGTTGGGGTGGCAAAGTCCACCTGGACGTTGGTCAGAGCTGGCGGGGAACGCATCAGCTCCCAAGGTGTGTTTAAACGTCTGCTTCCCATGGGGACGCTGCCCCAGAGCTCGCTCCCTCCGCCCAGGCTGGCACACAGGTCCCCTCCCCAGCAGGGCTGGTGGCCCTGTGCCCCCCAGGAGGGTCACCCAGCCTCTGCCCCGCAGGTGGAGAACCAGCGGGTCCAGTACAGGCAGGACGGCCGCCGGGCCCAGGCCGACAGCTTCACGCTCCTGGCCAACTCCTCGGCGCTGGAGCGGCGGAGCCAGCCCAGGACCATCTTCGTCTCCATCTTGCCCCGCACCTCGCAGGGACCCCGGCTGAGGGTCAACGCCGGGCTGCAGGTACGAGCGGGGTGCCGCGGGGATGGGCACCCACCCCAGCGGGACCTGCGGGGTGCCCAGCGCTGGGACACCCAAAGGGGGGGCGAGGGGGGTGGGCAGCCCGGCGTGGGGACCCGCTCCGAGCCTTGGCCGCGCACCCCCGGGAACTGGGGCACCGCGGAGCCGAGGTGCGGGTCAGTCCGTGGGGGCGGGGGAGGGAGGCGGTTTCCCGGCGGGGCGAGGCTTCGCAGGAGGCGGAGACCGGAGTGTCCCTCCCTCCTGACCCTCCGTGTGTGTCCCCCCCACCCTTCCCGCTGCCGATGCTGAAACTGTCCGCAAGATGGGAGCATCGGCCCGCGGCAGCAGGCGGGAGGGACGCGGGCGGGGATGCGGGGATGCAGGCAGGGATGCGGGCAGAGGTACAGGCAGGCAGGCAGGGATGCGGGCAGGGATGCAGGCAGGCAGGGAATGCGGGCGGGCAGGCGGGCGAGCAGGCTGGAGTGCAGGTAGGGATGTGGACAGGCAGGGATGCAGGCAGCAGCTCCTCACCTCCCCTGGTCCAAGGACGGGCACCCTGCTCGCCCTGCCCCAAGGCCCGGAGTAAATCCTGGGAACGCAAGGAGCAGCTTGCTCACGTCTCATCAGCGCAGGCTGGAAATGCTCCATGATTCAGGCAGCCTTCACGCCTCTCGTCGCACCCAGGTCCGATCTCCTCTGCAGCAGCATGCGCTCTGTGAGAAAACTAACGCCCAGCAAGTCCCACCTTCTGTTTCAGACACCTCCCTGCCCTGTTCAGGGCCACCAACGCAAAATTTCAGCAAAGAAATTATTAGAAAACATGCTGGAGAGCCAGGCCAGCAGGAACATTGCTCCCCCTGCCCCCCAGGCTATCCTCACCCATCCCAGGATTTCCCCGGCTGGCAGCAGGGAAAGCAGCCCCTTCCATGCAGCGGTTTTGGGAAGGTGTCTGGGAGCCTGGGCTCTGGAGGAGACGCCCGAAGGGAAGGGTACGGGCTGGGCACCACCCAGGCGGCCCCAGTAACCGGTTCATTAGTCCAGTGATTGCAAGGCACTTAGGGAAGCATGTCGTTCCCTCCCGGCCACCACGCTAAAAAAAAGCGTGAAAAGAAAGAAAAAAAATCTCCCAAAATAAACTCCAAGGCAGCCTTTCCCTTGGGAACCCCCCCAGCCCTGGAAGGGGTAACCGCAGCCGACCCGCTGCCCATGGGAGAGGCTCTGGAGCTGGGAAAGGCTCCCTGCTCCAAGCAGGAGCATTGCTAAAGCAACCCAGGGCTCAGGAGGGGCCCGGCCCTGCTGTGTTTGTGCTCTGGTGAGAGATGACTTCACCGTTTAAAGGTCAGGCTGGGTCCAGGAGAGATTGCACAAAGCCTTCCTCTGCTGCCTGCGCCTGCCAGCTCCGGGGGTGCAGAGTCCAGACAGGGCTGGGGAGAACAACGGGCAGGGTTCACACCCCGAAGCCAAGACCCCTGGAAAGGACCAGGCAGATTTGCCCCGAGCAGCTTTTCGGGTAGCACCAGGAGAAAGGATGGCTGGATGCCACCAAGCAAGGGTTCCGCCGCTGCACCGAAACCCACGCGGCCGTGCTCCCGGCGTTGTTTCGCTGCCTCGCTGCGCGCTCTCCCGGAGAGCAGAGGCGACACAGAGGCTGAGCAAACATAATAAGCCGAGTAAGTGAGAGCAGGAACCAGACGGAAGGCTTCAATAATTCAGGGAGGACGGGGAGCGTGACGAAGACAGCCCGTGTGTGCCCGTCCCCAGCAGGCAGCGATGCCCACCGCTCCCCCCTGCCTGCAAACCCCTCTCCAGGCTTTGACCACAGGGAGTTTTCCTTGACCCCAAGCCCAAGGGGAGGCAGCAGCCCGAAAACCTCGGTGTCGGGCAGCCCGAAAACCTCGGTGTCGGGCAGCACTCCCCCCATCCTGTCTCTCCAAAGCTGCGTTTTCGAGCCTGCCTCCTGCCATCCCATGGGGATTGCAGAGGGATTTAATTTCACTGTCGGCACCCACACCCACTCAAGAAATGTTTGGTGCTGGGCCAGCTGAAAACAGCAGAAAAGAGCTCATCTAACCCAGCACGGCCAGCTGAGCGGCTCCTCCAGCGCCCGCGTCTTGCCTTGTGGGTCTGCGGGCCAGGCTGGTGATGCCGTGGGATGCAGCACATCCAGCTGCTCCGCCCCGCTCGGGTCGCGGGAAGGCTCGGTCCACGCGCCCCGCGATTTCAGGGCACCCCGAGGGCGAGAGGCCGTTCTGGGCAGCGTGGGCAGAACCTGTCTGGCAGTGCAAGATTCGGCCCTGGGCTCTGCCAAGACCGAGATACGGCACAGGATGAGGAGCGGGGAAAGTTGTTGCCTCCAACCGGAGAGGGGTTTTGGGGTGGCAGCACCCCGGGGGTGGGTGGGCACCGCTGGCCGGGGCAAAGAGGCCCTGGGAAGCTGCGGAGCAGCCCTGAGCTCGGCAGCATACTTGTCATTCCTGGAGGGTTTGCTGGGACGGTTGGTGGCCTCGCCGCAGCCTTGCGAGGGGGCGGTGAGACGGGAGAAACACCCAGCCGGGGAGAGACGGGGCTGCGGCCGTCACGTACGCAGCAGCGGCTTGGGGAGCGAGTTCAGGGCTCGGGACCCCACCAAGAGCCTGCAGAGCAAAGGGGAGAGACATGTCCAAGGCACAGCCTCTGCCCCAGCCCCGGGACCCACTCGAGCACCGTGCCTTCTTGGGGAAACTGAGGCACGAAGGGGCGAGCCCTCGCTCTTGCCCTCCAGCGCAGATGCACGGACCCAGTGCCAGCAAACACGGCAGTGGCACAGGGTGACGCAGGGCTGGGAAGCGGCCAGAAGACAGAGGCATCCCCCAGCACGCCGACAAGGCACCCGTGTTGGGCTGGGACTTGCTCAGGCACCCAGGGAAGCAGTCTGGGCAGGGACGGGGTCTTGGAGCATCCCCCAGGGGATTACAGCCTCTCCCTGTCCCCCAGCTGCGGGAAGGGGCCACGGCTGCCATCGGCCCCCACATCCTGAGCACTGAGGACGAGGACTCCCCGGCAGAGGAGGTCACCTACTCCATCCAGCCCCCGGCCAACGGGAAGGTCGTGCTGAAGTCAGCGCCCGGCGCCGAGGTCCGGCGCTTCACCCAGGCCCAGATAAACAACGGCCTCATCCTCTTCGTGCACCAAGGTAGGGCAGGGCTGAGGTGCCCCGGCCCCCTGGCATCACCCCCAGCCTGAGGCAAGGGGACGCCCCGGGTGGGGACATCACCGGCAGGGAGCCCTGTGCTGCCCAGGCCGACACTAACCCCATCACGCAGCACCCTGGTCCAAACCGCGCCAGGTTAACGGGGAGCTGCAGCCCCCTCTGCCCCCCACCATGAATGCCCAGCTCTGTACTTTCCGCAGGGCCCCTGGATGGGGGCTTCGCCTTCGACCTGTGGGATGGGGAGAACCTGTCTCCCGGGCACTTCTTCCTCGTCAGGGCCCAGAGAGAGCCGCTCATCAGCCTGGCCAAGAAGCAGAGCCTCACTGTCTGCCCAGGTGGGTACGGGCAGCTTCCCCGTCCTCCCAGTTTGATGGCCAACGGGGCTCTCGGACCCTTCCACCACCGCCCCCCGCCCCAGCACCGCCGAGATGTCAGTGGCAGGGGCTGCAGGCAGGCGGAGAGGCTGCAGCTCACAATCCATACTGGATGTCTCTTCCAGGTGCCTTGCAGCCCATCACCAGCCAGAACCTGCAGGCAGTGAGCAACAGCCCCGCCGGCTCCGCCGCTCTCTACTACAGCATCGAGCAAGCCCCGCGCCTGGGCAAGCTGAGCATCTCCCAGGGAGAAGAAATCAGGAACTTCACCCAAGCCCAGGTGAGATTTTACCCTCTCGGCCCCACAGGATCCGGAGGCGCAGCCCCCCATCACCCCTCCTGCAGCCTGGGGGTCCCAGTCTGACCCGGCTGCTGCCATGGGCAGAGGCACCCGCCCCCTGGCCAGAGGCAGAGCAAGGCTGCGGCCACGCCATGACTCTCCCAGCCCTGCCAACGGCTGCTAAGAGGGATGAAGAGCTGCCGCCCCAGCGTCGGCTTTACCATGGCCACCAGCCTTGGATTTAGTGCTGGGGGAGGCTTGGGGACTTGTAATCCCCTGTTCGCAGGCTACCCCCACGCCACAGACCCCTCCATCCTGCTTGCTGCCGAAGGCAAGAGCCAAGCGTGATATTTTCATCCCAGCTCCGAGCAGATCCTTGCTACCACACTTCTCCTACACAACCAGGCTTTTGCAGAGCGTGGCCGAGGGCTTATTTCCCATCCCACCCCCCCCCAACACACAGGTCTGCCCACCCTGCAAGCCCCCCTGTGATGTGCTCAACGCTGGCCTGACTCTCAGAGGATGCTGAGCAAGCTCAGCCCTTTCTCCAAGCCTCAGTTTCCCCAGCTGCTGGATGGAAACATCCCATCCATGAGGTCACGATAGTGGCTACCATGCCATAGATGGTGATGGCCCCCATTTCTTACCTGATTAGGGCTTGGCTGCTAATTCCTGGAGCCAAGAGAAGAGCCCGGGGTGCGCACATTGGCTCTAGCACAGCATTGTCAAGTCCCCCCTGGTGCCACAGTGCCCACCACACCAGAGCTGAGACAGATGCACCCATCTGCCATGTGGTATTACCCAATCTGGGTATTAATTTTGCCATTTAGCAGAGTTGATCGAGGGCTTTTTTTTCATTTTAGGTGGACAATGGGTTGATTTTCTACCAGCACGAGATGCCAGAGAAGCCCTTCTGGCTCGCCCAAGATGCCATACGTTTCCGTGTGGTCACTCCCACGACCATCTCGGATTCCTTCATCCTTCTCGTGCTGATCTCCTTCGAGGCCAGGTGTCCCCAGCGATTGACTCAGCTATGGAGAAATGCAGGTAAAGAGGGAGAGGCAAAGCTGGGCAAAAACAAGGAACAAACCAGCTCTCCTGAAGTTTGCACAAGCTCCCTGTTTGGGCGTTGTGCAAACTTCAGGAGGGCTTGTTCGCCCAAAGAAGACAGCACCGTGCAGTTTCCCGTGGCCATCCAAGCACAAGCTTTGATATTATGTCAAGAAACCTCTAAAATTGCATCCATCCTTTTGCTGACTCTCTGCACAATTCCTTGCTCCATCATCTTACCATACTAAAAAGTCCCAGTCGATTGTCATCTCCCTCCATTTGTCTGCAATCTTCCTTTTTCTGTCTTGTTCTCACCTGGGTCTGCTCTCCTCTCTGGTTCTTCTCAGGGATGATAGACTTCTGGCTTTTCCCTTTTCCCCTCAGGTCTCCAGCTCGCAAGGGCTCAACGGGCTGAGATCAACACCTTGGTGCTGGATGCTTCCAACCTCCTAAGCCAAATCCCGGTCCCCGAGAGGTCTGCGTACGATGTCGTCTTCCTGGTGACGGTGCTGCCGGCTCATGGGCAGCTCTCGGTGGGTGGCACGGCCCTGGAGCGGTCACAGCCTTTCTTCCTGCAGTCAGACCTGGCTGCAGGGCGCCTGGCATATGCCCATGATGAGGACGGCATCTCTGAGGACCGCTTCAGATTTAAGGCTTGGCTCCGGCCCCGGGCGCAGCAGTCGATCCGTCCTCCGCAGGAAGGGGTGGTCATCTCTGAAGCTTTCAATATAACGGTGACCAGCAGCGAGCCGTCGCGGGTGGTGAGGCAGCAAGAAGTGCTGCGGGTCCCACTGGGCTCTGTGGTGACCTTGTCGCAGAAATACCTGGATGTGGCAGACCCATCAGGTTCCCCAGAGGAGATGGTGTACAGTGTCCTCCAGAGACCCCTCACTGGCCACCTGGCCAACGTACACAACCCACAGGAGCCCATCAACCGCTTCACCCAAGCGGAGGTCAACGCAGGCCACGTGGTGTTTGTTACCACCGGGAGCCGTGCCCCGGGGTCCTTAGCCCTGAGCTTCTCCGATGGCCACCACCCGCCCACCTTGACCTCGCTGGAGGTGGAGGTGCTGCCTGCAGCGAGCACCGCTGCCAGCCCGGTGCTGCTGGAGGTGCCCCAAGACCTGAACAGGGCCTCTGTGTCCCACCACCACCTCCTGGGAGCTGCACAGCCCGGGGCCGGCAATGCCCTGTACAGGATCACCAGGGACCCAAGGTTTGGCCAAGTGCAGGTCAACCAAAAGCCAGTGTGGGGCTTCTCGCAGAAGCAGCTGGACCGCGGGGAGGTGACATTCACCTTCACCGACCTCACCTCTCCCGAGGATGACTTCCAGTTCCTCGCCATGTCGCGGGCAGCAAACAGGACCGGGATAGTGAACGTGACCGTCCGTGCCGCAGTGAAGGCTCGGCAGGGCAGCGTGTGGCCCAGGGGCACCACAGCCATCCTGGACACCAGCATCCTTGACGCCAGCGAGCTGGCCAACCGCACCAGGAGCATCCCAGTCTTCAAGATCCGCAGGGCGCCCCGTGCCTGCCGTCTCGTGAGGGTCTCCAGGGACCCAGGACAACCCACCACCCTGATCGAGACCTTCAGCCAGAGCGAGCTGGAGCAAGGGCTGGTTGGGCTGGAGGTGCTGGATGCCAGGGAGCCCGACCAGCCTCTGCAGAGAGACAGCTTCGTCTTCGAGCTGGCGGCTGCCGGCGTGCCACTGGCGCTGGCATCGCTGGGGTACAGCATTGAGCCCTACAATGCCTCAAAAGCCTATGGCGTCACCCTGCTGACAGCCCCCCTGGCACCCTTGCCCCAGGGCACGGAGCGGAGCAGCCCCAACGCCAGCGAGATGGGGATGCTCCCCACCGCCTGGCTGGGCGCCGGTGCAACTACCAGCCCCAGCCCCGAAGAGGGGGGCACCTTCCTCAGCTTCGTCGAGGCCAACATGTTCAGCATCATCATCCCCATCTGCCTCATCTTCCTCCTGCTGGCTCTCATCCTGCCCCTGCTCTTCTACCTGCACAAGCGCAACAAGACGGGGAAGCACCACGTCCAGGGCACCCCCGCCTCCAAGGCCAAGAACGGGGCCGTGTCGGACCAGGAGACCTTCCGGAGGACGGACCCCAACCAAGGCATCCCCCTCATGACTGTCAATGCCCTGGAGGGCAAGGGCACGGGTCCCCCACCCCAAGGCACGGGTCCCGGGGCGCCGCCAGACCCCGAGCTCCTCCAGTACTGCCGGACTTCCAACCCCGCCTTGAAGAACAACCAGTACTGGGTGTGAGGGGCTCAGGCGTGGGGACACGAGCCCACCTGGGGGTCCGGACCCTCCCGGAGCACCACCGGCCACCTCCTCCTGGCTCTCCTCCTCCTCCCCGGGAGCTGGCATCCTGCAGATGCAGGAGGGCCCTGGGGATACGGGGGCTGCTGGTCCAGCCCACCCAGGAGCCCCGAATCTCCAGGCGGCTTTGGGCAGGGGAGGGGGGCACTGCATAGGCAAGGCGGGAGGGGGCAGGCAAAATGACTGAGCATCCCTGGGGAACGCTGCCTTTGGGCGCTCATTTGGGCCACCCAACATCGGCCACAGTGCCAGAGGGTCCCCACGGAGCCACCGATGGGTCCTCCACAGGCAGCACCAACCGCCCCCGGGGGTGTTCGCCGCAGCTCTGGGGGCACAAGGGAGGATGAGGAGCGGCTGGCGCTGAGTCAGGTGGGGGATGAAGCTGCCCAAATCATCCGGGGCTAGGCGGGCTGAGACGCTGGAGCAGAGGCTCGGAAAAAATATCTGTGGCCAATGCCGGGGGAATTTAAGAGTCCCCACCCACTTGGGGAAAAAAAAAACCCCACCTCGCTCTTTCCCTGCGTGCTTGCTGCCTGTTTCATAAAGCAGATTGCACCGAGCCCCGGGGGGGGTTGCACAACAGGTAGGAGGGGAGGGATGGCAGGAGCTCACCTGGGCAGCGCGAAACCGGAGAGGAGAGCGGGGAACTGGAGCCAGTGCAGTTCTCCGCTATGTGCTCCCGAAGTCAACAGAATAAAGCGCCTTTTCTGAGGTGCATCAGGGTTTATTTCAGCCGCCTCCCTTGCCAAGCCTGTTCCAAGCCCAGCGACGGTTGGAGGTAATGGACCAAATTCTGGGCTCTTGCTCAAATTTTCCCCGGCCTGGAGTCCTAAAAACTTAAATAGAAATCGCCTGAGGAAGAGCAGAGGAAAAACTGAGCGCTGAGGTCAGGATAGGACCCAACAATAATACCCTGCACTGATGCAGCCGGGAAGCTCATCACAGGGCACATCTCGCTCGCACAGCACCCATGGGGCATTGGATGGAGTCTCCAGGGATGCGGGGGATACTTGACGTTTGCACCCCCCCCTACCCCAGGCAAAATCCATCCCACCATCCCTCCCCAGACCAGCACCCCGGGGCTACCCCTCTCCGAGGCTGAGGCGGAGCTGTGATGTTCACTCGGACCACGCCGGCAGTTTTCCTGGCTGCATTTATGGTGCCAAATTTCCGCCGGGCAGTAAATCACAGCTGCCAGCTCCAGCCGGCACGTCCCGCCGCGCACCCACAGCCATCAGGGTGCGGGCAGGCAGCCCCAACCCTCGCCGTGGGTCCCCCAGCCCCCATCCCCACCACGGCTTGGGCGAGATGGGGCACGGCAGAGGCACCTCCAGGCTCTCTCGGCCCACGGCAGCCGGTGCCGATGGGTGCCAAGCCTTCATGCTGCTCCCTGCTTCCCTTTTGCAGCCTCCCCGCCTCCAAAACCCTCCTCCTGCCCCAGCCGGAGGGGGAAAAAATGATGTTTGCTTCTGCTCGGGGGCAAATCGCATCCTCTCCCCTCCGTAAAATGGCGACAGCCCACGCCACGGCTCGGAGCTTGCCGGGGCGGTCGGGACAGCCTTTCCCACAGAGCGGAGGGAGTGCCATCGCCTGCCTCCCGGACTAACCCCAGCTCTGCGCCTCCCCCATCGCCTTCAGACAAGCTCGTTTCTTCTTATCTTTGCGAAGTCTGTACCCCCCAGCAAAGGGCGGAGGTTTGCAGGGAAGCTGGTGGCGACCGCCGAGGGCCCCCCCTCGGAAGCATCCGCCGTGTTTTCCTTTCGAATGATTTTTCACCTCGCGCCCAGGGATTAAATAGAAGGAAGATGACCTACTTTGTATTTTCGAAAGCGGAGCAGGTTATTTTTAAGGCTCGTGGTTGTATTCCCGCTGCCGGGAAATGTCCCTTTCCCGGGGTCAAGGGAGGACAGGCAGTAACCTGGAGGACACCGGCGCGGATGGCGGTTCTCCGGGGCCAAGCTCTGCTGGCAGGGTTGAAATCTGGGACAAAGCTGCTGGCTCCACGGGGCTGTTGGGGGCTCGCAGCAGGATGACTGGGGCAGGATCGGGCCCAGCCCCGGCGCTGCCCACCGCCGGCCACCCACCTGGGGAAGGGCTGAGGGTCCGGGGGGGCTCCTGCCCGGCCTCAGAGAGGACTTCAAGCACAGCCTAAACAAGCTCTAAAGTTTCCTGGCCAGGCTTTTTGTCTTCGCAGCGTCGGGAGCCGGCGCAGAATGCGTGCCTTCCCCAGAGCCCCGCGGCTGATGCTGCCGGGGTGCAGCCCCCTCCTCAGCCCAGTTTGGGGGTGATGGGAGCCGGGCTGCACCCTTCCCTGCCATAAAAAAATTATAAAGCTTGCAGAGGTCTAGGGAAGATGCTCACAGCTGCTCTGCCAGATGTGCACAGCTGGACAAATAGAGCCAGCCGTGCCCAGGAACTCACACGCCCTATTCCCTGGGGAGCCGCTGCCGGGTCTCCCCCCAGCACCTCCCCCTCGCATCCGCACCCACAGGCAATTCCCCAGGCTGGGCATCTCCCACCCACGTCCCTCCTCCGCCTTCTACTCACTTTTCAAGCAAGAAAAGCCACCCAGAGCGAGACCGCGGAGCCCCTGTCCCCATTTCTTCCGCCACCCCACCAGCCGAGCCCCCCAGCCCACCCCAGCCCCAAGCAGGGAACCCGCAGCCATGGTGGGGTGCACATCACCCCCAGCCCCGTCATGGGCGGGTGGGTGCTACCCAGGAGGGAGATGTCCCTGCTCCTGGTGCCAGTGAGGCATTGCTGCTCTCAGCCTGGGAGTGCAGAGAAATGGAGGGCTGGGGTGGAGCGGGCACATCACCAAGGGCAGAAGAAGGGCTGGAAGAAGGTGCTGAGGGCACCTGGATCAACAGGTCATCAGGAGCCCCTGTACATCCACATGCAGCTTCCGAGGGTACCCGTGTCAGGGAATAAAAGGCAGGCCAAGAGGAGATCCAGCCCGCAGCCGGGCTAAAGCAAGGCTCCAAGTCACCAAGGAGAAGCACGGGGTGGCAGAAGGCAGGGTAGGAGCTGGAATATACCCAGATATGGAGGACAAAGGACAGCGAGCAAGTCACGGTGACTCACGGAGGTGCGACAGGACCATACTTGCCACCACCTCCTAAATGGTAGGAAAACGCATATCAAAAGCAAGGACTTTGCCGAGCAGAGCCACCCAGGAGGTGGGAGGAGGGCAAAAGGTGTCCCTTGTCCTCTGTGCCACCTCCAGACACCCAGAGGTGACCCCCTGCGTGAAAGCTTCTCAGTGCCTGGCCACCCGGTCCCCTGGGCAGTCACAGCTGGCAAAAATGCCAATGAGTTTCGCTTCTATTTTATTCTCAATTAAAAAGTCACCCTTGCTTTCTACAAGCCCCAGACGCAGGGAACTTTTCCTCCCGCGCTGGGAAGCCCCGCAGCCGGATCCCAGGGCAGGACACAGATCCGTCGGGAAGTTCCCACAGCCCTGCCGGCATTTCAGCCAGGCGCTGGGGTTAACGTCCCGATCCGCGCTCGGGTCGGCAGAGATGAGCAGCAGCGGTGTGGCGGGGCCCACGCATCTCCTGGGTTCGCCAGGACACCAGCACGCAGCAGGAGCTGTGGGGACGGACACGCAGCCGCCCTGGTGACATGAGCCACCTTCCTGGCACCTATCCAAACACACATAAATAATCGGCCAAACAGGTTTCTCCCAGCATCCTCCCAGGGCAGACAGGATCGTTTGGCTCTGCCACCCTCCCCGCGCAGCTTTAGCCAAGCAAACGCAGGGGTCCAGCGAACGAGGGACTGCATTCCCAGCCACGCTTCAGGCCAGCGGGACTGGGAACCATGCGAGCATGGTGGCTCCAGCCTCCAAACCCCTCTGCGGCTGTGCACCACCTTGTGACGCCATCCGCGTTGCTCTGGGGATGGAGGCACAGCAAGTGCTGGAACCCCTGAGCTCGCACCGCTCTGCTCTGAGGAGGCCGAGCATGGTCCCGGGAGGGCTCCGGCCTCCCCATCCCCATCCCAGAACCTCCCCATCAGCTCTCACCAGCCCCAGGAGATGCTCTGGGTTTCACTGGGAGCCAGGAGGACCACGCTGGGGTGCCCTCAGGGGGGTCAGGTCACACCCCCGGCTGGCAGGCAGCGAGGAGAGGTCTCTGGGAGGGCAGGAGGACATCTACTCCTCCCGAGGCAGGTGAAGGACATGACGAGGGGTTGGCCATGTCCTCCTGGGACCTGCCCCGCGTGGGGACCTCAGAGCCAGACCTCAGGCTGGCTGCTGCGCAGTGTGCCGAGGCTCAGCACCTCCGCTCGGCTCCGAGCCCAGCGCCCCGGGATGCCGGCAGCCCTGCCTCCCTGCTCCGTGCCTGCCGGATTTCGGCCGGCCATGCCCACAGCCTGCAGAACTGGCTCAGCTGGCCGCAAGCCCGGCAAGACAGGGCAGATCCTGGGGGAAGAGCAAGCTGCAGGTACCGGGAGCTCCCTGCGGGAGGTGGGGACAAGGAGCTGGTACGGGGACAGGGCTGTCCCCAGGAGCCTGGCGTTCCCACCTCCACCTGAAATAAAGCTCCCCAGACCCCGGCAAGCAGAGGAAGGGCTGGAGAGGGGAGGACCTGGACACCAGAAAGCATCCCCCAGGCAGCTGCTGCCTGCCCTGGCTCTCCAGCCCGGCTGCTGACTTAAATTGAAGCCACATTGAGCCTAACCCTCCATTTCCACACCCAGCAACTGCAAGGCAGACAGACAACGACGCAGGGACAACCGCATCCCGCAGCCTGGGCTCTCCACCCCTCCTGCAAAAAACAACACACCCAGAGACGGGGCTCCCCTGCAGCGCAGGACCCACCTCCCCAGGCTCAGCGCCTTCCTGGGGACGTAATTCCTCCTGGCACGGGGAGCTGGGATGGGGTCTGCCCCGAGCATCACCCCGGCTCTGGCTTGGGGGGGACCAACGCTTCGCAGAGCACCGGGGCCGCAGCGTTCAGCAGCAGGGGAACAAGGAGGGCCGGGGAAGCCCAGTTGCAATCAGAGGTGGTTCCCAGCTCATTCCCCTGGCGCTGCTGACTCCCCCGCACCCCTTATTTGCCCTGGGGTGGGAGCAGGAGGGAGCATTTATAGCCACAGCCAGGGGAACCAGCTGGGGCTTGTCGCCTCGCCTGGAGGAGCCAAGCCAGGGTCACGCTTCGGAAATATTTGAGAAGCGCAGCGATTAACGGGATTTGAGCCGGCAGGCTGAGCTGTCTCCCTCTGCCCCCCGTTCGCACCCACCTGGTCTCGCTGCCTCCGTGCTCGTCCACCTCCCAGCGCAGCAGGGCTGGGTCCAGCCGGGACCTCGCGGCCATCCCGGGCAGCGAAACCCCGCTCGGCTCCATCGCCTGCGCACGCAGCCCCGCCGAGCAGCCGTGCCTCTCCAACACGTGTGCTCAGCACCCCGGCAGGCCTGATCCTGCCCGGCCGAGCTGCCGGGAGCTGCACCCCACGCTCCCCTTCGCTGTGGGGAGCAGCCGGGTCGGGCAGCTGGGCTGCTTTGGCAGCCCACCCTGAATTACCGAGCATTTTGGGCTTGGGGGGGGCAGGGAGGTATCCATGCAACCACCCCTTGGCTGGTCCCCGTGGAACCCCGGCTGCTTCTGCACCCAGGAAGAAGGAGGAGCTACTGGAGAGAGTCCAGTGCAGGGCTCTGAGGATGATGAGGGGACTGAAGCATCTCTCCTATGAGGAGAGGCTGAGGGAGCTGGGCTTGTTCAGCCTGAAGAAGAGAAGGCTGAGAGGGGACCTAATAAATGCTTACAAATATCTGCAGGGTGGGTGTCAGGAGGATGGGCC
>Ga0065711_1005220_pt1 | contig 27226 bp, 14 predicted proteins | sample Hoacrofraction12_FD_59098 | JGI IMG/M metagenome (GOLD analysis project Ga0065711, IMG submission 59098) | Hoatzin crop microbial communities from Cojedes, Venezuela - Epithelial fraction 12 v2 (version 2) | ecosystem: Host-associated > Birds > Digestive system > Esophagus > Crop | place...
CACTGGCTGTGGTGACAATAGCTCTGTTGACATGGTGGGAGGACAGATACCCAGGACACATGGAGAAACCTCCATTTAGATTTTCTCAAATCATGCTTGTTGGAGCTGATTGCTGCTCATTTGTGCATGTCCTACTGAAAATCCAGCTTCAGCAGCAGCTCTGTTGCTCATTGTTATTCCATAAGGGCTTAAGGACCATTCAGTTTTTCCTTTACTCATGTGATTCATGAATTAAACTATTAAATGGTGGTCAGTCCCTTATGACAATGTAGAATAAATTATCTTACACTTTTCAGACAAACATTTGGCAGTCTGGTGACATTGAACCTTTGCCATGAAAGGAGGTGGGAGGGGGGAAGAAGAAGGAGACTATTTGAAAGTATGCTCGTTATCTTCAGTTACTGCTGTCTGCAGTGGCCTGACCACAAGCAATGGTCTCTGATTTCAAGTGGGCTGAAATTTGGCCAGCACTTACGTGGAGCACCACAGAAGAAACCAAACCATCACTGGTCAGAAATAGCAGAAGCAGTGTGGTATTCCACAAAGTCAGATTTAGCAGGGTATGTGGAGTTGACTGGTACTCCTAGCTTTATATGGTATGGGAAAGCATTTCTAAAATGTCCTCCTCTCTTCTGGTATCAGCGTGTCAGATAGGATACTGGGAATCTGGTAAGCAATTGGAGATAAGCTACCAGAATTATTTCTCAGATTTAGGATCTCAAATGTATCTTATTGTCTCTTAGATCCTCCTTTTGGGTTAGCCACTGTTTGAAAAGTGCATCCTGTTGCTATCCGTAGTCTGTGTTGACTGTGTCCCGTATCAACTGGATTTGGTTACATTTTTTCATTATTCTTCCAGTACCCTGAGAGATGTTATAGGGCATCATCAACCAGAGATGCTAACAAGAGCTTAGTTGCAAGTTACTTGTCCCAGTGATACAGCAACTAAAATGGTGCGGTAGGAAGCAGTTTGTTGATTGATCTCCTTGACCTCCTCCACATATTCTTGACTCTCTCATCCATGTCCGCTGTTGCTAGATCTTTCCTCTAAAATTCTGGAATTCCAGTGAGCTCCTCTGAAGTCTTCACTGAAGTTGCTAATGCAGCCTCTCCATTATGCTCATGATCAGTCAATTTTTTGTTCTTCTCACTGATAGCTATCAGAAGAACTCTTTGTCCTGTTCTTTGGTCAGATTTATGGTGGCTTCACCCGGATCTCAGCAACCAGTGGTCTGATCTGTTATTACAGGTGGATGGGAATTCTTTGAGGGAACAAAATGATGGAAAGGTTTGAGGTTGGACTGGATGAATTCTAGATGTCCCTTCCAACTTCTGCTCAAAGCAGGGCTAACTGCAAGACTACATCTGGTCTCTGCAGTTCTCCCTCTCTCTTAGTTTTTTGGGGGAAACAGATTTGTTTCCTTGTGACGTGGGAGGAAATTTGGCATTTTCCAATGTGGAATATTTGTTTGCTTCAACGTGTTTCCTTCCATCAAATGTGAAAGTGTTCTATTTTTCATAAACCAAAGTGTTTCTGTTTTGGCCAATCTTATCCATTCTGGCACTCTGAGCTGTTGATCATTCACCCATCTTTCTCTTCCTTGCTCTAATTCCTAAACTGTGGACTTGTTAAGCAGTTTCCTATGAATAGTTTTAATTTCTGCAAATAAACTCTGGAGGAAATGTTAAGATTTTCCCCTGGATTAAATAGGAGAGGAAGTAAATAATCAAACCAAAGTATTTTGTGGTTTAGGTCAGATTTGTGTCAGTCAGTGTTTTCTGGAACTTCTGTGGAGCTCACGGGTGCCGTATCAACATACCCATTCCTATCTGATCCCATGTCTTCAGACTGAATTTCTATTCATGCACTGTACTTTGTTTCCCAGTTAAAATGTCGTGGTGTGTCATGATCATATACCTCCAGGCAAACACAGCCAAGCTGGGAAGCCTGCTTTAGGAAGGAGAATAGCTTCAGAAAGCATCACCACAGTCACTGGGAGTGCATAATTCACAGGGAAGTCAGCAAATCCACTCATGTGCAGGAGAGTCTGTCCTTCTTGCCCAAGATGTCCTTTGACATGGAACCTTTCCCAGTCAAACTGCGTGTGATCTTTCCATATGAAATACTACTATACTGGGCCAACACAGTTGTAATTAAAAACATTTTAAAATGACAGGTCAGATTTAAAAAATATTTTTTCAGTATCTATTAAATATTTCCTGAGTTTAAGCCACAACATTTCAGGGATGGTCTCTACTCACACCTATCAGCTCTGTGGTGAGGATGAGGACAAATGGAGTTTATGTTGCCAGGACTATTTGGCTGTTGCCACCCATCCCTTGATTCATGAATGGTCTCCTGTCTCCATATTGAATCAGTCACAGCCACCAGATGAGACTGGGGTGTTACTACACTAGTTACTTCAAACTTGATATTGAGATTCTCTACTAGGAATGGTGAGCAGGTAATGGAAGGGTTTTGTCTCTTTATACTTCTAAGTATTGTGCTTGGTTTTAGTTCACGGACAGTCAGGACAGCCAGTGAGGTGGATAAAGACCTTATTTTGCCTTTCCTGCTCCTACCCTTTCCTAATCCTTCTCCTGTGCAGGTTTTAAGGAAACTGCCTTCCTCTATGCAGTGTCCTCTGCAGCCCTCACCCACTCCTTGGCCAGAGCATGCAGTGCTGGGCGCATGGAGCGCTGCACCTGTGATGACTCCCCGGACCTGGAGAACCGCAAGGCCTGGCAATGGGGCGTTTGTGGAGACAACCTCAAATACAGCACCAAGTTCCTGAAAAAATTCTTGGGTCAGAAGAGGATTGGCAAAGACCTGCGGGCCAAGGTGGACATCCACAACACCAATGTTGGCATCAAGGTGAGGAGGTGCAGCAGCAGGCCTAGAAAGAAGTTAGGACTCAATGCAAGTCTTCTAACCCATCCTCAACTGAGGCTGTTTGTGAGAGTGGTATTCACAGCCCGTACTCACAAACTAGACCTGTTTACCTGTGTGTTGTGGACCTTATGGTACTGAGAGCTCCCTGTAAAGTCTTCTGAACTCTGGTATCAGGAGCTGCAGGTCTGGAGTGGCAGAGTAGCATCCTGTATCCTCTGGTGGTATCAGAGGCTGAGGGACAGCAACATGCAGCACTGTAAGAGCTGTAAAACTCACTGGCTGAATTACTTCATGGGTTATGCCACAGCCACAGGGAGTTTTGAGAACAGCTAGAGCTTCAGAGCTGGTGTGACATGTGAAGTAGATTAAGGGTTGACACTCTTGAGATCAATTATGAGTCTGCTGGTGATTTGCTATGGAACTAGCCATGTTTGGGTCAGGGAGACCATTCGATCAAGCATTCTGGCCTGTATGGTACAGGCTACTGACTTATCATTGTTTTCCATTTACTGAGTCTAATTACTTATTTGATTGGAGCACTGTCTGGATTTCAATATACCAAACGGAATCCACCATGCTGGAGGTACTCGGTTTCATGGCTGACTACTCCTGCTATTCCAAATAGGCTTAGTAAAAAATTATTTAATATTCAGTATTTGGCCGTTTGTCCTTATTCAGGCTTTCTACTCTCTGGCTCACCAGTCAACTCTGTAGCCATTCATCTGTTCTGCTTCTCTTTTTTTCTTAGTTTCTCCTCCCTAAAATAGGAATAATACCAATAAAACCAAAATACTTCCAGGCTGTCTGCAATCTGAGGTGTTAACTCTATTCAGAACTAGGCTCATGGTCCTGGCAGATAATGACTACCACTTCTCTTCCTCATCAGGCTGTGAAAAATGGTCTAAAAACCACATGCAAGTGCCATGGTGTCTCTGGCTCATGTGCTGTCCGGACATGCTGGAAGCAGCTTTCGCCTTTCCATGAGATTGGACGACTGTTGAAGCTGCGCTATGATGATGCTGTCAAGGTCTTCAGCACCACCAATGATGCTGTGGGACACTCGGAGCTGGCTGGCCCACAGAGACACAGTCACTCCCCCAAGCACCCCTCTTCGCCCCGTTCTACTGACCTGGTGTATGTGGAAGACTCCCCCAGTTTCTGTCGTCCCAGCAAATACTCATTGGGAACTGCTGGGAGGACTTGCTCTCGGGAAGGCAACTGTGACAGCATGTGCTGTGGACGAGGCTATAACACCCAGAGCCGGCTGGTTACCTTCTCTTGCCACTGCCAGGTGCAGTGGTGTTGCTATGTTGAGTGCCAACAGTGCATGCAGGAAGAGGTCGTCTACAGCTGCAAGCAGTAAAGTCAGTGCTAGAGAGTCAAGACAAGTCCTAAAGTACAAGAAAGCAGTAGGGAGAGAGAGATATGATTCCCTGCTGTAGGGTGAGGGCAAAGGCAAGCATCAAAAATGTCCAGTGCTCCTATTATCTCAATGTTGAGATCCTCCGATCTGGGGAGAGCCCCTGTGTGAGGGGTGAAAACCTGTGGTTTTTTTCAGGTATCAGATCAGGAAGGAGGGAGAGAGAGTGGGGTGATGTGGGGACAGCAGAAACACTGAAGCAGTCAAAAATATCTCTCCTGAGCTAAAACTTGTACTCTCATCTGCTGGAATATCCCCCTCCTCCATCCCTCACTTGCACTTATGTAAATGTGTTGGGGTGGTGACGCTGAAATACTGGGGGCTTGCGCTCTGGTTCGTGGAGAGAAGAGAATTAAGGGACCAGGGAGGCAACTAACCAGAGACTGGATCCTGGTGGAGCAGGGACGGCCGCGTTCCTGCACCACGGCAAAATGACTCTGGCAACAAGGGGTTTTTAGTGCTGATCTCTGGGAGCTGGTAGAATCCTTTCTGCTTTGAACACAAAGACACACTGTTCAGTAGTCTCATCTTGATGCAAGAATTGTGCCTCAGAAATACCAGTTTACAAACAAATGGACCTCATGTCCATCATCTCACAGGTCTATAGCTTGGATGTTCGACTCCAAGTGCATTTTAACCACATTTTAACCTTGCTGTACATAGGAGACCTGGGACTGCCTCTGTTACAGTGCATGTATCACAGGAACTCAGCTAGATCTGTGAAATTACCCCTCTGCAGCATGCTGTCTCGCAGGGGGTTATTTTATGGTGGTGGATCCAGGGTGATGGTGCCAATCATACATTTCTTTCCCCCCACTCCCAATCAAACTATCCATCGCCTTTTTGTCTTATGTGTATCACTTTTTTCCCTGATGCCTCAGGTGCATCACATCCCACAGTTCTGCCCCATGCTAATGACAATTAAATTTCTGAAAGGGAACTAAGAATCACAGGAACTGGGGCATCTTAAAAAATTGCAAGCTGTGAGTGACATTCTCTGCACTGAGAAGTTAGATATATCTAGACAATGCTGGCAGCTGGCATGGGATTAGGTGACCTGGGGGAAAGAGCACAGCCTATTACAGAGTTGTGATCCCTTGACCTTGAGTCATGTTTTTCTAGTTAACTTTAAGTTAATCACAGCAGAAATAGGCAGTTTTGTTTCTCTGGTTGTGTCTTAGAGAGCGGCTTGGGAATGGCAGTGAGACTGTCCCTGACCTGGCCACTGGCTACACACAGAGGGGTGCAGCACAACCTGTCTGGGTGTTCCGCCGTAGCACAGTGCCTGGCAGTGTATTTGCCACCTTCAGGGCTCTTGCTGGTTAATCCTGCAGCAGCAGTTAGAGCGTTTGTACTGTGAGCAGCTCCAGAAAGTCCCTGACATAATCAAGCTGCTGTATTTACTCAGTCTTGGTAATGGCTATAAACCAGCAAGCAGGGTGATGGTGTGGAGATGGGCTGGTGCTGAAAAGAATATTTAAGTGCTTGAGCTCAGATCAAAATTAATTGGCAATGTAATGGATGAAGGTGCTGGTTTGGGTTCTTCAGATGGACTGAGCCATAGGCTGAACTGGGCAAGCTTTCAAAGGGATTGAGTTCTCCTGACAAGTGTTGAGATCTCACTGTGTGCCCCAGCTCTCTAGTGTGGATGTGCTGAAGACAGGCAGCTCATCCATTTGTTTACATATGCTTTCAATAATTGCTCTGCAGCGATGAGTGTGTACTCACACTCTCTTTATCCTGGCCTTGTTGCCCTTTGCTTTTTATAAATTTTTTTTGATTTCTGCTTCATAAAAGGATGGGAGAAAAATGTTTTGGAGCACATCTAGCCATTAACTGGCTGTTCAGAGGCCACTCACACCTTCCCTTTGACTATATACAGATCTTTAAATGGGCTTATTCCTTTTTATCCTTTTTCTAGCTGAAGTTGACTTGAACCAAATTAAAGTGCTTGTGACAGACATAATACTGCAAATTGCATTAATTGGCATTGTTTTTTTTTACCTCCTAAATACCCAAGTAATTAATATTGAGCAGACCATTATTTATACATTGCTTTTAATCTTTTTGGAGTTGGAGTCTTCCCACGAGTCTCAGTGTTGAGCACTCCATGANAAAACATCCCGATGAGTTAAAATTGTTAGGAACAGGCATCACAGGTGAAGCGACAAAGGAACTACCTCTNNCTTACANTATTGACCCCAAGGCACCTGACACACTGACCTCCTGCCTTGTCCAGCATCGGAGAGGAAGGGAGTACCACATCACAGGAGGGTTATTTGGGGATCCTGTGCCATTGCATGGAGCATTCTCATTTAAACAGGGACTGGGACTTGGTAGGAGGAGGGGACAAGCACAGTTTTGGGAAGCAAGTGGAAGACACACCACTCTGTCCTCTTGCTTTTGTCAAAGATGCATTTCTCAGTTGTCCACTGGCCAGTAATTTCTGGGCATGCACAATCCGTTCTCCACAGCCAGATACCATAATTTGAGGGCAGCTAGGATGCTCCTTGGTGGTGGAAAGTGTTCTTGACGGTCTCATTTCTTTTTATTTTCTCTTTGAGCTAGTGTTGATGAAGGGAACTAAGGGGGTTCCAGCAGACACATCACTGCAGGTTGGGATTCATGAATCGAGCAGATCAGGCAACAGGACTTGCCTAAGCTCACTGCAGGAAAGATCTCAGGATAGAACTGGTTTTCAATGGCTTAGTAAGTTCTGTCTCTAGCTTTGCCATGAAGTTTTCTGAAGATGAAAAAACACTTCTCTAACCTCTTATTTATGTTATCTGGATCAGTGTTACCTGCTTACAGCTAGATCCCAGTGAGGGGTTATGAATCTACTCTCTCGTTTCTTAAAAGAGCACGCTGTTTATGTCACTTCGAATGTTAGGTCTTCTCTTAAGGGCTTTGTGTTCACTGAACTCCAAGTGACCCTGCTGAGCAGTGTTGTGTTTGACTCTAGCAGTAGAAACTGTCAGGCTGCACACTGGGAGAAGGTCTATGAAGCTCTGATGTACTCCTGCCCTCCAAATCCAACTTGGACCTGTTGGAGAGGATCTGCCATCCATCTCGCATATAACTGAAAACCTGTTTTCTCCCTTGCCCAGTGATTCCAATAACAATAGAGGTTGGAGCTTGGCTGAGGTGGCTGTTGGGCTATAGGCTAAACACGAGCCTCCCAGACCTGGCTGGTCTTCGTAGGGCCCTTGGGGTATGCTCCAGGTACCTGCAGATTGCAGTTCAAAGTGAAGCTTTTTCTCTTGCTCAGACTCACTCTTCTGTACTATTCCTGTAAAAAAGAGAGCAGAAAAACGCACAAGAACAGACATGTAGGTACGTCTTGTAGTTGTCTCCACTGATCTGGTCCTGCTCTGCAGCGAGTGTGGAAGGAAATACATGTTTCTAACACCTTTCATTTTCCTCTCAAGAGCATTTAAAATTTGTAAGCTAGTTCTCCCACCCCAGAGGCAAGCCTGGCTTCCATATAGCAAGAAGTGTTATTTTAATAAGATTCTTTATCTGGCTTCAAATGTTTCAATGCTTTGAGCAGTAGGTGAATGCATTTCAGAGGCATCTTATGTGCTTTGCACAACGTACTCAGAAACAAGACCAGAAGGATGGTGAAATGATTATTTAGGCAGGGAAGAATACGGTCAGACTGGTAGAACTTGCAACTTTGGTTATTTGTGTCCTTAGCAGCTGAAACACTGATGTCAGTGGGAACTGAAGGACGGGTTTGTGGCAAAGGACTAGACACCTTCTTTTAGGCAACTAGGTCAAGCCCCTTCAGTGTGGATATTTTGGACTGAATTGATCCTTTGGCACTCTTTCAGGCAAAGAAGACACTTTTAAGGCAGAATTAGATACTGCTTTACAGCACTTGAAAAAGATCTTGGTTTTTGTGTGTGTAGCCCATGCTGTGTGGACATTCATGCTTTTGAGGTGGTGTCACCAAGTCCCTTGCCACTGAAAACACCGGCATCTGTGAAATGTGCAGGGATTACTTTTAGGAATGGAGGTTTTTAGCAGTGCTCTCTGTTACCGTTTGAGCTGTGATCTGTTGAAACTGGAAGCATCCATGCCATGCCATGTTTTTGTCCAGTCTTGCTGCCAGCAGCTGTGAGGTGGAGCTGCCTTTTCTCTTGAGTGTTGGGTTAGCGCAGTCCCATGGGGATCTCACAGGAACTTTATTAAAGTCAAAGCATAATGTAAACAAAGTAAAATGAAAGAAGAGCTTGTGCCTGGCAGTCCTGACAGCACACAGGAATTGTTGAATAACTGGATAAAAAGATATTTCAGGGGAAAATTAAGTAATGCTTTTTTTGTGTATCAAAGGGGACTTTTGCACCTGCAGCTCCTCTCTCTGCATTGCTCAGAACTGTTTGAGAAATGGTAAATATGGAGAAGATCTCAGGAAGAGGTGGTTCATTCTCTGATATCCTTGGGTTGAGTCTGGGTTCAGGGGAATATGGAGGTTTGGCATTTGGCTGAAGGAAATTTTAGTTGTTAGCTGTAAGCGAAGTCTGGACAAGGGAGTCTGATCTCCTCTGGCTTTGCTCTGCAAGCTTAACTCAGTGCCTATTTCAACTGCTCCCTGTCACAGCTGAAAAGCTTTCAGTTCAGCCTCTGACAGTCAGAACAGACAGCATCTCTCAGTCTAGAAACCAAACAATGAAAACTGATGGGAAATAAATAATTTTATAAACCCCATATGACGTCTGGTGAAAAGGCTTGAGTATATTTTGAGTTCAAGGCAATGTTGGTATCGCTTCTTTTGGTATCCTTCCATACTAAGCCTTTTAGATATGGTGCTATGGATAACAGACTGAAAACTTTGCTTGAGGCAGATAGCTGGTTTTTCCTTTTTTTTTTTTTTTTCATTTTCAGTTATCCAGGGCTGTTTTATCACCCACACTTCAGGTAAATTGGGTTGATATTCAGAAATGTGATTTACTTCAATTAACAACAATGGGAGTCTTTGTGTGACCAGGAAGCAAAACCTGGCTCTCTTTGGCATTCAGTATTCTTAGGTTTGAGTAGCATTTTCTTCAAGAATCAAGGCAAAGCATCATTTCAGCAAAGCTCTTCCGCCACCTCCTGGAGATATGGGATGTGAAGACCTGGGCCTCCATTTGATCTGTGTGTGACCTTTTTCATTCTGTTGCACACCTTACGATGTACTGCAAATCCAGTGGATGTGCCATCTCTTTGGTTATATGCGCAAAGAAGTTACTGGAATGACAGGCTGGAGATCTAAGGGGATCGCACTTAAGCCTTTACATGGAAATCTTTTCAGCTGCAATGGTGAAAACTTCGGCCCTGGCTATAAAAATATTCTTTCCCAAGCGCAAATGTATCTCAATGTGACTATCGATGGTAAAAATCTGAGCTGCACATGCTTTCCTCTATTGTTTTTTGATTCAAGAAGAATCCTTTCCTCTGTACCTAAGATCCAAGTAATCTGAGAACAGTGATAGCTCTAATACCCCTAGCCGGCTCGGAACCTCACTATCTGCATGAGGGCTACTCTGCAGACACATATTACTCCCTGTCCCTGGGTGTACTTCCTAGTCCAGCTTTTATTGCCTCTTCTGGTGTGTTGTGGTGCCGGGTTTGGTAGTAGTGGATCCAGCATGCTTATTGCAGGAGGGGAATAACAATTCATCAGAAAAGCTTTGCTTAAGTGTCTAAAGTTCTGGCGTGGATGGACCCCACCATCCCCAAGTGAAGAGCTGAACCTACTTGGGAAGAAACCACGTGTCTGGAGGCTGGCCCATAAAATGATTAGACACCAGTAATTCCCTGAGGCTTAACCAGGGGTCTATGCAGCACTGTTGCTGTGATGGAAGGACAGTGCGATGGTGGGGTCAGGGCTGCTCTATAAGTTCAATAAATAGGGCCATGTAAGCCACGAAAGACTAATGAGCAGAGTAACAAACCCCACTCATGCAATAGCCACTTCTACACCCTCATGCACCTTGTGTAAGACTGGAAGGCCAATTTGCGACAATATAATATGTCACTTGAAAATAAAAAAAGGCTGTGCTTTAAGGGAAACAAAACATTAGACTACCTCAAGATGTACAACTTTTGTGACAAGAAGTATGGATGTTATTTATATTTGTTTTGTATACTCTAGAAAGAAAATGGTGCTATGGGTTTTAAGTTGCATTACAGTCCTGCTTGTACCTTGTCCTAATTTTTATATAATGCCTTTGATTAAAACATGCATATTTGTGTAGCTGGCTGTGTTGTCCAGTATTGCACTAGTGTCTGCACTGCTGGTGTTCTTGTCAGTCAATAAATACCAATTCTTTTCTAAGAATGTACATTTCTGCCGTTCAAGGAACATCCCCAGGAAGTAGCTTTGAATAACTCCATTCCTCTGTTTACACATTGATGTTAATCCTTCTGTTTTCCTTTGCCTGCATCCTCTCCAGAAGATAACTAGAAATGCCCATTTCTGCCCACCCAACAGTAAAGGCTGCCCAGGTGGGCTGAGCTCAGGTATGCTTGTGATAAGGGGATGTGACACTCTTGTGCCAAATCTCATGAAGAACATGTCAGTGGCATATTTCCTGTAGCAGCAAAACAAACTGGATGCTCGTGTGCCTGGTTGCCCTGTTCTGCTGCTGGTGCCTCTGTGTTAGCTGTCTGGATGCAACTGTTTGTGGAACTTGGCAACTGGGCTCATGCAACTGGTGCAAATGGCCTCAAAGACATGACTCCAAGGTGTCCTATACTCATCAGACTCTCCCTGGGGACAGAAGGGAGCCTGTGGACATGTAGGGGAACACCAGATCATACTTTTTTGCAGAGAGGGATGATGGAGCTGGCCTTTTGCTGCAGGGATGACACCAGACAGCGGTTCTTCCTGCCCTTCATCTTGGGCACATGGGACCTGCTGGCTTAAGCAGTCCTGAGCAATGGCTGAGAGCGTGTTTACCAGGTGATCCCAAATAGCTCCCCCAGACCTTGGTCTGGCAACAGGCCACCACAGCATGGTGACACCTCATGACGTTGTGGTGCTCAACAGTGACCACACAAGGCTAGAGGAAGGGCCATGGCCACAGGCTGTGTCTGATGCACATGCCAAGCTAACCCTACAGGAAGCATGGTTAACTGCTGTGTCCAAGGCTCAGCACAGTCCATAGCCAACGTGTGCAACTGTCCAGCATGGACCAGAGATGCCAATTGTGGGCCACAACAGAGCCACTTCACACTGTGGTTTGCTTTGAAGTTGAGATCTTGTTGCCCCATCCCTCTTTTTCCCCCACCAGCTCACTCCTCTGCTCTTGCACATAACTTCTGAGTTGCAGTTTTGGACTGTTAGAAGGGAGCATGGTGTCGCCCAGCCCTAAAGGTCCACACAGAGCAGTCCAGCTCCTTGGCACACACAGAGCTGAAGGTGTGTCAGAAATAATCTTCAGAGTGGTTGGGTTCTCCTGGGTAAAGCATGCCAGTGCACGGGGGAGGATAAATAATTCAAGACACTCATGGTTCCTCTCCCAACTCTCTTCCCTAACCTGCTCTTCTGGAAGTCCTTGTTGTCTCCTAAGGTCTGCCACAGGCATAGTTTGTCAACTGGAGTAGTGAAGTCCACGCAAAATCTGCTTCACAGGAGAGAAAAAGTTAGCAACAAGTCTCTATGGACAGGCTTCACAAGGTCAGTGGCATTTTCTCGGGGACTGGATGAGGCAAGGAGGAGCAGATCTAGCATCAGCTTTGTTGTAGGAATGTCTGTCTGTCACAGGCACCAGCATGGCTCAGGGCTTGGGTCAGTCTGGTGTCCCCAGGATGGGTGTGTCCCCCCCCAAAACGAGCACTACTGAAGTGGGATAACCACTGTCCCTGGAAGTTCGAGGAGAACTACACAACTCTGATGCATCAGCCTCTTTAGCTTCTTCATTGATAAGCACCATGTGGGTTCTTGGGGAGATGCCAGTCTTAGCCTTTCTTGGGGCTTGTTTTGCATCCGCAGTTGTCCCCAGTTAATTTTTCCCCTGCCCCAGTGAGGCAGTGGTGTCTACTTAACCTTCTTAGTGGGTGAAGAGTGCTGACTCTGGGGATTTTTTGGGCAGACTGTGCCAGGATGCATTAAGAATTCCTGCCCAGCTTGGCTCTGCTGTCTCATGAAGCAGCAGTGGCTACCATGCTTTTCTGGATGCTCAGCAGCACAGCACGGAGATAACAAGAAAATAGCCCTCAGACAGATCAAGAGAAGAGGTGGGCTTTGCCTGTTTGCTGTTCCGAGTCATCTGCAGGCTGAATCTATCCCAATGTGTCACCTTAGGCATATCCTAACAGGCTGCTTTTGCCTATCTTCTGTTTCATGGAACCAAAAGTCGTCAGGGCTGTTAGGTCCAGAGCCAGTGACTAAATGGAAACCTCAAATCTTGCTGTGAGAGGAAACAGTCCTAGAAGAAAAAGAGCATTGATGGACAACTGAGTGGCAGAACATAGTGAGATATGGCATCCTTCCTTGGCAGCGTCAGGCAGCACAGAGCCTGGACACACAAGGGGCCAGTCAAGCCCTTAGCAGGCAGTTAGCTTTTATGGGCTAATTGTGACTAGAAGTATTTTTTTTCTCAGTCTTATTGACAGTACACAGAGTGGAAGGGTTGTGCAGGCACTGGGTGGGTGCAATGAAACCTCCTCGTGCTGCTTGTTCCTGTCACAGCGGGATTAAAATGTCATGGGAAAGAGCTTCTGGCAGATGAGGCAAGTAGGATGCCAGCTCATTTGTGCGACCATGCTGAAAATCCCATGCCTTGCTGGATGGAGAAAAGCTGGACCATCGGGGCTGGGCAGGCCTCCTGTTTTTTTGGGAGATGTGCTGGGTTTGGGGCAGACACGGTGGGATGGCTCCCAGCCAGCCCTGCCATCACTCTTCCAGGCACCTGAGACCTCCAGCAAGCTCTTTGAAGTCACAGCTCTCACTAGGCAAAAGAGAAGTGGGAGCCCCAGGCACAAAAATCACAGGGTAGTTTGCAAGTAGCATCTTAGGAAATGCTTTCTTGACAGATTAGTGTCTTCTAGGCCAGATTGATTCTCTAAGCAGCATCATGGATGGTCAATGTCCCATTGCTTTGGGGGAGCAAGCAGCTCAATGTAAGCAACTAATAAACAGCACAAATCAGATTCCAGTTTCATGTCAAGGATATTACCATCACTGGGTAGCTCCGGCAATTCCCAACCAAGCAATTTTTCCCCTCATCCACAACTGAAGTTAAACTATTGCTGCAAAGTGTGAGCCATGTGTCCTTAGCATGGCTTTGCCACTGTTCCTGTTATCAGCCTGGATGCTGAAATACCACTCGATGCTCTAGCTTCATCAATGCCAGCATTTGCTCTAACATGTAGCGGTAATGGGAGCACCACATGGCTGGAGATCAGCCTGTGTGCACCCACCCAGAGAGCCTTTGCTGACCTGTACTACTTCTCCAAAACCTCTTTTTGTGCTCTGGTGTCTGTAATGGCAATGCCAGGACTCAAGACATCTTCCTGGGCATATGTTTTTATGTGCTTCAGATTCTAGTTTTCTAAAACTGAATGATTTCAGGAGTTCTGACCTAACCTTCGATGTCTGAAAGCTTAAGCTGCAAATATCAGTCAGTCAAGGGAAATCAACAGGCACCTCCCAGAGAAGGCCATCTGTATTAAAAATTTAGGGCAAATGAACTCTGCTAGCTTTTTCCCAGCTCACGCTAGTTGTAAATCCCATAGCTGTGCCTGGGACAACAGCCCCTTCAACCGGTGATGTGTCTGCTAATGCCTTTCTTCTGCAATTGTCTGAAAGGCTTTGTGAAAAGTTTCTGCTAGGACTCATTTTCAAAATGTAGAGGGCATGATACCTTCCGCAGGCTTTTCTGGACCTAGCGTGACTCTCTTATTTCCAGCACCCAAGTTGTTCCAAGGCTTTGATTAGAAATCTGAGTTGGCAGTGCGGGATGGTACCATGTCTATCAGCTCCTAGCCGAATGAGACATTCCTATGAGCATCCCATGTCATACAGCACATTTCAAATATTATTACCTATAGACAAGACATTTTGGCAGCCATATTGGATAGAAACTACCCATCAAAATATAAATTTCTGTGACCTTTTAATCCCTTTTGTCTGTGGGTAGAGGCATGTTTCCTGTACTTACTGATACTCGTCATTTCCTGCTGAGGTGTGTATTTTCCCCTTGAACTTACATTTCTCTGCTGCTTTTTAACCCAATGACACAAATGTTTTCCAGAGCATTTTGGGGATTATGCTCCTTTTTCTCTCGTTAAGTATAATATCAGGTCTGCAAACACTGATGCCTCGGATCTATCAGCTATTGATGATATTGTCAGTATCTGTTGGTAAAACATTTTGGACGCAGAAATAAGTCCCCAGACTACATGGGAAAGGTCCCCTCCAAATAGTACGTTAAAACTGCTCAGCTGCTAGCCCTGTTTTAGAGACCTTGCAGAACCAAGATATACTATCTACAGGGATGCTTTTAACTGAATGTACAACAGTGCACTTAGATTTTGTCACCTTTGCTCTATCTGCTGCCAATTGCTTTCCTATCTCACTACAGGCAGCTGGGAATTGATATTCGATGTTAGATGCTAGGTCCAGCATGTGTTGAGCTACAAGACATTTGCTTTAGTGCCAGGTGCAGTATCAGTTGTAGAGGCATATGTGTTCTCACATTTCAACTGCTTTGCACCTCGATAGATCTCTGCTTATGTAGAGAAATTTTAGATGTCTCTGCAAAACTCTGCTTAACAGCGTTGTTGCTTTCCCCCTGCCCTAAATCACCTCCGCAGCTCCCCAGCTACACACACTGCTCCAGGTGTTTGTTCTTGGGAGTCTCGCGGGTCTCCTGTCTTACCCTGGTAGGTCTGATGACACGACTCTGTGTATGGACAGGACGAAGAAGCTGACCAAGACAACACGATGTGCTGCTGAAACATCTCCAAAAGGAGGTCTTCTTGGATTCAGCTCTTACCTATTAAATCAGTTATTCTTCTGAGTCACCTGTTGGCCATTGCTGTGAATCTGATCTTGCCTGATCCTGTTGTAGAGATACAAATCCATGCCATGTAGTTGCCATGATACCACCTTCTTGACTGCTGCCTGACCCGATTTGCTGGCTTTCCTCCAATGTCCCTTACCTCACTTTACTTTTATTCAGTTTCTGTTCCCTCCCCCATCCCTGAATCAACCCAGATGATTTATCCTTTCCTCTGTGCTGCTCTCGCCAAAACCTACCCGCCTCTTCCAATTCTCCAACCCCTCTTGCTTTTAGTAGGAAAGTTATTCATGGCATTGCACTGCCCCAGGCAAGCTCCAGAGCAAAAATACCTTGGGAGCATGGGGGCATGGCTGGGGTTAGCAGGGTAAGCAGGGCCAAATGCAGCCATACCTTGTAAGCAGGCTGCTCAACCATGCAGGTAAAAGACATATATGTACGTGGAAAGGGATAATGGTTGTTGGTCTCTCAGCTCCCTGTGTGGCTACTGCTGTGGTTTACACCCATCTGTAGGGTACTTCTCTCCACATTTTGGGACCTGTGCTTGCTCTGAGGAGAGCTGTCAGTAGAGTGTGAGTTGCACTACTCATATAGTCACCCCAATTCCCATCAGAAAGTCATCTGGTCTCTGAGAGCTGGGCGTTGTAAAAAAGTACTTGCCCCCTATTGTATATCTCAGTTACAGTCCAAAATCAGGGCTCGTTTTGATTTTCTTCGCTCTCTTTTTCAGTTTTGGGGCAAGTTACCCTGGTGTTTAATCCTTCTACCCCTCCCTGAATTCAGCAAATGTAGTGATGGAGAGAAGGACATGGAGGAAAGGAAAAAGAGCAGCAAGAACATGACTAAGAAACTGTAGTGTCACCCAGCTATGCGCACAAGTGACCCACAGGGAGAGCAGAAGCCAAGACATAACTGCAGATGAGCTGGGAAAACCTTTCCCAACCACATTGCGAGCAGATGCTTACCTGTTTGCCTGGACAAGCCCAGCAGCATGGAAGACAGAGAAACAAAGATCAGCAGCTTGCGCTGATCCAGGTTGTGACTGTTGTGTTACTGACTTGGGAGAAGGGGAGAATGATCCCCTCCCTGCTCTCCAAAAACACCCCGCGGTCACCTGAAACCAGCACACTTTTATTAAAAAAAAAATCTCCTTAAACATGTTTTCCCCTCCTCTGCGCTGAGCCGCTCTCCGGCTCGCCCTGCGTGCCCAGAGGCTCTGAGAGCCACGGCCTGCGCAGGTGTTGTGGAGGACAGAGGGCTCTTCTCCCACCCTGGCTCCGGAAAGGATGGGGGAATTGCTGAAGGGGGAGGGTGACACACATCAGGAACCAGAGCTGCCAGCGTTATGTCTCACGTTTCCTCCTGCTCAGGCTGTGGAAAGAGCTGGGTCAGGTTTGAACAGGAGGTTTAGTCTGTGGCTCATAGCCCAAGGTCAAATGAGATTTCTGCAAGACAGACAGTGGCATGTCGTATTAGGTTGTTTTTACAGTGATAACCCAACGCCCTCCCCAACCCTCAGCCCCCGGCATCCAAGCAAAGGTTTTTGGGGGGACAGAGCAACATAGCCATCCACTCCTCTGATGCATGACTCCAACATGGTCTTCCTAGCTCTGTTGTTGATGTGTCTGTGACTGTGGGTAGCTCCTCCATGCCCTCAACTACTATGTTTTGGGTAGCACAGTTACAAAGATGCCCAGGCTGGTACTAGGCCTCCAGATGTTAACATAACACAAATATTAATTGCCATTTAACATTAGTAAGTAAAGGCATGCACATTCCTGTGGAAGTTTTGGAGTATGAGTCTGAATGACAGATGAAGGAGTGATGTTATCCCAGTCTACCTTGGTGTGGAGGTAGAATTCAGTTTGACCTAAGAGCATCCTGGGGCTGAAGAGATTTTGACTGGGAAAGAAGGCCACCGTTAGAGCATCACCCATCGACCGTCACTATGCTGCGAGCCAACTCCCCAGCCTGTGAATGAGGTGCAATTTTCCAACCTCATGTCCCTTGAAAGTTTAGGTCTGGCTGGTCTAGCTTGGCTGCAGAGTCCACTAGGTCATCTGCTTAAGATTCTGTGGAGCAACCCCTGAGAAGATAAAGCCTGCCACATAGTTGCTTACAAACTTGTGGCTGGTTGGGTTACTACCCTGGTTGCATTGCAAATCCCAAGGGATGACTTTTGATTGTTTAAAAAGTAAACAAATATAAGATAAAAAAAGATATAGATTCTAACAGATGAGACCAAAAAGATTTGGAGTGACTGCAGGCTATTCCTTAATTCTCCTGTACTTCAATTTCTGCTTCTTTGATACAAAACAAAGTAAATGAATAGACTCACTTCTCCTAGACTGAAATTTTCTCCTAGATTGAAATTCTCTACGAATACGTGGAAATACAGCAATTCTACAGCCCTCTCAGTAGCCAGAGTTGCACACCAGTGATGTGATGATGCACTTATGTTCAACCTCAACCACTGACTCCTTCCTATCCCTTTGGTTTCTACACAAGTTATGTCCTTTTGTAGTTACCAGGTCAAACAAATTGCAGCTGTGAAGTTAAAAGGAATTGGCTGGGAAACTTCAAGTCATTAGCAATGGTGTTTAACAAATCTTAGGTTACTGGACAAATTATGGGGAGGAGGGGAAAGTTCCTGTTGAACTGTAGACTGGTTTCATTGATGCCCAGAAAATGATGGAAAAGCTGACATGAGATATAATATAAATCTCTCTAGCTTTAGCTGCAAACTGCTAACTCACATTGTTCATTACCGATTAGAATAAACAGATATCTGTTCTTGGAAGTCTCTTCCTTCCATGTCTGCCATTTATCTCCCTCTTTAATAACTTGGGAACATGAGATATCATAACAAGAGATATGCTTTTCTTTTCTAGGTATGAAAGATACTTTCCACATCTAGAGTCATTAATTTTATGTAGTGAAAGAATATGTTCTGTTTTAAAAAATCTAAAATAATTACTGTCCATTCTGAATCAATATAAATGAGCCTGATAAAGCAATTGCAAGGGAATTATTCTCTAATAGGCATGTTCATAGAGGGGATTTGCTCCTGGAATAGCCAAGTTCAAAACATGCTGGTGGCTAGACTACTGTAAATTATTATCACTAAAAGTTGCAGAAGACCTAAATAATCTTGTGTAATTAAAACCAGAAGCTAGGTTTAAAGAATATGCTGAATTACATTGTAACCAAGCTTATTTAAATAGCATGGTTGGGACTCATCCACTTCATGCGAACACTGTGCAGACCCTTGAATATGAACTTCTTGTCTAGGTCCTCAGCAGAGAGGAAGGCACTTCTTGAACTCAACTCCGTTATTTCTCCATCAACTGTAAAATGTATTTAGGAAGGGTTTTATCAAAGTGCATGGGTGTGTAGAGTGTAGAGGGGCAGTCCATCTCCAGCTGCAGCATTGCAATGTTTATCCCCTTTCTAACTGTGGAGTGCATCATGCAGGTATCTAGCTTGGCATATGACAGCTCCCCTTCTAGCTGAATCAGGACCTGGTTGATACAGTGATGGCACAACCTGCTACTGAAACCAGCAAGACACACAGATTCTAAAACTACACCCAGGAAAGCAACGTTAGGAATAGGATGCTGTACTGGTAAAAATCTTAACACATTTTGAAAAAAGTGTCTGCCCTGCTTTTTCCCCTGCATGAGTGGTCTGATCAAAGCAATAGCATCCAGACCAGGCTCTGAAGAAAAGCAGATGCTGGGAATGGGTGTGCTTCAACACCGGGTGGTCTTATATCTCTGTTCCTATGGTTGCCTTTGGGGACTGACGTGGTGACCTCTAGACAAGAGGTTCTGCAGCCCATCCATAGCGCCCAGAACTACCTGGGAGCCCCCTCCCAACACGATGCCCTTTCTTAGATCTCTGAGCAATCTGCTTTGCTCAGCCTCTTATTCCCTGATTAATAAAGTTGCTGTCAGTCTGGATTACAGCTCTCTACTTTCTTTGTCTCAACTTAAAATACTTGTAGTTTCATATTCTGTCAGAAGAGATATACAAGAGAAGGGCTTTGCTGAAAGTGAAGATGATGACGGAAAAGGAATGAGTTGCTACAGATTCCTGGAGGAGTCTTTACTGGATTCCTTAGGACTTATTAAAAGCAAAATTACAGGGAGGGAGTGAACAGCGTGAGGGGAACAGAGAGTTCATAGGAGCTGCATATTGTGGCGTTGTGGAAAAGATAAGACAAGCCTGTGGCTTGAACAGAGATAACAGTGAAAGAGTTTCTACAGTTATCTAGGCAATTTCTTTCATTGCTTCACTATTTGTCCTGTTAAGGGAAAAAAAAACCCCACCCAACACCCAAAACAAATCTGGATGCCCAACTGAAGTTGCTTCTATGGAAATTTAAGTACGTTGCTTCTTACTGCACTTGTGACAGGAAGACATTCCCTGTGACTGGTTGATTGGACGCGGTCCTTCTCAAGTCGCAGAGATCCAGATTAACTTCTACTGGAGGAATGCCTTTTCTTCTGCCCTGACTTCACAACATCAGCGGCCACTGCAACTCCTGCAGCTCAGCAAACTCATTTCTGAAGGATATAAGACCCCAAACTTGTCTCAAATTGGAGGCAGAACCAGTCCTTTATGAATTGTACATCTTAAGAAGCACCCATGGCGCATATATCTCATGGGATTTAGATCTTCTAGCTTTCTTGCAGGAGACAACATGGATGTGGCCTTTACTTTTTTGAAACATCATTTCCCCTCTCTCAGATCTATTTTCATATGAAGTGCTGTCTTCCACTGTATCTGCTGTCCCTCTACATCTCTGTTCCCAGTAGATGAGGGATGTTGGTCTTAACTCCATTTTGGTTTGCCTTACTAACTGAAACAACAGTTGTTCCACTTATCAGTCTAAGATTTTGATATTGGCTTAGATTGGACACCCATGTCTTACACAGCAAACCCACCCCTGATTTAAGCTAATATCTCCGTATTCATTCTATTGCATTCTCTATGAAATGGAAATTCACTTTTAACCAGGAAATATTTGATGAGTTGGTAATTCTTCAGAGAAGATAAAATCCCAGAAAAGTGTTACATTTTCTAGGAATAAAATATGAAATGTGGATTTGAGGCTGAAAAAAAATGTGGTGGGGCATAGAAGTATCCATCATTGTCCTTTGCAATGCTAGGATGGATTGAAGATCTTCCTACCAAAGTAGGGCATACCCAAAGACAAATGGAGGTGGTCATAAACAGAATTCTTCCCAGTTCTGGGAAGAACAGTAAGTAACGAAAATAAAATCCAGGTCAACAGCTAATTGCAGAGTTGACGATGTAAGACTGGTTTTCAATGTTCCATCTATTGCATTTATTAAAAACCAGTTTCATCCTAGTAGATAAATCTAACTGTAGGGAACCCTTTTGAGGTAAAGACTAGCATGACTTTGACAAATGTCAAACCGAGAAATTTAAGAGAAAGCTGGGAGATTCTTGTGTGAACTCCACAGTTGGAAAAAACGGTCAGATAAAGGAGGATAAAACAATGGACAAGTTACATCATCTGGGCAAGCAGGTGGAGAGCAAAAGTGAAAAAATTCCTGTATTGGTGGACAGCTTGGTGCTGTGGGCAATATGGACAATGAAGTATCGTTCCCTTAACCTTCTTTCAGATAGAAAGAAGCTGAACCCCTGCCCTACTTGCTCCTCGTCACTCCATTATCTGCATTATCTACATCCGGGAAGACAATTATGGAGCTGTGCTGGCCATCCTAAATCATGTTAAATCTGGGTGGCTACACCAGACCACCATTCTCTTCTTACCAAACTGTACTGCATGCCTTGAAAAGATAAGTGCCTTGGAATAAAAAGGGAGAGAAAGAAATGTGATGTGAGTGTCTCTAGGCTTGCATATTTGATCTCAGTACCACGCAAAGGATTTTGATAGAAGATGTAATTGAAGAAGTGGGATTTGGCTAAAATACCAGTTTATCAGAGGATAATTGTAATAGACCAGTCAAACAGTTTGATAAATTAGCTGTTTTCCAGAAAAATCTCAAAATATGAACTCATTTGAAATGAGTTCTTATCTTGTCTTTTGACATGGAGGAAGACCTTGCTTGGTTGCCATCACCTATAGGTTCAGAAAAGGTATTCTTTATGCCAGTATTCTAATCATTAACTAATGAAAGTTCTCATAACATCAGAACCAGGAGTGAACAGGGGCCATGAAGTTTCATAATGAAACTTCATAATCACTCCCTGGAGATACCTTACTGTCATTGGAGGTAACCTATGCTTTTCTAACCCACTTCAGTGATTCAAGTGAAAACAAGACACGTGAACCCACTTGCTTCTTTCTCTTAGCCACCAGGCTTGTTACTCTTACACTGGAGCTGAGTTGTTTTGGTGTGCTCTCTTCTTGAAAAGTCCATGTCAGCTGTGTCTTAATTTAATGTGTTAATAGCACAAAGCTGGCAGGCACTGCCAAGAGAGAAGTAATAGTGATATCCTGGGGCATGTCTCTACGTTCCTGACAATGTGTAATAGAAAGAAGATGTAATTCAGGAGTATAGAATGGAAAGATGTACATTTACAGACTCCTAACAGCAGCTTCTGCTGCATATTTGGAGTTTGCCTCTGGAAAGCATGAGAGAAGAAGAAAGGCTGATGAGTAGAGTCACTGAACAAATCTGAAACTTCATATGATGCAGCCATGAAAACCAGAAGTGAGATGTTCAGAGGGTGGGAAGAGTACATGGGAGAAAGAAGAGGGGAATTGCACAAATGTAGAAGGCTTGTCGCCATCAGATCTCTCCAGCCTGGTAGTGGCTAGTGGCTAATAAGTTTGGCACCCATAATGGTGGGATGGATGAGGGTAGTTTCTTACTTGTGGTTACTGCTCTCTGGTACAACAAGTGGACTAGAACCCTGAAAGTAGTTTTCTGAGCATACTGACCCTTGCTTGTCAGAAATTACAAAGAACAGACATAAATATTTTTGATCCAGTATGGCTGACCCTTGGGGCTGTAACTGTGTTGCTGGATGACAAATAAGGGCACAGCCATCACCAACCATCCTTTCCCATATGGAGGAGGAACAGAGGAGCAGATGAGAAATTCATCTGTGACTAAGAGCTAGTGTGGAGAAACCAAAGATTATGGAGCAAATTGGAGGATATGCCCTGCATATCCTCAGGGGCTTCAGTCTCTGCCCCTGGAAGAGGCACTAGCCTTGTACTAAGTGTCCTCTGTTGGCTCTGACATATGTGAAAACGTTTGTCTCCCCATCCCAAGCCTGTCTGCCTAAGGCTGCTTTGAGCATGATGATTTCCAGGTATTCGTTTCTGTTTCAGCAACCATTTAATTGATTCAAGTGCTACTGATCTTGGTACTACTGTGCATGACTTCAGTAAGCCTCTCTCAACAAAGATCTTTTTACTCCAGGCTCTTGCACTTGTATCTTGAATGATATTTTCAATTGGGCAGTTTCTTCCTGCCCTGTAAGTCCATTCTCATATCACCACTGAGGCTTCATTCGCACACAGAGCAGTGCCCACCAGATGGACCCTGGATAGAATGTGGACAAAGCACATTTTCAGTATTGCTTAACCAGTTGCTTTCTCTTATATAAATTATTTCCCTTAGGGGAATTTATCTTTATTCTTGCCTCGAGGAAGCCTTTGCACTGTTGGTGTCTAGCCCATGGGACATGATAGCAACAGAGCTATCCAGCTATCTTCTAAACTCCCTCATCTCTTTATTTTCTTTCTGCTTCCTTCTTCCACAGTTAGGTTCTCAAGCCCTTCTTTTGTTGTCCCCGAATGCTTTTTTTATTCACCGGTGAGAGAGAAGTTCCTTTATTTCATGTGTTGGCCATAAAATCCATTTATTTTGCTATTTTCTGTTGTCTTTTCTAGTCTAAGTTCCCCCACTGTTGTTGGCAACCCCAGTTTTTGTCATATATGAGGATGCTTGACCTTAGATCTTGGATTGCTCCAGTTTTGGAGAAGTTCCTCTGATGGGGGCCAGTGACTCTCCTGATCCTTTTCCCTCTCTGTGTGTATTTCCATTCTAGCACAGTCTTTCATCAGAATTGAACATAGATGTTAGGAGTTGGGTAAGCAGTGAAATGCAGTTGCCTCCAGATTTGCACCTGGAATTTCTGAGGTTTTGTGTTAGTGCCTGGGCAGATGTCAGGGGCTGTAGCCAGGTTGTAGATAGGACAGCTGTCCTGTTAGTGCAAGAGCTGGTTCCCTGTGGCACAGGATGGGTATTCCAGGAAGTAAAGGATCTAGGCAACCACCAAAGGGGCTACGTACAGGGCACACTTGTACATCGCTCCCCCATTCCTTATTACACTAGATACCTAAGAATAGTCCAACTGAGAGTCAGGGGAGCAAGAACAGGTAGGACAGGTCTGCTGTGCCTGTGGCTTTTTCATGTGCTTGCACCCAGCAGAATGAGAGGTATTGCATGCCCCTCTACGTAAGCTGCTGCTAATGATTCCTTCTGCCCGGAGGACACAGTTGGGATCGATGGAGGGTCAGCCATTAGACATACATTTCCCAATGCCCAGCATAGCACACAGGGTCAGGGAGCTAATCATCACTCCTATCTTGCCTGCCTTGCTGCGGTGTCCAGCCTAGGGCAATTGGAGGTGCATTAAAGATTAAACAAGAGGTGGGGGGTCTAGTGAGTGTGTTGGAGTAATTCCAGGATGGGTGGGCAGTGGTTGGCCCAAGCAAGTGGATTTCTGCTGCAGCGGCCCCTACTTTAGATCTTTCAGCCGAACAAACTGGCGGCATCTCTGTTGAGACAAAAAAATGCCTCTAGCTAAAATTCCACTATCTGACCTCAGAAGGGCTCCAGCTGTTTCTGCCACCAACATAGCAGCTAGAAGAAGAGTTTTAAAGAGGCTGGCCGTGTTGAAACAGAAACCCACTCCTTCAGAGGGTCTGGCAGGACAGAACCTTCCTCTTCCTCACTCACTCCTTTCAACATAAGTGTGAGTGAGAATAGTGTGGCAAGAGTGTTGGCTATTCTCAGATGAGTGTCTGTCACTTGTGAGCACCATGCCATATAGATTTACTGCAGGACCTTGACACCTCTTCTAAGAAGGGAGAACTAAATGATTGCCTTGCTTAACATATTCATTCCTAGTGCCTCCATCCTCTAAAATCAGTACATTGCAACTCCTGTCCCTACTGAAATAAAAACATTTTCATGGGATTAAGAAAACACCTTTCATCTGAAGTGCACTTAGTGGGACTGGGGCTCATCCCATGGCTCTGAAAACAATGATGTCAGTCCCTGAGATGATTTAGGCAGGCAGATCACACACCTTCCTCCTTTGCAGGGCTTATCAGCACGTTGTGTGTTAGCATCTAGAGTCAGCATGTCTATTCTGACTCCAGTGGTCACGGAAGTGCATTCATATCTGGCTTGGGTACCTATGAGTCTTCACTGGCAATTGTGCCTTTAGAGGCTGACTGCTGAGCTTGGCACTCGAGGGAGGTAGGAAAAGGGTATGTCCAACACTTAGTGATGCTGTCTGGAGCTGTGGGTTCAGGAAGTGCTGCTGGCTGACTGCCATCCTACAGACCTTGCCCTTCGGCTCCTCAGATCCACAGCTTTTCTTTGAGCCTTAAATTCACAGCCGTCATTGTGTAATTAGCAAAAGAAAAGCAGAGGAAGAGATTCATTGAGAGTAATGTGCTAAGACAGAGTTACAGCCATGAGGAAGAGCTGGGACTCCTCATTCCTTCTGGTTATTAAAAACTGTCCAGCTCAGGAATAATCTCTTTCAAGGCTTGCCATGTTGTCAAAGATCCTTCCTAAGGAGTCCTGACGTAGTGAGGGCTCTTTGTCAGAGCTTCCTCAACCAATAATTCAGTGTCCCCACCTGTGCTAGTCACTCTGTGCTCCCTTTATGGTCAGTGGAAGAATCAGGCCCTCAAAGGATCAATGCTGTCTAAGACAGGCCAAATCAAGGGCCCTGAGCCTTTTTTCTTCACTGAGTGTGAGCAGAGCTTAAGGTAACTGGCTCACATTTGACATCTCACCTTCCAGCTCCAGAACTGAGATGAATCCTATCCCTGTGGTCTCAGGCCCTGGACACTCACCGGCATGCTTCTCTTGCTGATTGAGGGTAACGTTGTCAATGGCATTAGATGACATTAATTGAAACAATTTTTAGCTGTGCTGATCATCTAGGATTGCTTTTGATCATGGGGCTTCATGATCTTCAACTACCCTCACCTGTAAAGTGTCCTCTCAACAGGCTCCCATCCAGCTTTGCCATTGCCAGAAGAGCAATTCAGAACACGAGCTGCAGTTGCCGTTCTTATAAACTGAGCATTATGCATTTTTTGTGACACAAGGGAAGTGTTATTCATTTACTGGAATTATCCTTTTATCAAGTCCGTTTCCTATTGCATTTCACCCTTCGTTGCACTGGCAGTTCATTCTTTTAACAAGGCTGTTTCTGTTCTTGAAAATACATTTAAGAGGTTATGTAATTTCTCTGTGAAATACAGAACATTTCCTTTTCTTTTTAAAAATGTGTTACAAGCATCCTTAAATTCTGGAGAACTTGGAGCAAAAATGAACAAACCTACCAGGAAATTAAAAGATAACAAACAGGACTTCATGAGAACTTTCCCTAAATTGTCTTAGAAAAGAATCTGTTATTGTATTTTAATTTTAACCATTTTTTACTTGTCAGATTTTGTTTTCTGTTTCCTGTTGGAGCCTTTGTTTCCCCAGTCCTGACTTATGTTGGAAATCTGCTGCTGGGTCCTTCTGTAAACTTCTGGTAAGACTCATGAGAGGGAGTCAAGCAGTGGTGACCAAACTCTGTAATGTGCGATCCGAGGTCTTCAGCCATGCACAACCCCGAACGCAGCATTTGTGAAGGGTGGGTTGCCTACAAAGCACGATAGCATGGGGTAACTATTCAGGCAACAGGCAACGCTAGAGCAAAGAAGTGAGGCTTAATCCTGCCTCCCTGGGGGTCATAGGCAGAGCATGGGGACAGCACTGAAGCCATGAGCCAAGTCAGGACAGGAATCGGGAAGTGGGCATGAAAGCCAAGAGTCAAACCACAAATTATCTTGGCACTTTCCAGTAGCCCATTGTGAATTAGCTGCAGAAATGCCCCTGCTGAGGGTGTTTGTTGATCAAGCATGGAGATAAAGTTGCGGGAAGGGCAAATTTGTCCCTGGTATGAGGGCTCTGCTATGTCCCCTCTGAGTGGGCTCAGAGCAAAGAGATGAACATGCATACATGTGAAGAGCTATCTTCATCACAGCTGCATCCCGACTATTTCACAGGGGCTTGTATGACTGCTTTTTGATTCTTAGCTCTTACACCCTGGTCAATTACAGATTGTAATTTCTATCAGATTCTTTTCAAGATCAATGAAAAATTCTCTTCCAGGGCTTGATCAGTCAGTGGTCTGGGTAGGGGACTCATTTGTGTGGACAAAAGCTTATCATGGGAGGTTTTAAGAAGACAAGGGAAGGTAGGTGTATCTTCATGGAGGAAGACAAAGGGAAGAGGTCTTCTTTAAGCTAAGGTTTTAAGATGATGGACCAACATGGTGGAGAGCAGCATGTTGGAGATTTTGTGAGTGGACTTCAGTTCTGGCAGTCAAGCCATATGGGTAAATACATCCTGCGGATCTTTATCTATGTATTTTTTGCAGTTCTTCTTGGCCCATGTCTTGAGTTGCCCTCAGCCTATTCAGACATTGCACCATACAAACAGAAGCAAAAACCATCGTCTTTAGAACATTTGAACCCACAGGTGACAAGGGGCAATGGGCACAAACTGAGGCACAGGAAGTTCCGTCTGAACATGAGGAAGAACTTCTTCCCTCTGAGGGTGACGGAGCACTGGAACAGGCTGCCCAGGGAGG
>Ga0065711_1032497_pt1 | contig 27224 bp, 22 predicted proteins | sample Hoacrofraction12_FD_59098 | JGI IMG/M metagenome (GOLD analysis project Ga0065711, IMG submission 59098) | Hoatzin crop microbial communities from Cojedes, Venezuela - Epithelial fraction 12 v2 (version 2) | ecosystem: Host-associated > Birds > Digestive system > Esophagus > Crop | place...
GACGGGATGGCCTTTAAAGGTCCCTCCCAACCCAAACCATTCTATGAGGCTACGTCTCTCCAGACCACTCTGCACCACCTGAAGCAGTGACAGCAAGATCCATCCCACCAGCATCAACAAAAAGAGAGACAACTTCAAAGAGCAAATCATCCACCAGTTTAGGAAGGGGTCAAATAACCCTCTAGAGAGGCTTCTCTGTGTTCACCATGGCATGAGTCTAGCTGCCAGCTTTAGATAAGTATGTTCGATTTAGATGGCAAAAATTAAATGCAATAGACAATCTATATGAGCGCTTGCTTCAGGTCTTACAGCCTTCAGGATCCTGGCTAAGACAGTGAGCAAAGTCAACCAAGGAGCCTCCACCTTGGGACGAGACCTCCACTGAGCATCAGCGCCCAGCTCTGACAAAACGCTTTTTGCTACCTGAGCTCCTGTTTCTCCCTAGTGCTCTTTGCAGAGCCGTGGGGCCTCTTTTCCGACAAAACCAACAGGTTTTCTCTTCTGCTTGCAAGTCCCTTCCTGCAGGTAACACTTGAAACATGCTCCATCTCTTCAATGTCAGCAGCTTGCTGGGGGCACCCTTTTTAGCTTGGGGAAAGGTCTAAAACCTGGCAGAAAATGTGGATCCCATTTCCTTAGCATGGTGGAAAGAGAGGAATGGATGAGGGCAGCACGCCTGGTGGCCCAGAGAAAAGCTGGTGGGAAGACAGCAGTTTTCACACTAACCCACAGGGGGTTTATTTGCCTCTGTTGAAATCCGGTGTGTAATTAACTGATCTCTGATAACATTTGCCTTGTCAGGGTGGAATTCAGATCTTATCTTGTCTGACAGCAGTGTTTATGGTGTTAATGCTGGGAAAGAAAAGGGGAAGCTGTAATTGTGGAAACCCTATTTAATTTGAGGATTCTGTTATCTTGTCACAGGGGCTGAGATTTCACTAATAGATTCTGACTCCAGGAAAATTATATGCTCAGATAGATGGGATTTTAACAGACAAGATCCCATTGATATTTATGTGAAAATACAGTAAGCAGCGCTGAACGTTTAGAAGTGTGGTTTTGCTTAGGAGAACGGCTAAAGCTCAGGGTGACCAACAGACCCTATCCAGCCCGCATCCTCCCAGAGTGGCCCAGGACATGGACAGAAGGTCACCAAGGCAGACGGAGAGTGGTCGAGGGAGTTTTGATGAGTCAGAGGGAGCCTTTGACCCCATGAATCAGCGAGCACAGAACTTACTGCCGCAGACCAGAGAGCAATGAGGTTTAAATGGAGGTCACATAAGCCCTTATATAAAGTTTCCAAGTCATCAGCTGTGACTTGGTCATCCTGGCCAAGGCCTCAACATACTTTCGGTTTAATCTTGGATTCTTTTATCAGCTTTTAAAAATTGTTTGCCGTTGCCATGCCTTCTCATAGGAACCTGCTCCTCTGGTAAGCAAAGGGAATTTTACCACCCTAAAATGCAGATAAAATTGTGAAAATATGTCCTGCCAGAGGAGAATGAGGGAAGAGAAACAAAGCCCACTGCCAGCCCTGTCCTGTTAGTGGGCAGCGCAGTGTCTAGTGCCAGCACAGGATGGCAGGGGCGATGGTGGATGCAGACCAAGGCCACCACTGCCACCCACCCGAGGCTGGAGTGATGTCACCCAGAGGAAAGGGCCTGTGGGGAGGTGCTTGCAACCACCACAAATGGGCAAATCCCTTCCACCACCTGCATGCCCACCCCCAAGGTCAGCTGTTGCTACATCCCCACAGCACATTAGCAGAGCATGAGGTGGTTGCGTGGAGGGGCAACAGTGACCGTCACCAGACTCAGCATCACCTCCTGCTTTGACTGGAGCAGGTATGATGGATCTGTGATGTGAATCTATCTTGGGTTTATAGGCAAAGTCATTTGCCTAGAAGAACAAATGCCCACAGAGTATCTACAATATCCTTTACAACCATGTTAGCTAACGGATGATCGATTATTTCTATTTATGACAAAATCATAAAGTCTAGACTCCAGAAACCCACTGCATCTTCATCAAGACTATTGATTATCTTGCAGCTTGCTAACAACTATTCTTAGAAGACCCTCCTCCCTTCAGTCCAGCGTGACTCCAGCACAGATCTTGCAGAAACAGGTTATTTGTACGTGTCGTGTGTGCAACTGCACGTGCAAGGCTTTGAAAGACCCTGCTTGCTCTTGAAAAATATTTGCCTGGAAACTGAACTAATGATAAAGCTGCCGGTGCTTGCTATCAGCCAGGAGCATGAAGCAGATGTCTGCTCCATAGCACTGAAATACTCAGGTCCAATAGCATAATCCAGCCATGCTGGATTTACCCAACATTTTTATCTTCCTCACTGTTTTTTCCCCCCTCCTCTGTGTAAGATAAGAGGAACACTAAAAAAAATAAAATAAATGCACAAATAGCCTTGTTAGTAGATATTGGAGGGGGTTTATCATTATTATTTATTTATTTATAGCTCATTAATTCTTATCGGTGATGCCAGCTGTCAACAAGACAAATGTGACACCCCATTAACACCTGATTCCCCAGGAATGCTGCACAGATGAATTATATTTTTGTGAGGCACCCGTTTGCTTTGGCTCAGGTCCCCGAGGTCCTGGCTATCTTGCTTCCCCAGGAGCACTCCAAAGCAGGGATGGCGAGGGACCAGCCCTGACTCCCCTTTCCTCTCTCCCTGCCACCTGTATTTTCCCTGGAGAAGGAAGGAGGTTGAAGGTCCCTGCTCTTGGACAGCAAGCAGGGATGTGAGAGCATGTTCTGGCTGGTTTTGTGCTGTGGTATCTCTGAGCAGGGGCTTTGCAGAAGCGACAGAGTATGTGAGGGACTGAGCTCTGACAAAGCCTGACCGAGACTGGCTGGAGCCCAGCCTGAAAGCTGCACTTGGCTGAATTTCAGCCAGAGCTTCCCACCAAAGCTGTGTCCTTGTGACTGAATTTTGGGTGTTTTTCCAGCCCAAAGGGCTTCTGAGGACCAGGAGTGCTAGAGAAAAGGGGAGGACAGATGCTGCCACAGCACTCAATGCTTCCCATAAATCCTGCTCCACCTTTCTGAGCTCTGTACTAAGCCATTTTTAAGTGCTTTCTCCCCGCAGCACCCTGGGGAAAGGAAAGGGTGCTCTTAAGCACCTGTGCAGAGAGGGAGAGCATATTCTGCATATGACATGGAAGGCTTTTTTCGGACCAGCCCCTCTCTGCTCCTGTCTAACAGAGGGACATACTAGTGGCTGCTGGTAAAGTCAGCCCAGTGTCCAAGGACAGATCATGATGGGAAAAAGCAGATGGGAACAAAACGACATTTTTTGATTAAATAGCTATGTTTCTGAAACATTTACACCCAGCCAGCTTGATGTGTATTCCATTGCCATCATGAAAGTGCTGTAAAGCCCCGGGTCCATATAAGCAGCATGTCACACGCTCCTGTCTCAGCAGAAACCCGCCTGACTGCTCACAGCCCAGATCAGACGTGAAGGCTGCTCCCCATCAGCCTAACATTGGAGAAGTCTGGCATCGGGGAACATGAAGCCATATGGCAGCAAGGCTGGAATGGGCAGGGGTTCGCACTCCAGATACTGGGATCAGCACCATGGAGTCTTCAGTGAGTAGGGAGATGGAGCTCTGACTGCAAGGAACGGTCTCCAATTCTTCCCTGTGTTTTGTCCAGGGGGGACCTTGAGCTCAGTAAGTCACACCATCAGCCCACGCTCCCCGCTTGTCGCTGCATCTCGCTTGTCACTGCATCTCAGCTCCTCATCCCCTACTCAAGAAAAGCAATAACTGTGCCCCTCTTGACTGGGTAACCACAGAGGTCAAGCAGCTGCCAGGATCTTACCTGTCCACTGAGGTGCTCCTCTGGCCATCCCAGTCGTGACACCTGTGACATTGCCTTTAGCAATGGGGACATCAGCACTGCTGGAAAGTGCTGCAGGGTGACTGCTGTTTTCACCTCCTTGTTGCTTGTGACGGTGGAGAGGGTGACAAGGATAGGGTGACACACAAACATGGGTGGCAGAGAGAGATTTCATTATGCAGAACAAGTCCCATGGGCTGTGTTGCTCCCACAAGTAAGAACTTTCCCCTCCTGCAACCATCCCTTTTGGAGATGACGGGGAATGCACCTCTGTGAGTTACACAGGAGGAGCCGGGACAGAGGGATGATGGACTGGGCAAATGCAGTCCCTGCTAGGAAGTGGGAAGCTGTCAGAACAGGCTCTGCAGTGCTTACAGACCTTGTTTTGATATTTTTTCCCCTCTCTGAGTCTGTTTAGAGATGGCAGCTAATGGAAAACAGCTCTGGGGCCTTTCTTTAATAAGCAGTTTGGACTGATTTTTCCTTTGTAGTGTAGCCCAATTTCTCCTACAAGAAGAAAGGAGCGGAGCTCAGGCCTGGGAAGTGGACAGGGTCCTGCAAAGGGCAACTCACTCAGAGCACCCATGCCATGTCTCACACTGACTATTCCTGTTAGAAATTGCTCTCTGCTGTCTCCCCACCTGCTTGGAGGGTGCTAGCAGAACACTGATGGATGATGCCAGGCTGTCCTGCTAGGCAGCCTTTATGAAAACTGCAGCAGAGATACCTCAAGGACTTTGTGCCATTGGAGCACATTTGACCCAGGCAGCTGCCTAATTTCAGACAGCTCCTTTTGGGTACATGCTTGCCCAAGCACAGGCAAACATCGGCAGGGCAATGAGCGGCTCCAGGCTTGACCAACAACATAGCAAGAACATCTGTCCTTCCAGGGCACCTGGTCCTGTCTGGGGGTCCCACTTTGGGGCTGTGCCACGGGGCTTCACTTCTCACAGTCATCCCACGAGGAACCTGAGAGCCCTGGGGAAAACAGTTAACAATGGGCTTTTCTGGTTCACTGGCCTTTAGGAACCTGGGCGTAAAGTACCATCTCAAAACCACATGCATCTCATCCTGTGCATGGGGATGCTGGGCTGAGGTGGACCTCAAATTAGAAGTATTATTTTTCTAATTCCCTATATGTCAATGGGTACCTAATTCCCTTAGCCAGCTCTGAAAATCCTGAAGTCCATAACTCAGCATGTTTATCCATGTTCCTATTCCCCATCAAATCCATCTGACTCCAAAAAATAAGATTTGGTTTAAACAATCACTTTATGTTACGCTGAATCAGTCCTACTTGTTATGCTTCCACTTCTCCAAATCTCTAATTAGAAGACAGATATTCATCTTCTTCACCTAGTTGCTGTGAAGCTGAACACCTTCATGTTTGTTTGCAAAGCACTTTTAGATGCTTGCTTGAAATGTGTTTTAAAAGTTCAACTTAATCTGCGTTATGATCCTTGCATCCAGAACCTTACAGATGGTGGTTAGAAACGAGATTTCTCTCGGAACAACATAAGCATTATCCTAACACAGAGTTCCTCTGCTGCTGCATTATGCTGAGACACCACTAATGCTGCTGGCAATCTCGGTCTAATCTGGGGGCTAAATTTTCATATTGTCCCCCAAAAGCCTGAGGCAGCCTCCCATCTTTTCCACAGCCTGCTGTGAACATGGGCTGATTTGCTTCAACACCCCCTTCCACCTCCAGGCTCCCAGCGATGTGCCCATCCTCACCGTCTTGCCAAGAGTGCTGGTGGATGCAAGTGCTGCTGCCTCTGAAGTGAAGCCTCGAGACGATGCTGCTTTTGAGGGGGGCAGGTAGTCCTCGTGGGTAGGGCACCTGCAGACTCAGGTCCTTTCTTCTTCCTTTCCTTCTCACTTTGGCCTGTCCGTGGCTCAAGGAAAGAAGTTATGAGGCTTCCCTTCATTGGGGTAACACCTTGGAAAATCTAAAAAACAAACAAACAAAAAAAAGAAGTATTGCTGCAAACCCTTATTGACACACTATTCACAGGAGGAATCCCTTTAAGCCACTTGCAAGCTCCTCGGCTCTCCGGCCACGGTGACAAGGCATTGCCACAGCCCGAGTGGGACCCAGCGGGACACACGGCCAGGAAGCTGATCCGGCGAAGGGGAAGCAATGGGAGAGACCTCCTGCGTCCTGCTCTCGGCAGCGCAAGGAGAGCCGGGCAGCTTAATTGTGTGTGCTGTCTGCAGATTTTGTGAGTGACTTGTGCGTCATGGAGTGAGTTTTAAATAGCCTTGGGCACAGCAGTGATTTCCTTTATTGGTCTGAGGAAATCAGGTTCAGGATGGAGGCAGCCTGAACTGGTAAAAGGAAGGGAACAGTGGTTCGCGGACAAATTAAGCAAGAGGAGTTTTCATTTTCATTGGAAACATGTCAAGATTTTGGCACAACGTCCTGCTTGAAAACAAATAAAATGTCAACCAAAAGCCAAGGACTTTTTGTTTTCCCAATGAAATACTGAAATTTGCAGCAGGAAGCAGGCAGAACTCATGGGAAAAAAAAAAATAAAATTAATATCACGCTGTCAAAAGCTTAACAAATTCCAGCCTTGGTAGGGAAACCTCCTGCCTGCAGTCCCCTCTCCAAATACCAGTGCCATAAAGCACGTCTCCCCCTCGCCGCGGCGCTGGCTGCGCCTGGGAGCAGAGGTGCAGCTCTCTGGAGGAGGGTGCCGAGAGCCGGATCCCATGGACACGAGCTCGCTCAGCAGAAAAGCATCACAGCAGCCTAAATGGATGTGTCGCAGCAGCCAGGCGAGCGTTGATGGGCAAACCTTGTAAGAGGCTGTAACTCGTATGTCTTCAGGCTGACTGTTCGTGGTTTTTTTTCCTCGGGGAAGAAAAGCCTGTTCTTGAAGAGAGTTCCTTCTAATTCCATTGAGACAAAAATTATGTTAAACTCCCAGGAAAATCTATTTTGTTCCATCTTCAGCTGCCTGCTTTTTACCAGTTCTGTCTCTAATGGAATTACTGAGATACTTTTGAACAGCACAGAGCCTTATCTTAACCTTTGCTCCCTTTTTGGAAATGATTTAGTGGAGTTCTCTTATCTGGACAGAATTAAAGGCTTTAGGATGTGTTTTTCAACCGCTATTCACTCCTCCCCACCCCCTCCAAAAATGCTACAGGCTTTAAATCTTTAGAACAACAACAAAAAAAACCCTTTGATTTTGAAAGCAGAAGTTATTCCCAAAAAAACTAATTGGTAAAATATTATCCTTTTATGAAGGGGGGTTGGAAAGTTAACGAGCCTTCCACAGGCGGCTGGCAAAACTCGTGGAAGGAAAGAAAAGCTGTTCACGGGGCAGGTCTGCCGGAAAGCCTTTGAAAAATGGCCTGAACTGCAGATTAACTCTGTTTGCTTTGTGCTTGGTGTTGTCTCGCCTGCTTGCCGTGGGGACCGAGGCCTTTGCTAAATGCACGGAGCTCTTTGCTTCGCTGTGCTGTTGTTGCTCTATGTCCTTCCACTTCGATGCCTCTGTTCGGTAACTTTTCAGTGAGCGGTTTTTTGGTGCGTGGCTTTAGCATGGTCAGCGTGGCCATGGAGGCACTGTTGGCTCAGGAATAAAGCACTACCGTCAAGCAGAACTGAAGATCTGTGCCTCTTCCCTCTCCTGTTCATCTCCCTCATCTGATGGATCAGCTCCGTTGTTGCACCGGACTTCGGTTCCGAAACGCAGCCCTCCCTGTTGCTGGAGAGAGGGGCAGAGATTTCGGCAGGCGCTGCTCCCCTGCTCTCACCGCGGGGCTCGGAAGCGCTGCCTGGCAGCGCTGGGTTTGCAGAGGTTAAAGGACCCCTCTGCTCCTCACTCCAGCCCCAACCTGCAGGGTGATTGCGGACACATCGGATCACCTTGCTCCATTTCTTTTCCCTCACCATCTTTTGACTTTCTAGATGGGAAATTTTTGACACTCTAGATGGGACATCCGGCGTTCTGGACTGTCACTTACCACTGGCACTGACATGGCCGCAGCAGAGCACGAAGGGGGGTTATCCTAACATGACGACGGCACCATGGGGACCTTGTTGGGGTTGCTTGAGGAGATGCTCGGTGTCAGAGACCCCTGTGCAGCTCTCAGACAGCTCCTTTCATGCCAGGCTGTGCTGTCCTCCCGGATCAAGGGTGGGCTTCGTTCATGGGTCGCTCCTTTTGAAGCCCTGGGAGCAGTCTTGGGCTCAGCTCACAGCAAAACAGATTTAGCATGAATTAAGGCTGTTTCCCACACCAGGAATGCCCTCGGCAGCTCTACTGAGCACCCCACTTCTCTGGCTGGCAGCAGAGCCTGGCACCACCAGGACAAGCAGCAGAGGTTTTGCTCTTCAAGCTGAAAAAAAGCAACCAAAAGTTAATCCCATGCATTTGCCAAACCCGTGCGGGATAGGACTTGTAGAGAGGGGCTGAATATGAGTATTCTGCACCCACGGCCAAACTGGTGCCCATTGCTTTGCCCAAAGTCCTCGTCCTCCACATTTTCTCTCCCTGTCCTCACAGTTCCTTGCAGGGAGCACCATTTCTGGGCATTTTTGTAGAACACTTAGCACAGAGGGGAGTTGTGGGCAGTGATGGAGGCCATCACAATTTATTAAATAAATACTAATGCAAGGAGGGTGGCTGCTGCGGTGTGATTTCACCTTGAGAGCGACCCAGGGAGCACTGCCGTGGTCGGGTCAGTAACGCTCACATGCAAAATGTGTGTGAAAATGGTCAGGAGAGTTAAATACCAGATGTCAGTAGATGCTTGATGGAGTCGTTAGTGAAAGCAGTGAAGTGGGCAGCGCATGGGGGAATTAATGAAATCGTTCAGCCCCAACGGCCAAGAAGAGGGGAAGAGGGACGGTGCCCAGGGAAGGGATGATGTGAGGTTTGGAAAGAAATGAGGAGTCAATGAGGTGGAGAAGGGCGGAGAGGCCACAGCAGAGGTTTCTGCTCTAACAGGAAGAACGTGGGGTGGGAGAGGGGGCCAGGACCCAGCCACAGCCCCGGGGGTGCCAGGGGTGATTCGAAAGGCGATGGCCTGAAACAGAGAGCTGAAATGCAGGCTCAGCTCGGGGCGGTGGGGCAGCACGGAGATGCCCCTGGCACATTGCACAGAAGCAGAACTTCAGACAAGCAGAAGAAAGGAGAAAAAGGCCACAGTTTGAGCAAATAGGACCCATTGTATTCAGTTATTAAATCTGCTTCGACTAGGGAAAACTGACCAAGGCTTCTGTGCAGGCTGTGTATTATTGGGTTCTTTTAAAGAAGGCATCTTCACACTCACAAAAAAACAGCAAGAGAAGTTAGAAGCTTTTTCCTAGAACAACCCCAGCAATTTGAATGATGAGGGACAGACAAAGGGCCCAAATCCAGGTAGTAAATCAGTCCAGGAAGAGCAACAGGGTGCCACAGACCAGTTCTCCTCTTCTCCCATTAAGCACTTTTATAGCCCAGGCTGAGTGCAGATGAATTTGCATTTAAACTTCCTTCCCCCTCCAAGGTGGCACTTTCTACCTTGTGCTTCTTTGAATCAGGAGATGCAGAATTGCCGAAGGAAAATAAAATAAAATGTCATCTTTTTTATTTAATATTTAACTGCTGCTTAGACTCCTCCAAGAAAAGACCCTGATATTACTGTTTGGATTGAATTATGATGGCTCCGCCTGAAAGTTATATATTGCTGGTGCTCCATTATCCATTAATCGTAGCTTTTCCTGTCAAGATCAACATGTACTTCTCAGCTGGTGCCTTGACTGCGTAATGCCTTAGATAGGGAGGGAATGTAAAAAAGATGCCTCTTAATTGTTTGGGGATTTCAGACATGGCTTTTAAAATGTCAGTGATGGTTCCTGAAAGATGGCAGCCTTTTCCCTATGAGCTCTAGATTGCCAACAGATGTTAACAGCCCCCGGCTCCACCCGATACTTTATGAACTTTAGAGAAAGTAAACAATATCTGGATACAGGCAGCGAGGTCTGCTTGTAAATTCATTCCTGGGGAGCAGCGAAAAAACCCAAACCTGGGGATCTGGTGCAGCCTGCAACACTGCTCATTGTGCCAGGGTTGAAAAAAACGTCGGGCTTTCAAGAAGTGATGAAGCTGCCATCAGATGGCGAAGTCTAAGGAGAAGGAAATAAATTTAGGGCATTTTCTGGGCTGCTTTGTTCTGCTGCAGCTCAAGGATGAGCACTCCTGGGTCAAATCCTCCCTCTCCAACACACCTCCCCTGGGTGAGCCTCTCAGCATCTCTGTGGTTCAGCTCCTGCACTGGGGGATGGTGCTGGAGACCTGACAACAAGCATGCTCTGCAGGAAGGGATGCTCCATCCTGTAGATTTTGGATGACTTCTTTTGCATTTCTCCACCAAAATTGCTGTTGTCTTTCATTCCTTAAACAGCTCTTCAGGATACAGATTTCTCAACAAATCTTCACTTCTCAGCTTTGGACAAATCTGGTTTCCAGTGTGAAACTACCAGCATAACTCACACCAATGTTCAGTGGGGAAGAGGACAGACAAGAGCAAGGTAGATGTCCCTGTGGCCAGAGCAGCTCATGGTTTCACCCATGCAGCTGGACTTGGAGGCTGGTGTGGGAGCCCAGCGCGTCCCACACAGGCTGTCCTTGGGCAGCACGCCAACGTCTGTGTGTCTGTCAAGACATGCCATGAGCTGAGAGCTTCTCAGAGGAGATATCCCACCCACCAAGCCTTCACCACGGTGTCAGCGTGTTGAGAAATGTTGTTTTCCTTTGCTCTCTGCAAGCAGGACACTCTTCAGGACGTAAGGTAGTGCAGCCAAGAAGGAAACACTAAGGGATTCAGCAGAGCTGGGGTGAGTTAATAACTTGTAGTGAGGATGAAGAACATATCCGCATGATGGTCCCTGAAAGCAGTGTGTGGGTCTGCAGCGCGCAGCATCCTCAGTGTGTGCACACACCAGTGCACAGGGGAGCGCTCGTCTGGGCTGTGCCGGGGTGTTGTATCTGTAGGTGAGCCGTGTCTGCCTTGGAAAGAGCCGTGGCTGGGAGCTTGTTGGCACAGCCATGGTGCTACGAGGCACGCGATCTGCTCTGCTCCATCCTCTACCCCTCTGCAGGCTTTGCTGTCCCTGCAGGCAGCAACAGCAGCAGAGCTTAGCTGTGCCCCCTCCCCGAAGGAAAACATAATGTCCCTAAATGTCCCTTGGACACTGAGGCTATTTCTGCAGTCACTGAACGTGTTTATTATAGGGCAGACTGGAATCTAGCATTCAGTGGCAGCCCCGTGCTCCCCTCGCTTGTCCTTCAGTTTAATGGGATACAGGCATAAATCATAGATCTGATACTGCACATGGGCTCTGGCTATATTTTTTTTATAAAGAACATTTGCTCTGATTTATGGAGCACCGGGTTTTGAATTAGTCTAGCTTGAAAACTGAATCAAATCTTTCCATCAAGTCAGTTTTTTTGCATTATGAATGGCTTAGCTGTTTAGTAATGGAATGCCAATCAGCCATCGCTTCTCTCCATAGGCAATGCTGAGAAGATCATTTCGGAACATAGACTCTGTGATTAACTGAAATGAACTGTAAAATTGTATTTTGTTTAAAGCTTTTTCTTTTGCTGGGAGATTCCTGAGTGGATTGGGGAGTCACCTCGCTGGTGGCGTGAAGGGGCTTAAAGGAGGAGGGGGGCACAGAGGGAAGATGCATGCCTGAACTGGCCACCTTGCCTCTGCCACAGTTTTCTCATGTTAAAACAAGGATGATAATTTCCTCAGCTGCAGGGACGTCTTAGGAGTTAGGGCCAGGTCTGAGATTTGGCCTACAAACTTGCACAGAAGAGCAATTAGCTGTTTCTTTACTTTCAGAGCAGACTGTTCTCCCTGCCTGGGGAAGGCGAACCGTGTAGGCACAGCAGTCCTGGCATGCAGATTGCTGGAGCCCGCCATCGTCTCCGCAAGCTTGTGTCCCCTCGTAAACATCAGCTGCACTTGGAGCTGCTTTCTGGCTTTGCAAGGAGAAAAAAATGCATTGCAGACCTGTACTTTCCAGCAAGCCCTGCCGCACACACAGCCCTGCACGGGGCTGGTGCAGCTCCACGTCACAGCTATGGATGCCTGGGGACAGGCACGAGTTAGAAGGCAAGCAAAAAACCGAGATGCATGGTTAGTACTCCCACCACCACTCTCAAAGCCTGCCTTGATAAAGAGTAGTCACCCACGGATATGAGCAGCAGGTCCAAGCTGACCCAAGACCCACAGCCAACAGTTTCTGCACCAGCCTCAGAGCTTCACAGGAGCTCCGGCAGCCCCTGGGGAAGACACGTCCCACCCTACATGAAAGATGACAAATGCTGAAAAACTCCGGCCGGGCTGCTGTTCACTACCCTCCCCAACAGAAGCACGTGCCTTCTTTCTAGTCAGAATTTGTCAAACTTCAGTTTTAATGAACCTTTCTTCATGGAAGGCCCTTGACACCAAGGTGACAGAGCTCTCCACCTTCAACTCATATTTTTGCTTTGTCACATACACAGGAGCACAAAAATAAGCTGTTTGTCAATCAAACAACCCAAGGTTGTCCAAATCTTTCGTATTCAACTGGAGTGAATTATTCAGTGAATTATTTTGCTGTATTTAATGAGTTCCAGTTTGATTTGACTAAGTATAACTTTACAAACACATCCTGTCTGCTGCCATCCATCTCAGTAGCAGCTTTGAGATATTCCTTTGAACTCATGTTTAGTGGCTTTAGGTTAGGTCTCATTAATACAGTAATGATTTTACGAAAGAGCTCACTTGCTAAACCCCCTCTGCAGAATGCATTAGAAAAATCACTTTAAATGGGCTGAAATAAATAACTTTCTGGAGCTTTCATATGCAGCTCCAGAACATCTGAGCAGGTATATACCTGAATGGTTAAATGAAATCCATGTTTCTGTACAAAAACCTGATGTACTTCCACGTGAGATAATGTCAGGACAGACAGAGGGGTATGGTTACCGGCTGGCAATGGGGAGGAAACGGTTCCCCATCTTAGCTACTCTCCTGTAAATTTGAGCATTTTGCCTGATGTTCTTGGTGCCGTGGCTCACTCTCTCACCCTCCTTTCAGCTTCCCTGCGTGGGTTTGGCACAGTGCATTGGAGGCTCACCTCCACATCCCTACATACACACATAAAAATGGTAGTTCAGAAAAATCAGGAGGGGGGAAAAAAATTGCTACGTGAATATCAGACTCCAAGTTGCCTGGTTTCCTGTAGATTTGTGTCTTGTGGGTGGCTCTGAGTTCTGGTTAAGACTTTTTCACGTCATTAAGTCTCCTCTGTCTCCCTCCCCTCTAGCCTGTGCCACGGCTCTGACGTCCAGTCGAGTACATGATGGTGCTGTCAGCTTTGCTCAGGTCATTTGTGGGGACTTTCTCCTCTGCTCAGCCGCTATTGACAGGAGGTGGTGGAAGCATCATGAACCTCTATTCCTCTGTCAAATTCGCTTGAAAACAGCCAACACATTCAAAAGTTACAGAGGAGGTAGAAAACACAGATACGCACACACATATACACAGTGTGTAGTTACTTTTGAGCTTAATTTCCTCAGGAAATTGGACTAAACATCTGCAGAAAGTTTTCCTATTTACAAAGTCATATCTGTGTGTCATATCTTACCAGGAAGACCGTGCCAGTGGTCAACTGGCAGGCACAGTAGCAACAAGTGGCACTGCCTCTGCCTCAGTTTCCCTCCTGGCAGGGTAGGGAAGGTGATGCTAACCCCCTTTCTTTAACTTATTTTGAGACTGACATATGGAAGAGCTATCTAAGAGCAAGGCACTTGGTATTAACTCACCAGTGGCCAATTTTGTACCTGGGAACAATATGTGTTTGATTGTGCCAGTGCCAGTAGATTGCATTTCATAAGGGTGTCCCGGGAAGGAGCGAGAGCTGGGATCTTTCTCAGTGGGAACAACCATGAGCTGTGATGTATCGCTTCACTCTGGAAACATTTATAGCATGCTTCTCACAGTGGGCATCTGCAAAGCAGCTTCTTAAGCTTTTATCACAGCAGGGTAATATCGACAACCAATGAACTTTCCCTTTCCGTAGCAGTTAGAGAGGGATAGGTATTAAAATCCTCCACCCGCTCGGCTCCCTGTTGACTTTCATCCATGTTAAGCAACTGGCTTGTCACGGGGTTATGTCTCGCCAGGAGAGAGGTTTTTGGCAAGGCACTGTCCTGGAGGAAAGCGGATGGGGGAATGCAGCAGAGCAGCCCCAGCCATCCCAGTGGCTGCACATCAGGGGACAGTGCCCTCGGGGTGGGAGAATACCCACAAATTTCCCTAAAGTAGGGAAAATCACCTGTAGCTGCAGGATGATACCCAGGAAACCCTGTTGCAGCACCCACCGACCCACCTTACACCCAATAACTCTATTGCAGCCCCCACCGACCCACCTTACACCCAATAGCCCTATTGCAGCACCCACCAACCCACCTTACACCCAATAGCCCTACTGCAGCACCCTCCGACCCACCTTACACCCAATAACCCTATTGCAGTACCCACCAACCCACCTTACACCCAATATCCCTACTGCAGCACCCACCTTACACCCTGCCCCAACTGCTGGCTGCCCACCAGCCTGCGTGAGGCTCTGCCGATTTGCACACCCCGGGGCACAAAATCGCCAGTGGGAGACCAGTAAGAGTCGCAAGGGCATCCTTATTGCTAGGGACTGAGAAGCTTTGCATTGGCAAAGGAAGAGGTAAGGAACAGGCTAAAAACATGGAATAAAATAAATTCAGACAAAAAAAGATATGTCCTTTCGATGCTTTACCTCCACTCTGTCTGCCTCTCCCTGTCTCTTTTCTTTGCTTGTGACTTCAGGCAGAGGTCATTAAATCAATAAGCAGATTTCCTGGTATCCAACCATTTGGGGTCAGGATCTTTTAATACAAGGGAGGGATTGCGACCCTGTGTATAAGCACAGCACCCAGCATATTGCTGTATTTATTATCATGATCGTTATTATTGAAATATCACTCACGATTCCTTTATCGATTTTGGCACACAAAGCGGGGATTGAAATCTGTGTTAAAATAACAGCTCCGCTGCAGCGCTCGGTATTGATGGACGAGGAGCAAGAACACTTACTGGAATGAAAGGTTCAGGGTGCCGTGGGGTGGCACAGCAGCGCTGTGACAGTGAAGTGTCATAATTTTGGACTAGGTTTCATTGTGTGATGTTGGGAAGGGGTCTGGAAGAGGAGAGGACCAAGAGCTGGAGGAGTGTCCCAAGGGGGATGCCCACTGGAGATGCACAGCACAGCACTCAGCTCCTAGAAGTCCCTATATTTGCATCCTTCTCCCTAAAATGCTGGGGAACCTACGGTTTGAAAGCTCCCAGATCACCACTCCCAAGCCAGAGCAAGGCTGCTTACTTGCCGAAAGCCGGTCAGCGAGCTGTGGTTCCTGCAGATGAGCACATGTCTTTGGGGTCAGCTCCTGGAGCCGTCACCTTTGGGTGGCCGCAGACATCTCGGGGCAGAGCAGGGCCTTGTGTGCGTGCACGCGGGAGGACCAGGATGCCCAGACTCCAGCTGTCCGCTTTGATCCATGTTGCAATTTCAGAGGCTCTGAAATATGGTGTTATTTGTGTAGAAAAAGCCAATGCAACGGCTTTCCCAATAACTTTCTGTTGAATGATCCTGCATTCAGGCCCAAGGAAAGGGGACATTCACAGCTGGCAAGGCAAAAAAGATATTTTTAATTTTACTTTTTTTTTTCCCCCCTCCTCTGAAATGTATTACCTCCGCAGGCAGAGCCTGAGCGAGCAGGGAACGGCAGCAAGGTTACCAGCAGCCCTCAGCGCGGCCAGGGCAGAGCTGTGGCCTCGCAGGGAGCAAGGGCAGGACAGGCACGGCTGCTCCAACAACAGCGTGTCCTCTCTCCTTTACATTCTCCACATGCATCTTTTGGGGGTGAATATACCCTCTCCTTCTCCACAGTAGGCGAAATTATTTCTCTGTCTATCTACTTCGGTTTCCAGCTATTTATCTGCTCGCATCGACTAGATTAGATAAAGATTTAGGTGTAAGGACGGATGGAGATGGATTGGTAGAAAGCCACCCAACCATCCATCTGTTCTTCCACCTATCCATCTCACTTCTTAAATCCTGATGCATTTCCTGTCATAGAGAGCGAGCTCTCCTCCTAGATGAAGACTGAGGATAGATAGATGGATGGCTAAGTAGATCTTTATTTAATCTATCCATCTATCTATCCTCCCAGACTGACCTATCAGCCCATCTCTCCTCCTAATTTTTTCTCTGCCTGTCTATGCTCAGAAACCCTGATCCATCCAGCTCCCAGTTAAGGATTTACTACAGCTTCTCTCATCAAAGAGAAAATGCGTTTGACCCTTTTCATTACCCATAAAATTACTTGCATTGCTCCTTGTTTTTGCTATAGCTTTAATGGAGAGAAGCAGAGCCTGAAAGCTAGCAAATACCCAGGCGCTCTCCCCAATTAAATACCGGGTTAATCATCACCAAGAAGGCAAGAACAGCCAGGCAGGGTGCAGCCGAGGGTCCACCAGGGACCCCAGCCCTAAAGATTGTATTAAAAAAAGCCCCGTAGCTCCCCTAGCACCAGTGGATCACATCCATTTGGATGGCACCAGCTTACGAATTGCCGGTTAAAAGCAGCCCTCCACTGGGCAGTTTTCCCAGGAAGGAGTGAAGATTCAGTTCTGCAACTTCTTGACGTGGGTCTGATTAAACACCCTGCTTCCATCCTCTCTCACCCACGCCGTGCCGCCTAATTTACGGCAGCTCACAACACTATTGTAAATGTCCCCTGTTTCTCTGGCAGCACTCCTCCCTCCCTGGTACGCTATTCCCCCACTGCAGAGAAATGAGCTCAGCCAGTGACGATCGCTGCTGCCCTGGAAAAGGTTCCAGCGAGACTATATCACACCTTAAAAACCAAGAAAATTAATGGAGGAGGAGAAAAATATTGACCTGGAGGCCAGGTAAGTCCTCAGCACAAGGAGGAAGCTGGGACTCTGGAAAATGTCTATTTGGTAAAACTGAGCTTTTGCATGGAGGAGCCTCTATCAAACCCCCTCCTTTCTGCCCGCCTCTGGGACACTTTCGTCTGTGTTCCTGTTTCAGCCTTGGTATTTGCAAAATAAAAGAAATTTCTGGTTTGAAATGATTCTGCATTTCACAGTGTTGAGCTGATTATCATGAAATTAATTATTGCAAACATAAAGTTAACACGGCAGCAATGGAAACAAAAAACCTCCCCAAAATTGCCAAGGGAATGATTTGCACAGATCAAAAGCAATTTACTCTGCCAAGCTTTCGTATTGCAAATGATATTTGAGAGCTCTTCTTTCCGTCCCAGCCCGCCTGGCAGAGGTTTGCTGAACTAAAAACATTTGGAAGGGCAGAAAAACTTTTCCTCCTCCAGTTTACGTGTCAGGCTTATTGCTTTGAGGTGCAGGGGGGGTCTCAGCAGGTCGGGGAGCAAGACCCGGGGGCAGCCCCGAGAAAACACCAGCGATGAGGCACCGGTGTGTTCCCGTGCACATATCTAATATCAATAACGCAAACGAAGGGCCAGGAGCTGAGGGTGGGACTGCCTGGCTGGGCGACACAGAAGCACTGCACAGCAAGGGGAAGGTGCCTTGGGTGCAATCTATTTAGGGAACTGCCAGGAAAAATGTCCTGGCAGACTGGAGGGGCCAGCGGGCACGGGAGGGCAGGGAGAGGGCAGCTGCCTGTCTGCAGATCTCCTGTCCCAGGCACTTTGTCCTTCATTTCCTGAGCTACAAATTCACTTGGACACATGTTCTGAATTTAGAAACAAGCACATTGAGTGGAATTCATATTTTATGAGGCTCCTTTTAGGGGCTTATTGTAAAAGAAATGACTAAATCTGATTTTTCCGTTCTTTCCATTCTCTTAAAACTAGCTAACGAGTGTCAGGAAACATAAAAGGACCTGCTTAGGCTCTGCCATGAACCAAGAGTTTCAAGAGCCTGTGAACATCCCAGAATTTACTACGTGTCAATGAGACATTAAGGGTTAGAGGATGGCTTTTCCTCCCATGGCAGTCCAGGAGAGCTTTGTCATTATCGCCCTGAGCCAGGTCTGGGGAAGAATCAAGCAAAGTATCATAGACCTGGAGATCCAGAAGTGTGCTGCACCCCCGCTGTGTGGTCCTGGAGATGAGTTTTCCATCTTCTACTTTATTTTTCATTTAATCTTACAAATGCCGCACACAGAATTACATCCAAAAAGTGGAGGCTGTAAAGCCCAGCACTCAGACCTTTGACAGCTCAAATCTGCCATTTTAATATTTGTAGATATAGAGATATATGCGCATATATACACTTAAGCTGTCCACTTAGTGCTGACAAAATGTCAGGGCCTTACTTTTCAGAAGTGACTCATGGTGTTTCGGTTGCCCAGGATAAACTGGAGAGACATAGCACGGATGTGCTGCGGGTGCAGAAAGCAGCAAGTCCCGCTGCCTTCCCCCAAAAGCTTCTCCTTAGAAATGGAGAGTCCTCAAAACCACAGCTCCCCTTGGAAAATAAAGGCGATATTTGTGTCCTCGACTATGTCTGCATTAATGACTACATTGTATGAGTCTGGGGAGGTGCTTTGGACTGGCCCCAGACCTATCCCGTGCTCTAGACACAGCTGGGATGCTCCCGGAGCACACCTTCCCATCCAGGGCCATTGGACAGGATCTAGTCCATGTTCTCCAGGATGTGAACCAAAACACAGCTGATGGGGACAGCGAGGAGGATCCCTGCCCAGGCACGTCTTGATCCCAGCTAAGACACTAATGGAGATGTCCCAAAAGGGCCAAGTCGCCATCCCTCACCCCCAGCCAAAGCTCAGAGGTTTGCAAATTCAAGTGTGCAAAGTTTCTCTCCATCCTCTTTAATCTATAAATCATCCTCTAGCCATTTGTTTTGGGGAAATATATAGTTCCTGCCACAACCACTGTGAGATAAAGCATTGTAAGTGTTACAACATGCAGCTAATCCCTTTAATAGATCTCTTGCTATTAATTTCAGTACTTGCTTTGGCTTTGCCAGGCCCTGTCATTATTCCTGTGGATTATGTCTTCAAGGTGGCCTATCTGCTTTATCCAAATACTTTTCATATTTCAAACTCTGGAGTGCACTTAGCATTCAGCACAAACCAGCCAAACACCTTGCAGAGCCACTGAACTAGCGAGGTATAAATCTGCCACCCATCTCGCAGCGAAACAAATGGCTGCAAGTGAAAAAGAAGAGGGCTCTGTACTGTATCATTTAGCAGCGATGATCTCCAGTGCAGCTGCTGATAGGTACGATTTGCTCGTTCATTGAGTAGCGGGAAGGTGCGTTTTCTCAGGAGCCTTGTAGGACAATTCAGAAAAGAGTAGCATTGACCTGAGAGTCGCCAGAACAAATCTGGTCCCTTTTGTGCCCTTATAATTGACCTGCTTAGCCATATTGAAGGTCAAGCAGCAAAGTTTCCTTCTTGTTCTAATCACAGATGGATTTTTAAGAGACAACAGAAAGCAACTGAGGAGCCTGTGTGTCCTTCCCAGAAGTTAATGGGCCCTGATGCCTCCCAACCTGGTGCTGAGATTCATCAGCAGCTTCAAGGATGCGTTTCCAGCTGGCATCTCCCCATAGCCCTCGTGGGTCCTCAGCCACCAGCATGATGGTTTTGCAGCCCAGCATCTTCCATCCACGCAGAGCGTACGGCAGGCAAGAGCCACCATGCCTCCCAGGCAAGGATGGATTTCTGCCACCTCGGCTTGAACTTGTGCTCAGAAAAGGTGAACACTGCCTGAGGAAAGGGCAAAGGAAAGAGTCCAGCAAGGACATCGGGAATGCAACCTCCTAACAGCACATTGCAACTTGCTTTGAAAAGACTGCAGGCACTACCAGCCACATGCATCCAGCGAAAAAGCGGTGTGGCATCAATTCACAGGCAGCCCAGCTCAGTAACAGTGGGCCAGGCGGAGAAATTGAGCCCTGGACCCGTTTTTCCAGTCCCTTGTCCTTACTCACTGCCTTTGTTGGGATGCCAAAGCCAATCGGGAGATGCTGAACCTCCTTGGCTTGTGTTCATTTCTGGTAAGCAATGACTATTAGTATTCAGGCCAAAGACCTCGCAACATTATACAGTTCAATATTTTCTGCCCCTGTAACAAAGGCAATCCATTTCACATGCAGAATGTGGGAGTGCAACCTTTTGTTACTCGAGTTTCTTAAATTTTTATCTCAAAAATCAATGAAGTAATTGGAATTCCACATCTCATTTTATGGTCAGGAGAAAAAAGAGGGACAGCACAAGGGAAAATCATGAAAGAGGGGAGAGGGGGGAAAAGAAGCCCACCGTAGCTCATCCAGATATGCTCATAAATTCTTTAACAATTTAATTACTGTGCATTTTGTGCTTTGGTTTTAAAGCTTTGAATGACAGTTGTGTGTTTTGTTGTATTTTTTTCCCCTGCAGAGTCTACGGAATTGCTTGTCTTTTGGAGTTGCTCTTCTCAGAGAAAGAAATTATTCTCCATCCAATTAATCTAATTAGAATGTAATCAAGTTGTAGAGATCTGTGCAGCAGTGTGAGTGATTAGGAAAAATTACCTTTCTGGAAAGAGTTTAAATTTAATTTTAGTTCCATAATCTAAAGCCCAAATAAAGGAAAGTGTAATTTGCACTGCAATACTTCGTGCCATGCTGCCTGTTTCCTGGGTAGAAAAGCGAAATTCAGCTGTATTCACAACAAACCACCCTCATGTTTCACAGCTCAATCCGCATAAAAACAACGGCTTCCATTTTCCAGAAGGAAATGGGAAGACGCGCTCTGCTCACGATCACGGGACGGGTGGTTGAGAGCAGAGCTGGGTTTGTAGTGCTCCCGTCCAGTGTGTCTGGTGTTTAACCCATTAGACTGTGACCCAGAGACGCTGCCGGCTGGTGGGTTGCCAGCACCAGGACGCTTCTGCTGACCATGAGCATTGCTGTAGCATTCAAGTGAGAGCGGGCGAAAGCCTGCAGCAAGGAAGAATCCATGGGAATTTTCTTATTGCTCTAGTGCAGGGTGTCGCTGCCTGCGGCAGAGAGGTTGGAACTAGATGATCTTTCAGGTCGCTTACAACTCAAACCATCCTATGCTTCTGTGATTCTCTCTCCAAATCAAGAATAAAATTTAAAGACCTCGAATTTATCTGTGCTAAGATATATTTTCAGAACACTTGCTTTCCACTACATCTGGAGGTTTCCAGGGCCATATATAGTTCAGGAAATATGAAAGAGTGTAACTGGCATTTCGTTGCAATTTTCTAAATTATTCCTTTGGCTTTCAGCCTTCCAATTTCCACTCATCTGGGACATTTCACTGCAAACACAGCTTTTCCTTCCCTCTGGGAAAGGTTTCGGGAGTGGGAGGTGTACCACCACGCTCAGCTCATCAGTGCATCAGCAAAGCTAGGACAAAAAGTGTTGCATTAAACTGCATTAAATCTGACTGAAGCTGGCGACCGGAATAGCTCCCTTTCCCATTAGACAGCTGTAAGACATTACAAGCACCTGGATCTCAAAAGCCATTTGCCCTTTAGAGACCTGGCCTACCCAAAATCTTGCACCAGGCCCCTCTGCTCTACCCCGCTAGGCAGATAAAAACCACCCTTCCAAAATTCAAGTAAATGTCTTCCAGGGACATTCAGTCCCCAAAATCACATCTCTGCTAAGCTTGCGTCAGCTTCTTAGGCAAGATCTCCACTGAACTGCTGAGCTTCACCCTTGAAAGCCCATTCCCATGTTCACCAGTCAAAAACCAAGCAAGAGAAATGTTATTGTGATGGACCACATAGATAGACAGATACTTGCATGCATCTATACAGACGTGCATAGCGTAGAATGAGGGCAATGATTTTTAAAACACCCCATGAGAAGGTCCTACTGCCCTTAGGCCAAGATCTGAGGCTGAGGTGGAGATGAGGTCAGTACTCTGTTAGCTGCAGAAATATTCAGTCAAGACTCATTTCTATTGCCCAGCCAGGGCAAAACAGAAAAAAAAATAGGGGGAAAAAGATTATTTTGTTATAATTCTCAAATTTATGAATTCCAGAACATTTTTAACATTTCCTATACTCAAATAAGCACTTCCCACTCTTTTCTTCTTTGTCCAATATTCTGAAGCATTTTTAGGGTGTAAATCTTTATTCAACAGAGCTGCCAGAAGTGGAGTGGCTGCTCAGCTTTTTCCCCTTCATGTGACACCGATCCCCCCCCAGCCCTGGCTGTAGTAACAGCGATGGCAGTGAGGATGTTGTCCCCTTATGACCCCACATTGAGCAAAACATGACCACTCACCTTAGCCCTTGAAGGAAAGGGGTGAAGGAAAAGGGAAAAAGAGACGGTGGGAAGGAGAGAGAGAGAGAGAGAGAGAGAGAGAGAGAGAGAAATGAATTGCTTAAAACTTCTATTACTCTTCATTACCTTCTGCTTTATGTAAGTTCCAAGGTTCATTTAGCAGCTGTAAGTAGCCCGGTGCCTTTGTGTGTAAGAGTTGTCATGCCTATTGCTCCCATTAATGTACTGCGTGAAACTAAAGGTAGCTCGGCTGGTACTGCGGAGCCAAATCAATGTAACTAATGTACCTCGTGCAACAAATCCGTAATTGTCCGTTGGTGGGCTAGATGGATGGGCTTGGAGTATTCACTGAGAACAGGGAGAGGGAGATTACTGCTGGTGGGAGCTGGAGGAGATGCTTCCCCTGAAGCTCAGAAGATTGCTTGAAAGCCTTTCCTTTCTTTGGCGAGACGTAGCATCAGTGGCCTGCCTTTCAATGAATCAGTCTTTTTTGAAAAGATTAAAAAGTGCTGTTTGCAGAGAACCATCAGGATTCCTTTATATCTGCTGTATCTGTGCATAAACCCATTGGTTGGGTATGGCCAGGACAGCCAGCACCCTGTTTCTGTGTAAAAGCGGCAGTGAAGTGAGGCGGCATGGTCTGAACACAGAGAAACATTCATAGTTTACCTGATGGCACACCATTATTTTATGGATTTTTCCTAGCACTTATTTGTAGGCTTGCTCATGTCCTGAGCTCCATTCCCACAGGAGGCAACTTGCAGAGTTTTTTTCTTTGGACCTCTCTTAAGAAAAACAAAATTTTTTTGAAGAAAATATGGTGTAGCTTGATATTCAGGAGTGGAAAGGAGGGTGGCAGCTGCTGGCAGTAATGGGACACCCCAGATTATACAGATTCCTGGCTTTTCTGGGATTGAAAGTTGTGAACAGAGGTCTTCATCCTGCCAGGAGCTCCCTAGGGTTGGTGAGGTCTCAGGTTCCCGTGCCATCTTCCTACTCGAGGTACAGCCTTCATGGAAATGAAATGAGTTTTCTTGTCTGCAGTCATCAAAATATATCTATAGATAGATAGGATTAGTCTGTCTTGGAATATGTTTTTTAGAGAAACTGTATAAATATTTTGGATTGTCATTCATTAAACGTGTTTCTTTAGAGTTTGCTGGGAATGGAGGCTGCAGTAGGCTTGGTCTGTGGGCCCCTGAGGTCTGCTTTTGAGGGAAAGGCTAACTCTTTCATGTTTCTTACCTGTTTCCCTGCAGACACCTCCAAAGAAAAGCTCTGTGTCGTCGTGTCCTTCCTTCCCAGGCTGAGGAGCTGTGCTAACACATCCATCTCACTCCTACAGGCTCTCTTGGAAATCCTAACACTGTAGTAGCAGCTGTGACCAAATTCATGGCCCCTGCGATGTAACTGGCCATACGTAGCTGTGTTACCTGCAATAAAAATTAAAAAAAAAAATGTATTTCCAAATCACCTTGGTCTATAATTTTCCTGGATGAGCCTGATGGTGTGCTCAGTGAAGGACACAGCAAAAACTGGTCCCTGCCCAAAAGACCTTGAAACCTAAATACATGAGAAGTTCAGAGAGAGAAAGAGAAATAAGCACTGAGAGGGACAAGAGAAGGAGAAATAAGCACCAAGAGGGACAGTGGTTTATCCAAGGTCACCCAACAAACCAATGGCAAAGGATTTACCAACCCCCACAGAAGTCCCTCACAGCACAAAAATGTTTTCTTGTAATGCAAAAAAATCCTCTTTTCTATATTTAGCTGCCGAATTACTCCTGGAACACGTTAGTTCTCCAGGCTCCTTGGACAAAATAATGTTATTAGACTGAATGCCAGCGGAGGCAAAGATGATTTGACATTTCATTGAAAATTGCACCCAAGACTATTAAGGAAGAGGAACTTATTTGGATGCGCTGCAGGCACAAACTCTTCAGATTTACACTTTTCAGTCAGAGCTGCCTGCAACTCTTCTGCAAAATCGGAGGAGAATTTCATACTTTTTTCCCCCCTCTCTCTCTCTTTACACTGAGACAAATCTCCAGGAAAATTCATTACGCGGTTTAAGTGATGGGATTTATCATTCCATTCAGCTCCTCCAACTCGGAGCTCTCCTCGCTGTCACACCAGTGAGGCAATTCTAATTTGTTTCTTTCATATTTCCCCCATGAAGTTCGCCTCTGAATGACGGGGAGAAAATAGAGACAAGAGCCTCGAATGGCTTAGGGCTAAACGTCGCGCCGTGGGACAATTTTCTGCCGAATGCTTCACTCTCTGGGGCTGGGGAGCCTGCATAAAAGGGGAGGCACTCCAGGCCAGCTCATGGGGACCTAATGCAAACCTCATAGCAGCTTCTGCACAGCATGCAAATCAGAAGTGCAGATGAGTCTACCACCTACCATGGAGGAGATTTCTCACCCCCAAAGGAGGGCTGATGGCTCAGCTGGTCCTTGGGTGTCTTGCTTTTCTCTGAGAGCTGCCCATAGTGAGAGAACTTCTTCCCATCCAGTGTCTCCTCCCTGTAAAACACAAGGATGAAAATAAAGCCCCTCGCTCAAGGGACAGCTTCACGCCTCCTCTGTGTAATGAGAAATCTCTGCTGGGTGGTCGGCATCACCAGGAGGTCACCATGCTCCTGAGACAGGACAAAAGGTGTCCCGCAGAGCAGGGAGAAGATGTGCCAGCACCTGACTAAGTCAAAAAATCCCTGGAGTGCCCTGAAAAAGCCACCAGAGCTTGAAAGGCCCAAAGCAGCAGCGTGCCCAGGGCAGATGCAGCATCCTCACTCCTGTCCCCCCACTATCCCTCAGGGTCCGAGTCCCAGCTCAGCTGAGGTGACAGCCACTGCACCCCGCGGTCACAGTCCTCCCTCCTTCCCCCAGCCCAGGCGTGCCAGGGGTGCTGAACCTCAGCAAGGCACCGTGCAGCCAGGGAAGCCTCAGGGCAGGGGGCTTTGGGCATCTATTTCAGACAAGATACTAAATCTGGCACCCAAGTCCCATTTTAAATGTGTGAGTTCTTTACTGGCTCTGACCTTCATCTAGTGTTAATAATAAATTGATGGTGTTTCCTATTAGCCTCGTATAAATACATCTTTAGCTAATAAAAACTCGGTGGCCATATACCCAGAGAGTTTGTTTCTATCTGCCTAGAGTTATCACCCCATAAACAAGAAGCTGCTCCACACGATCATCTAATTGATGTATTCTGCTTGATTCCCAATAAGCTATAAAAAGGTATGTTCGTTGTGGGGAAAACTAGAGTTTTTATCATCTTCTGCCTCATTTTAAGGGAGGATGAAAGGAAGAAATCCACTTTATGTTTACTAAAATATTTAGAACAAGATGTGAAAGATGGAAAACATTTTAGAATAACTGTAAGTTGTATTAATATGATAGTCCGTCCTTGAGAGTAAAACGTAGTCCTAGGTAGACAGATAGCTATTAAAGAGATAAAGAGATCTTTCTTTAAATTGACACGTATCTTATTGGATTGCAGCACTGTTCCCATGCAGTTGCAATGTTCTTTCTCCACTAACACCAAATTAATTCATTTTGATTATTGTTATTATGGCAAATAGTAAAAGGAATTAACAGTAATGAATCAGGCGCTCACTGCGAAGTGCGAGCTGGATTTCCCACCTCCCGTGGAGATGCAGAGACCTGCACACGGTTGCAAGGCTGTAAAAATGATGGAAGGAAATCATCTGGCAGATTAAAAAGATTCCTTACACGGTAACGTCTGCCAGACTTTGTACAAGACCCAAGATCATCCCTGTGACCTACACAGAGGCAGAAGTATTTTTTCCCTGCCGAACTACGTTTTTTGGCTCAGGAGAGGCTGGCGTGGCCATAGCGAGCGCCAGGACCGAGCCTGGCACCGGCTGAGCCACCAAAGGGCAGTTGCTGCAGCTGCGGGAGGCTGCCCATTTGAAAGGCAAATTTCAGTAGCAGGAAACATGCGAGGCTGCAAAAATGGAAGCAGGTCTGGAAAGCAGCTCCAGGGCTGCTGAGGGGCTCTCAGGTCCCGTCCCTTTGCCCGCACCACGTTTGCAGTCAGCCCCGTGACTTCTCTGCAGCTTGACTTGAGCCAGGTTGGTTGTTTTTCCCACGGCGTTACTGGGATAAGGGAGGCATCACTCACACTCTGAAGCTACCCCTGTTTTCTCCACTAATAAGCTCCAGGAAGATATCAAATGAACTACCCCTTGCCCCAAGTTACAGCCTGATTTTTCTTGTGTTTGTCAGGCCAGTGGGACCTCACCTGAAAAGCAAAGAGACGAGAACCAGCTCCGCTCATCTCTGCATCTCTGCACCGCGTCACTGCGCAGGGGGGTTCTGGCATCGCTGCTCAGCTACGCGAGGAAAAGCACAGAGCTGCATTTAGGGCAGGTGATAGGGGACTCGGGTGATCTATATTCAAGTCCTACCAGGGCTGGAGAATCCCACGTGTTTGGGGGATTTTATCCTGGCCTGGAAAAAGATTGCTGGCATTGGCAAGTCTAAAAGGACTGTGGGGAGAAAAAAAATCACAACCCTGACTAACAGGCATGTTGGCAAAAGTGGGAAAAAAATATAAAGAAGCCAGCCCTGCACAAAAGAAGTTCACCCTAGTTGGAGCATCCTAAAGCTCCAGCTTGCTGAAGGAGGGGACTGAGCTCACCAGCCGAAGCAGTCCCCACGAGAGGGCATTGCTGCAGTGGCTCTGTGCAAGGCCCCGCATCTCCCTGCTGCTGTTCACCCCGCTGCAATATGGAGATCACAGAATCACAGGATGGCAGGGGCTGGAAGGGACCTCTGTGGGTCACCCAGTCCAACCCCCTGCCCAAGCAGGGTCACCCAGAGCAGGCTGCACAGCACCGCGTCCACGTGGGGCTTGAATATCTTGAATATCAGCCTTTCCTCATAGGAGAGATGCTCCAGAGATGGCAGTTGCAAAGTCTTTCTCCCCACATTGCGTGTATTTTGGGGCTTTTCAGGG
>Ga0065711_1032498_pt1 | contig 27224 bp, 16 predicted proteins | sample Hoacrofraction12_FD_59098 | JGI IMG/M metagenome (GOLD analysis project Ga0065711, IMG submission 59098) | Hoatzin crop microbial communities from Cojedes, Venezuela - Epithelial fraction 12 v2 (version 2) | ecosystem: Host-associated > Birds > Digestive system > Esophagus > Crop | place...
TTTTTTTTTTTTTTTTTTTTTTTTTTTTTTTTTTTTTTTACACACTGTGAATAAGAAGAATTTTTATTTTAACTATCTGAAGTCTAGCTGTTTAGTCCAAGATGGTCATTTGGCCAACTTTATGCTTAGAAGAAATTAATTCTTGGATAGCTAGAGAAGAGAATGATGGCAGGTGCCCTAGTGGAAGTGTTCATGCCATTGCAGCACTCTGTAGGGGGCTGTCACATATGACACGGGACCACAGGAAAGCCTGCACTCTCCTGGAGTGATAGATGGAGCCATACATGCAGCTCCAGGACATTCAGAAGGACAACAGACCTTGATGTATCAAAAGCAGATAGTAAAGGGCGAGCTCAAACTAGATGCCTTTACTTCAGATGGCTGCAGACAGGTTAAAGTACTTTTGGTCCATGCATATTACTTCGTATCAGCAAAACAGAAGAGGAACCTAACACAAATTTGAAGACAAATACATAAATGGTCAGAATGCAATTTTGCATGTGAAGGTGTGCAGAAACCTGTAGAAAGTATAGGGTATTGTTACCTGGAAGTCTTGGTTTAGGATGCCTAAAGACGATTAATAACTTGCTGTTTTGCCCCATGCTTCAAAGTACTGAAATAGTGCAGACTTTCTTGGCTAAAATCCCAGTCTCATTCTAGAAGTTTCTTTCAGTCTTTGAGCCTGGTTTAGCTTTGGAAACTTCGCTTAAATTTGGCAATCCTTTTCAACTATTAAAAGGAAATCATGTGTTTGAACCCGAGTTTTTATTAAAGGACCTTTTCTCAAGAGAGAAGCCTATACATGAGTAGAAAAACTACCATTAGATTAATGGAATGTTAGTTTTACCCATTTACATTCCTGAACTCCTTTTTCCTCAAGTTTTAATTAAATTCTTTTCTACCATATTTTTCTTTCGTTATGATCACAATTTGACACGCAGCTGGCCATAGCTGATTTTTTGTTTAAGCCATTTATAATCTCACCCCCAACTGTCATCTGTTACTTGCATGTCTTGTGATCTCTTTGGAGCAAGGAAGAAGTACTGCTGTCTTCACAGGCAGCACCAGGAGTATTGTGGGAGCTACTAAAGTACACACTAATAATGACATGGGTAATAACTTAATCTGAGCTATTTTCTCTTATCTGCTCTTCAGAATCTGTTCACCCATCTAACATTAGCACTTTACTAACATCCACCAACGAGCTGCCAAAATATTTAACTTAAAAATCGACAAACATGTCTTGGCTGCACACACTGAAGTATTAAAAATCCAGAGAGCAAGCCGTACGCTGCCTATGTGCATTTTATGTATACAAAGATGTGAAGCCTCATTATGTGCATTACCGTCAGCCTAAAAGCATTTCTCACACTCAATAAAGCTTTGGCCAGGAAAATAAGCATCACAAAAACAGTCACCTATACTCATAGATATAAAATTTCAAAGGAGAAACAGCATCAAAACACCTGAAACTTTCAACATAGTCAATAACAAGCAACATCAGGAAGAGACAGAAATCTCTGTATGACCAAAAAAATAACTAGTGATACTTTTCCAAATTACCAGACACAAAGTGGAAGAGACCAGTGCAAAACAATATAATTCTTGACTATATAGAGTACTTCAGTAAAGAAACAGAAAACCTTAGACCCACAGCAGGAACTCAATGCCCAAGGAAATTTATTTTTCTTAGAAAAATGCACTAGAAGAGCTTTTCAGGTTTTTTACTCTTACAGTTTCCTACTACAAATTGCATCTGCATGCTATATAAAGGCCCAATATAGTGTAGAAGAATGTGTAATCATGCAGTTAGAAACTTCTTTTGCTTACAAACTGAAGCAGTGCAGACAACCACAATTGTGGGGTTCTGGTTTTCAGGTGTACTAAAGCCTTGAACTCCCGACATTAGAAGAACATTTTTAATATGCTTAATAGAAATATACATGTACATGAGCACAAGAAGCCCAGGTTGCTACACAAACAATAAAACATTTATTTCTTCTAATTATTCCCACAACTAACACAACTGTGACAAGGTACAAGAAGAGAAGCCCATGGGTGTATTTACACAGAACCAGGAATCCACGCCTATTTCTACCATAGGGACTTTTTAAAACATACAAGTCTTTTAACACAGAAGTTCCAGTTACAAATTCAGCCTGTCTGCAGAACACAGTAGGTGCCAGTAGCTGGCATCTTTGAGGTGTAACAGTGAAAACATCAGCAATTCAGTCAGGGTAGAAGACACTGTCCTAAAACTTTGGTAAGATACCCAGGGTGAGACTAGACCCTTCACCAGGTTAGGTCTTGTTTCACAACCGTGCAGTTCCATTATGCAAATATCAACTTTTATCAAGGCCTTCTTCAGCTACCAATCCTTAGCAAAACAAAAAAAGTCTTCTGAAGAACAGACTAAGACATATCCCTTCAACCTAGCACATGGAAGACCAGGTCTGTTGAGAAAGCTTCAGCACAGTTCCTATAAATAGAAAACCTGCTTACAAACCCCCTAATATCAGTAAGCAGATATTTAGGAGGATCAAGGGGTAGAAAAATTTATCTGGACTTTTAAGAAGCCTCTGAAAAGTTTTCACATCAGAGATTTGCAGAGAAACCGAGTTACCACTGGACTAAACAAAAAAGGTGGAGATATACAAGTGGTCAAAAAGCAAGAAGCAAAGGGCAGGACTTAAAGGTGGCTTTTCCGTGACCATGGAGATGAGTCAGAAGGACAGCCCACCATGCATCACTGCTGGGAACAGTTTTACTCAACATCAATGACTTGTTGAGAAGGTGGTTTACAGGGTGAGCACACACTAGGCAGATGATACAAAGATCTTCATGTTGATGGTAAGGAAATCCTCACAAATTAAGCATGCAAGAGATAGCAGAGGAGCTTCCAAGTTCATAAATGTGCAGAAACAATAGTCTAAGCTGTCTATCCCAAACCCAGAACTGAAAGTGTCAACACACAAAACAGTTCCTAGCATCACCACTGATGTTTCTCTGATGTCACCAGCTCAACATACAGCAGAACTCATAGGGAAACAAGTAAGCATCAGGTATCCCTCAGGAAAGGTATTAAGAGAAAAGCAGAGGATACATTTATGAAAAGCCCCTGCAGAAAACCTTAGCAAACCCATACAACTCCACATCTCAGCAAGGACACAACCAAGGTAGACTCCAATGAAGTACGGACAAAGGCAACTAAACTGATTAAAGGCTTGCAGCAGCTGGCCCATAATGAAAAATTAAGAAGACTAGGCCTCCTTAATTTGGAGAGGACACTACAAAGGTAATATGATTAAGCTTTAGAAACTCCTGATTGCAGTGAATAAGTGCAGAACTATTACTCACTAAAATGCACAGTTCTAGAACTAAGAAGCACTTGACAAAACTAGCTTATGACTTGTTTTAGAGTAGGTAAAATTTAAAAACCCTACAGAGACAATAGTGCTTTCAATAATTTGTTGTTACATCTCAAGGTTGTGGAGACAAATAGTACCATTATACTAAAAAAAATAGATCACAAAAAAATCTTCACAGCCAATAGGCACAGAAAGGGAAATCAAAAAACATAAGCAAGCTCTTACCTGCCAACATCCCTAAAACAGTAGTTCCAGCACACTGAATAAAAGGAGAAGGAAGAGTAGACAGCAGAGAACTCCAGGTACTTTCCCTAAATAGCACTTTCTATTGCCATGCACTCAGCTGGAGAAAATTACTTTGACTTAGCTCGGCCTTTAACTCATTACTCTGACTCAGCTGGGCATTTTTATGCCCTGATGTTCTTAATTTGCTTTACCTTTCACCCTGAGAAACTCACTTCTTTTGTTGTTAGTATGAAAATGCAGTTATTAATAAAGGCAAGCACACGCTTATCAGGCAGTGTGTTGACTCAGCTAAGGTAATACACAGTACTTCAAAACTAAATAACAGAGTTTACTTAATATAAGAAATAAAAATATTGCATTTAAATTAGGTGATCGTATTAGGTTTGAATGTAAATGTTTGCATTTCTTTGGAAATAACCAATTTTCACAAAGGCACTTCTTTTTATCAACTGCTAGTTAACATTATATACTTTGAGTGCCATATATGAAAATGCATAATTCTGCACTGACTTTGGAAAACATAAGATTTTTAAATTCCACCTTTTGTATCACTTTATGGGGCTGCTGGATTTTCTACTTGTGAAAAAGAGGAAATCTAACAGAGAACACACCATCTCCATTCTCACTGAATAAACTGCGAGAAACGTAGGAATGAGTGCAACCTCTTCATGACCGTCACGACTTCTAAAAAAAAATCAGTCACAGCTGTTTCTGACATCATATTAAGGATTAAGAAGCAACTAAAGATGGTGAGGCTTTTGTCTTAGAAGAATGAAATCGTATCTCTCTACTTCTGCTATTGGGCTGCAGTTTGCACACACAAGTGGTGTCAGTAGAGAACAAGGTTAGATAAAATGAAACAGTAGCCCTGCAGTTCTTATCACCAACAGGCAGATCGTTGCCCAGGACTACGGAAATTCTGCCAACATCAACCTCTTGCCAACCAACATTTCTTCTCAGTTCTTCTCTGGTTAAAATAAAAAAAAAAAAAGAGGCACTATTCAGAGGTACATATCTGACGGCACACTTTTGTTTTCTTATATATGACACACTATTTTCTAGAAAGTGTTTCTGCTTGAATCCACTGCAGCACCAGTGGCTCCTCACTGCTGGAACCAGAGCATAGGACCACAGTTCAAACCCTTTTCTCCTATCTGTCTGCATCTGAAATAATTATTAAAAGTGGAAAATAGGAAGCTCTCTGTCAAGAACCAATCCCACAGATTCCTAGCTGATACAGTGCTCTCTGCTGCAAACAGTTTTATTCACTTTTACTGGTGTCTGTATATACCTAAACTCATTAAACTATGTTTAGTTCCAAGTACTAAATCTGGTAGAATTTTGAGGTCCAGATCTTTGGTAGAATTCTTCAAGTGCTCCATCAGAGCTGGCGAAACTAGTCCTTTTGCAGTCAGACCCTTGGCAAGGGGTGCCCAAAGAGGGAGCTTCAAAGTCAAAAGAGCCTCCTGATGTTACCTCTTTCAAGACGCATCCTAGGAAGCCAAAAAGGACAAAGCCCAAACGTTGTGGTTTGATTTGAAATTAAAGATAAGAAAGACCCGTTAAATATTTATTAAGTCATAGATGAAGGTGTGAGCTTGAATTGACTAATTCTGGTCGTGTTTACACAGGAGGTTTTACTTCAGTCCCTCAGATATCCTGAAAACTTCTGCAGATCAGGAATTCTAACATGAAGTAGTTGCACTATGTCAGAGCCACAAAAACAGATGTTAAGTACTAACTAAAATTAGGTTAGGTCAGAAATTTGCTAGAAAAACAGAATCTATCACTGATCTGAACGCTGAAAACTGCAGTCTCTGGTGTACCACGCTAAGGAAGATATTCTCTAACTTCTTTATTGTGATTTAAACAAGGTCCATACAGCATGAGGTACAAAGGAAACCAGGTATTATACTATTTGATTCTGGCTTTTCTAAATTTTCAAATGAAAAATGAAAAAAACCCAGGCCATTTGAGAATACTCGCCTTAATGAACACAGCGCTTTGTTACAGTCCCATGCCATTGGTTAGCAATTAGCAGTTAAATCACGAGAGATCGCTGAGCTAGCATACAATTAACATGAGGAACGCAAGTGTGTGTAATGCCCCTAATTAGGCCTATGAAAGCCGAAACAGGCAAAATCGTTAGATCAGTCAATGTCTGAATCAGACGGACGCTGCGCCTGCTCACCAAGTTGTCTGCGCTTGATGTCAAAGCTCCACCAGCAAACTGCAGGTCGTACACACCGCGCAGGCGCTTTGCAGGAAACCAGGCGGAAATCTCTCCTGCACTGAGTTCAGAATCCCCTCTGCTGTGTTCCCAGAGCTGCAGCAACGCGCTGCAAGGCGACAGGCTAGCACAGTGAACAGGCCAGTAGCCTTTTGCATAAACTAGATCGTCTAAGTTTACAAAAATACAGCCAATTAGTGCAAAGTGTCTGCTATGTATTAATTTTCTCAATGTCCTGAGCTGTTTATTGTAATCACCTTTATATGTCCTTTGCAATTACTAATTTTATTTCCATATTCCAGGTCCTTATGTGTGTTTTCCACCTTCAGTAATAATTCCCAAACTCAGTGATCAACAGACTCCACCTGTGCAATGGCCCTTTCTGAACACACACACAACGCTGCCGCCAGCGTCACTGGAAAATCCCTTCTGGTTTTTTTATGTCTTCAGCTTTTCTACATGCAATACACAAGAAGATATATTTGAAGGTATCAATATGTCTCCAAATTATTCAAACACAATGCCAAATTCTGGCAAAGTTGCAACAAAATAGAAGCTATTTGCAGCAGACTAAAAGCTTTACTTCCTTCATTTCTGCAATGGGAAATATGATTCCTCAGTAGACTTTTGTAATTTAAGTACAAGGATTGCAGAGAAGTGTCCTATATTCTGAGGTCCCAGGATTCTGATTTCTGACACTAACTATATGCTTACTTGTTCCTAGAAAGCAACATTTCTCTTACCTGAAAAAATAATACAGTATGAAGTATATGGACTGAGTAACACACACTGAGAAACAAAAAAACAAAACCCAAATCCCATCCAACTGTATCTAAAAAAAACCTTTTTCACTGTGAGGACAGTCCAGCAGTGGAACAGGTTACGCACAAAGATTGTGCAAAACCCGACTGGGTAAAGCCCTGAGCAACTTGTCTGATCTCCTTTCATAAATTTGGGCTGCAGACCTCCTGAAGTCCCTGTGAGTTACTCTGTTACTCTACGATTCAGTAACAAATACCAAAAAAAAGAGAAAAATACTGCTTTTCTTCCGAGGATCTTTTACATCTGTTCCATTTCCACCAAAATTTCGGCACGAAGTTTATATACTTCTTTTTTCAACACACTTCTGGGTGAATGGAAACACTGCTTACAGCTCAGCCACAGATACTCACAGCAAGGTGTCCAACATGTTCTGTAGTTCTGGTATTTTACTGATAAAGTTAGAGCAATTTCTTTGGAGGAAATCTGTTTATCTGCTTTATGTCAAAAATCAGGAGGCAGACTGTAAGGTTGAAAGCAAACTGGCAGGAACGCAGAGTCCTTCCTATAGTGGTAAGGCTGGTAAAAAGCACAGGAATTATGCCTATGGCTATCAATCTGGTACTGAATCCTAAATAATCTGATTGTTCTTTCATAATTTCTGTAAATCTACGTGTAGACCTGCCTAAACAAAGGTTAAATACAGCACCCACTGGACATGGAAAGTCAGTACTTCATTGATTTCAATGCTTTTAATGTGCTTTAATATCTTAGCTTTAGAGCAATGGTGTACAGCTAGGAAAGATTCACTCGGTAAATGCCTTACATATTTTCTCAGCTCATAAAGAGCTACACGGTACTGCAGGGAGCATACTCTACAGTTATTAAATGCTATTATGAGATATGTCATATTATTGCTGAAATCTGCACAAAGCAAGAAAACAAAAACCCCTCAATATTAGAACTTTAAAATTATATGGTATTTGAGCAGCTAAATTCTCACTTCATAAATCCAAAAGGTCTCCACAGATAGCACCTACATATAATCACAGCCCAGGATGAAAATATTACAGTAGACGTGACAAGACAGAAGATCAATGTGGTGTTACGGTTCAAGGATTTATAGTCACGGTGTGAATACATTATGTGCAGTGACAATTTTCATAATATATTCATCATTTCAGGAATACTACAAAAAATACAGAGGTGCTTTAAAAATCAGATCGATGATATGTGCATCACTGAGTAGCTAAATCACATGTTTACTGTGTGTTTCCATGTGTTTTCATGAATTATTTTGCTGAGGGCCAGATTCCAGGACAGTAGCGCTGAGAGCTGCTGAGGTTCACCCTTTCGTTGTTTCGTTGTTTGGATTCTCTAAGATCTTTTGTAGCATCTGCCCCTGGATATGTCACTAACAATCCACAAAGCAACAGTTTACTGAAATTATGCATGAAGCAGCTCACTGTGGAAATATAAACTGAAAAAACCCTAGGTTTGCATGAAGTATTGGAGAAGCCAAGTCATTGTTTCTCGTTGTCGAGACTTGGTACCACACTCGAGAATGCCATGTCAGACTTCTGGTCTGCATGACTGAGGAGAGAAGCACCGGGGTGAAGCAGTGCACACCGTACCATAAAGCTGCACTTTGTCACCTCGAGAGCTGCGGCACCCCATACTGCAAGAGACACGGCCGCTATTGACTGCGTGAATTCAAGTAACACAGAATTCACATACACACCTAGGAACAAAGGATACGAATTAAATACAGACTAAACACAGAACAGCATAGACTAGTGCTCTGGAAAGCGTTGGCCAAAAATGGGCTGTAGAGGGACTTTTTACATGGGCACGGAGGGACCAGAAAAGGGGGAATGGCTTTAAACTAAAGAAGGTAGATTTAGATTAGACAGAAGAAAGAAATTCTTTACTCTGAGGTTGGTGAGGCCCTGGCCCAGGTTGCCCAGAGAAGCTGTGGCTGCCCCCTCCCTGGCAGCGTTCAAGGCCAGGTTGGACGGGGCTTGAAGCAATTTGGTCTGGTGGAAGGTGTCCCTGCCCAGGGCAGGGGGGTTGGAACAAGATAGTCTGTAAGGTCCCTTCCAACTCAAACCATTCTGTGATTCTATGATTCTACAAATAAAGAGATGCTCATGAACCCAAGTCATCCATGAAATGTCATCACGCAAAGAACTAATATAACATTTGCATACACACAATATACATAAAAAATATTTGTATATTAATATATACTCTGAGGTAGACCCTGCAGCGTATCTGACTTTTCTGCCCATTGGAAATATCTCAACAGTTCTGGTGCTGCCTTCTCAAAATGGATGCTGAAGGATTGTGAACTATGTTGAAAGAAAGCCACAAATAAAATTTGGATATCCAAGAACCTGTTCTGAAATTAAAGATTCAAAGAGCTCAAGCTGCTTCTCTTAACAAAAAGTACGAGTAACAACTTGATTACTCTATGAACAGGTCTCCACAGAGAGAAAAAACTAGGTAGTAAAGAGCTCTTCAATCTAGCTGAGAAAATGAAAGAAGAAGCAAAGGTTAGAAGCTAAAGTGACACATATTAAAATTAGAAATTAGGCACACATTTCTCCCACAACCAATTAGCAAGTACATTTTGTAAGTTCTGTTCCTACTGACGCCTTTCGAAGAGCTCTTTTTTAATCTGAAAAGACACAATTATATGCAAACTTCAGATCACACTTCCTGCTGCTTCTTTTACAGATTAAAATTTAAGAACAAATTATATAAAATTAATGGCCATCTACTATAGAAAGGACAGGGAGGAAGAATTGTATTTTTTCCTCCCTGGGACAGAAGAATGAGCAACTTGGTAAAATGCAAACTTACAGAAGTTTCACCAGACGTACCATAGTTTAAAGGATTCTATTTATCAGCAGTGTTCCCATAGAAAGAAGTTCACTAAAAACAAGTTACAGCCTGAAGTTTTGAGCTGCTTAGGATTTGGGGTATTGCAGTCTTAGAATTTTTAGCTCTAAGTGAGCATCCAACACGTTTTTTGAGTACTTTTCGACTCAGTCACTTTCAAAACCAGAAATGCAAACTCTTAACATCTTTTATAAAAGACTTCTGCCATTTCACGTCAGTCATTTTCTGTTCTGAATCTAACAAAAGACACCATAATGAAATGCCTCACCGGTGACTGCACAAACTGAAAAAAAATACAGTCAAGCTTTCAGTAACATTAGGCAGACAACATGAGCAGATTATATTCTACACTGAAAATTGGTACAAGAATAATAATTGAAGTCAATTGCCAAATCCAAAATAACGTAATACATGCAAGTATTCTAGCTAAAAGGTTTCTAGTCATTTTGCAAGTACACGTACAGGCTAAAAATAAGTTGACGAACTGAAAATACCTTCTTTAAAGAACAGGAGAGTAGATAATTTTTGATTAACTGGCCATTTACTATATGCTAAGCATGGAAAGATGGATACTAAGGAAATCATGCTATTCTGCAGCTTCCTAAATTTTATTTTATCATGAAAGAATCTAAACTGAAGCAAGTAGATTGAATCATTTTATTTATTGCAAAATTAATCTTTTCTTTATTAACTTGTGTGCAAGTATCATTGACTAAATTAGTCTTCCTGGTTAAGATAACCTTATTCTATCACCAATGGTGGGAAAAAAACATCTTTTTAACCTCTTTCCATGAGAATCTTATTATGTATATATTCCAGCCTATTTAGTTTTCTCTCTTTTCTTCCTTCTTTTTCCTATAAATAATCCATTAGGTGAAGTAATACTTGACTACACAACTAAAAAAATGCTTGTCTGTTGTTTCCAAGTTAGGCAAAAGAAATTTTTTCAACTGTCATGTGTAGAGTAATATCTAGAAATTATTTTATCTCTGGAAGTTATTTTAATTCTACAATTTGCTATATTTTCACATTTATCCCAATAAATATGAATTTTACACTTTTAAGAAGCTTTGACTCCACAGTTATTCAGCCTTATATTCCAATGGCTTTCTTGAGTTATGCAGTCAAGGAACTGTTTGACACAGAAGTCAAACTGGTCACTGTTGCTCAACTGTGCATGCCCTGCAGCTGCCTGGTCGTGTGGAGCTTCTGACGCTCCAGATATACCGATAAGCCAACAGTGAATGTCAGTCAAGATCTGCCTTAGCAAAAAATTGCATATATTCTTCTACAGAAAAAAAGAGCTTCAAAAATGTGGTTCTTTTGCTCTGTCTTTCTCAATGACCTGTGTAGAGACTTGAAACGGGGGAACGATCCAAAGCAGAAAACAGCAAGAGAAGCAAGGTGCACCATTTGTGAAACAATCTTTGTCACTATCATTCATCTAGTGTTAGCCAACTACATGAAAACAAGTAAGAAGAAACACAAAAATATGGTAAACTGTGAGAAAATTTCAAAAACTTTGACATATGGGCATCATGAAAAATGTGTGTTTTGCCTGTGGGGATTTACACTTGAGTTTCAAAATCCTCAGTGGAAGAATGTAATGCACCTTAGCACTCTAGAGTTAGCTTTGTCTTGATTCATTTTTCTCCAGAATCCTGCCAGAAAGAATAAGATTGTCAAGTAGTCTGATTTTAAAATTGTTTCAATAAAAAATGTACCAAAATTCTATCTTGGAAAATGTAGTTATTTTCTAATCTATAACTACACTATAAGGACTGAACGATGAGTAGTTCTATTGATTAATACTATAGAGACAGTACTGATGTCCACCAAACCCAAGAAATTCATGGTTCTATTTCATATTTCTCATATTTCTCATGGGCTAGGAACTGGGTGTTTTTTTGAATTTGGATACATGCCACAGAAATCTAGTTTAATATCTGTGACTGTGGAAAGAAATATGCCAGTCTGTTCCAAAAACTTTAAAAAATGGAAAACAAATCAGTTTCTAGCAGATGATCAAGTTTTCAGCCACCTGGCAAATTACACTTAAGTAGCCAAAGGGGGCAGATTGCTTGTGATAATGGGCCTGCTGATCAGCTCCCCTTTAAAGAAAGAACTTCTTGGTAAGTTAAGCCTGATGCTCTGTCAGAGACATTCTCCAATCTCTCACAATCGCTGTATGTCTGAAAAGAAAGTCTACGAGTTATCACCAGTTAAAGCAGTCTCCAAAGAAAGGTATCTCCATGCTGACACCGTCTTCTTCTGTACTAGGGAACAACATACAAGGAACAGGAACAAGAATGATACAATGTGCTCCTGATTACTGCTGTGGAATGGATAACCTCATGGACAGAGTAAGATACACCAAGCTGTCATAAAGAAATTTGCTCCAGGCTCATGACTCACAGCAACGGTACTTACAGCACCAGGTCTTCTCACTTCCTCACTTATAATTATCCACTTTTCATCCATCTGTGGGGAACAGAGGCCATGAATGAGAAATTCAGTCTTGTGGAGTGTTTTAATTCATGACTTCCATAAAAGAGGAACTGTGTTATAAAAGGTTTCTCTCCCTTTCTTTCCTTGATACCACACTCCCACTGCCTCAGGAAGCAAAACACACTTGGCTTCCTGCTGAAGACAGCAAGAGTGTGTGATAGAACATAGAAGTCCTACTCTGCATCAGCAAATTGTGTGACCCATTTCTTTTTGTTACTCCTCTCCACTTTTTATTTTTCAGAAATGTGCTCCTCAAACTCTTGTTCTACCCAGGCTTACTGGACAGGTATATTTTCTCTGCCTAGGGGTTTATCACAGCTGTGCAGAAGAAGTTGTACTTGGGACAAAATATGTGAAGAGCAGGTATGGGAGATGCTGACTCGCATGGAGTTACCAGGACTTAGTTCTACAACCTGCTTCTCCTGCCTGAGCACATGGGGGCAGAGAGGATTTAGAAAACAGGGAAAATGTGAGGTGGGTGCACGTTGAATGGTAGACGTAGTACTAGGTTGCAATTCTGGTTGCAGAGATGTAGGGGCACAGCATAAGGACAGAAGAGATACAGGGAGCTTGGGGGAACAGAGTAAAATAACGAACAGAGAAGGGTTGATTTAGATGTCAGTGTTGGGTCTGAGAGGTTGAAGAATGGAAATTCCCTTCATTTGTTTCACTTCTCTAGAATTTTCACAATTGTAAATTATAGGCAATCTTGGATCTAAGCACCGTTTGGGTACACTGCAGTAGAGTATATGAATATGTAATTTCCCAAGGTAATCTTGCCAAAGAAACAGACTTCTTTCTAAAGTGGCAAAAAATCAAAGAAGGTTGAAAACATGTTCAAGGAAAAATAAAATGTTGAAGTAATACAGTATGAAAGAAACTGTAAGATTAGAAAAGTTTGCCCACGTTTAGAGTTTCAACTTGCACTTTGCTTTATTTGAAGGCCATTCAGCTCCATTTTCTGCTTTCCATACATTTCGACTAGAAACATAAATCAGCTGACAGAAACAAACTCAAGTGAGCTGAGACTTGGATTTTATAGCAATATTCATAAAAGCGGTGGGCATTCCTGCCGGAATGTTGGCATTTGGCCTGGGAGACAGTATTTTGAGAGATTTCTCAGATTCTTCATACATCTGAAGACATAGTGTTATGCTGCAAGTAATAAATGTGGAAAGAAAAAAGTAAAAAAAGGGATTCTCCTCAAAATAACAATTTTTCTTACAATATTCCAGCCGTGTAACTTGCTGAAGATGGGGTAAGGCTCAGAGCTGCAGTAAGTTTTAAGGAGAGATATAGGGGAAGATAAAGTAGTGCCTTTATAGACCTCTCTGGGCAGTTCCTATCGCGTAGAAGGGGCTGTGCAGGGAAAACCTGTCGTGACATCTGATGTCGGTGTAACTGGCAAAGCACAAGCTGCATTACACAGAGGTGAAGTTATTCAAGCAGGGTCATAATTTAAAAAAAATAAAAACACTTAAAACAAAAAGGAAGTAAATAATTTGAACTCATAATTTTTGTTTGCTTCTTTTTTAAGATTACTCTTTCTTTTATGTAATTCCATGCTGGAATACCCATATTTACTAACCATACAAAATAGAACTGGAAGAATCTCCTAAGGTCTTTGTCTCTTTCTTCCTCCTAAGTCAGTATCAACTGCACCAAAATCATCCTCACAGGCTTTGTGTAACTCGTTCGTAAAAAAATCCAGCGATGACTACTCCGCAACAGTTCTCTTCAGTCTATCCCAGATCTTAGTTAGAAAATATTTATTACCGACTACAAATCCCTTGTTGCAACATTCGCTCATTCCTTCTTGTCACTGGATGAAGGAAACAGATGATGTCCTCCCTCCTCAGGTCACGTTTTCTAGACCTCTGACCACTCTCCGTGGTTTTCTCTACAGTCTCTGCAGCTGGCCAGTCTTTGTTTGAAGTGCGGTAACCAAACCATGATACCAGATGTTCAGAGGGTTTTCTTTTTTTTTTTTCTTTTTCCCCCTCACAACAATATGAATTTGGCAACTGCTGTTCCCTTCAACAAAACATTTCAAATATTTTTCGGCAACTTTTGCCAGTTTCTGTCTTTCTTACAGAAGTGGAGTAATCTACATTTGTCCTGCTTGAACTGCATCCTGCTTTTCAGACCAAATCACCCATTAACGAGATTGTTTTAGATCTTAAACCTCTCCTCCAAAGTACTTGCAGATATCCCCTCACCCATTTTCTCTTTATATGAAAAAATACGTCATCTTACACCATTCTCAGATTATTCTCCCTGGCTTTCTTTGGTTTAATGAGTATCACACAAGAATTTTTCACTTCACTGCACTGAGGTACTAGTTTCCACCAAAATTCTGCATTTTGGGGGGCTTATTTCATGTACCGTTGCAATTATTTTGCATATTCTGACTGTTAGGGTAAGGAATAACACTAAACCTTCAATCAATAACGTTTAGCAATTTCATTAGAAAAACGCAAAATATATAGAAATTCAGATCTGAATGTAATAAACACTTGCTTAAAATGTCCAGCCAGAAGAAAACTTGGTTTTCCCTGGTATCTTCTAGAACATACATCTGGATTTTCAACCAGCAGAGTTACAGTACAGAAAGAAAAAATATGAAAGACAAAAATTATTGAATAACAAAATAGGTGTATATTGAAAGAGAAAGAGAACAACAGCGCAACAAAGCCTTGTTGTAATTGTCTAGTATAAACATTTACATTTTGCATAAGGATTAATGGATTAAGCTACTTCAGCATGGAGGAAAAAAATTACTGTTTATGACCTAGTGTTAGACAACACTAAACGGCTTAATCTGGTTTTCTCTGAAGGTAAAGCTGTATTTAGTAATGGATTTAAGAGATATGTACAGAAGTTTCTTATTTTACTAGCACACGAACTATACGAAATTTTGCTACACATGTATGTAATGTATATATGTAACCTTCTATAACCGGCATTTCCACTCCAGTATTGCATGGGCTTACTATTTTTTTTTTAACTGAAAGGAGAAGTACCCTGTGCCACAGAAAATATGGTGAGAAAGTCTTCTTAATACTGTGCTTGAATGCAGTAACTGGATTCTTAATGACAAAGTGATATGTGAGCATCAATTAATAGGCAAATTAGCAAACTCATGCTGAGAAAAACCAAAGTGCTTATAGGCCATAATCATTTCCTGGGCTTCAGGCTATCTTCTCTCCGTATCTTATTACTTCTTCGTGAGACAGCACTCAGCAAATAAAAGGGCAATATAATTTCTGTGTTGTGTTTCACAGAGAATTCAGAAATGCTGTGGAGTACTCCAGATACACTCTGTGGTGTAAAAGAGAATTATTGAAGTGTAACAGCTCGGAATTTTAAGACAAGTAAGCAAGTTTTGTCAGCAGACTGGAACGCCGAGTTTACCTTTGAGCTTTGTCTACATAATCCTCGCATTGTATGCTGCATTTGTTGAATACAATGCCTTGCCACGACTCAAACAATTAGTCTGGAAGAATTAGTTTGGAACTTGCGTTGGTTTCAGCTAGACAAAATCAAAATTAGAACAACTCAGCTGCACAAACATCATTATGTTTTAAATTTATAATTTATATTTTTAAAATAACAGTTATTATTTTCATAGTGTAGTGCAGAAGTAGCATACTGTAAAAAAATCACTCATGGCACAACAAAATCATAAAATAAAATTAATTGAGCAGAAATTTTTAAACACAATTAATGCTATTTTCCAAAAAAGAAGACATTTGAGAACATATACATACTTGATGTTTTATTTTAATTCCAGTAAAGCATAAGGAACTTCAGTATCTGGAAATCGACATGGGAAAGGCAGTCACTCAAGTGCCACTGCAGCACCGCTCAGTCCTAGGGGTCAGACTTTAGTTTTCCAGACGATTTGTCCTGAATCTCAAGTTGTTTACCCTATAGTAACTTACTAAGCAACTAAAAACAGACTGCATGTTTGTACTACACAAAGAGATTTTTGAGTTCTTGATTTCAGGGTTTTGGAGAACAGAGAGAAGATTTAGTCAAAAGACGTGTAGCGAAAAAGCCACAAAAGTTAAAAAAACATAACCTGGAAAAAAATACTTATTTTTTTCTGGAAAATATAAAGCAGGCCTAGTACAATTTAGAAGAAATAAACCCTTGTCCTTTATAATGTAGCGTTAATGAAGTATAGGTAGCATCTGAATGCTCAGAAGAGCAAAAGCAGTAGTATTTGTAGGCACAGATGATTAAGGAAAAACAGCCCATCATCTTTCATCAGACCACCTAATACAATTGAAAAAGCAGACAAGTTTTTGGAAACTATATAGTAGATTTTATGTACTATAGATTCTATGTCATATATAGTATTTGCCAGTGATTTTTGCCATGTAGAAGAATCGGTTAACTTACACCTTTGGGCCATCCCTAGGGACCGAACTGGGGACCTGCAGACCCCACCTGGGTCTGCTGCTACATCCTGAGCTTCAGAGCTTGAACCTGTAACAGCTTGACTCCACTGCTCATTTACACGGATAAAAATGTCAATGCATACAAACCAAAAGTTTATACTCATAGGCTTGCCACAACAGAAAATAACTATAGAGCAACTGCTTCTGATTTTTAAGTTTTGTGCTCCAATTTCTTTCAAATGATTGAAAATTAGCTTTACTCTTACTGTTAAAAATCATAAGAAAAAATCATGTTTCTTCTTATTTTGGTTCTCAATCTCCTGTTTATTTACCTTTAGGTATAGCACAAAACAAAAAGGTCATGAAAGTAATCCTGCATGTCCCTTCAGACAAGAAATATAACCAGTATTTAGCTAAAGTCTAACAGTAATTACATAGCAAGGTATAGTAAGTCCTTATTTTTCGAATAAAAAAATTATAATCCCTTTTACTGGAAGGCAAATTATTTGTAAAACTAGAAAGGGAAACTCTTCACTTGTGTCCCTGAGAATGCTGCTTTTCTTCAGATTAGTTCAATGGTCCAGATAATAAATGAATAATAAAATCACTACAGTGCATGATATTTTTAATTAGGGAATATATTACAACTCCTAAATTATATTTTCAGGCAGCAGATATGATGCTCTGGATTTCTGCCTAGAATACTATTACCATTTGAAAATGCTTTCTATTAGATTCTACAAGGACAGGGGATTTGATTTTCCAAATGAAAGAGGCTATGTCTTTTTGACAAAGGAATGTCCTACGAGTCTACTTTTTTAATCTTTGTTCAACTGAATTCTTTTGAAAAAGTCAACAAGAAGCTGGGCTTCGCAACAAATGCAATTGAGTTCAAGCCATGGTTGCCATTTATCTACTGCACACAGCTGCTGTGGCACACACGTTCGGCTGATTTTTGGGATGGCTATGCTACTTTCAGAAATGCAGTCTCTCTTTTCCACAAAAACTTGGGCAAAATAGAAAGTGAGAAAATTAATTACTCTGTGCGTGCCTACTAAAAACTCTGCAGCTTATTTGAAAATGTGCTTATGGGACTTACAAATGTCGCTTCAGTTTGTTAATGTTTCAGTCATAGACTTTGCGCTCACTCCATTTTTCCAGCTATTTAATGTTGCAAGGAACAATTGGATTATTCTCAATGTCACAGGTTTATTCCACCCATTTACCTTATTTACTCATATTAAGCTGGTAACATAAATTAGACTAAAGCATAATTTATGACTGCCTTAGGCATCTCATCTTGAAAGGCATTCAGTCTCAACCTGCAGACACCAAGGGACCGACAATTCATCTCTTTCCTGGTAAGTTTACTCTGGCAGCTAATCACGAATTCGTGTCCCCGACGGGGACATGCTTACGCTCATGCCCTGAGCACATATTATGCCCTTCTCCACTACAATGAAGTCCTTTAATATGGCGAAGTTACTCTGCATTCTGTCAAGTCTCTCTTTTTTTGTTTGTTTATTTGTTAAATTAAACAGGTCAAGCTCATTCAGACTTTCACTGGGGGATATTTTTCAAGATGCTCCTGTTTCAAGATACTTGAGCTAGTGCAGGCGTTAGAAGCAATGTTGCTTGGCTGTTTAGGACCACAAAAACAGCCACACCAGATCAGACAAATAATAGGCCATCATATGAGAATGCTTGGGGACACCATATAAAGACAGGACAAGTATTTAGGGATATTTTCTTCATTTTCCATTCCTGGAGAAGTGGCACTGATTATATACGTCCTTTTTTTTATTTGGTTAGTGTTCAAAAGAGGATTTTTATGCTTAAAGGCTTGAAGAGCCTTTGCTGAAGAACCTCATCAAAAGTATTTCTAATGGGCACATCAAGAGATCTTTGGGAGATGCCTTTGGTTGCCTTACCAAGCACTGCTCCCCATCAGACAGACCTCGAACGGCAACCTTCCCCATGCTGGGGCTCTCCCCCAAACAATCCCCTTCTCCCCACACCCTCTGGCAGATGTGGGCCTTGGACCAGCACCCAGTGTCGCTTCCACCCACGCCGACACATCGTCTAACCTATGCATGGAGCTGACCGGCCTTGGGAAGCATTTCAAGTACAGTTAATTTCTCTTGAAACATATAGAAGGTGAAAACTCTGTGATGAATTACAATGGAATAAAAGATGCATTTGCACATGGTTAGAAATACTCACGCAGGCTACTAATGATACTGCTGTCATCCAACAGTATGGCTATTACGGAGCTGTTCAAAAACTTCCATACAATCTTCCAGCACAATTATCTGGACAAGGGTGCATTACAATGCATAAATGATCTTTCTACATGTGAATAAATACTAAGAGCTCGCTAGATTTTTCGGTTCCAACGTGGCTAAAACATAATTATTTCACTCGCAGAAAGATCCCTATTGTGTTTCCCGTAACTGTGTGATACATTTCCAATGCTCTTTGTGGCATCTGCATGCAGAGCACTCCTAAGCAGTAATTGTTGGTATACTTCTCACACATAGCCTGTGTATGGATCACAAGCATGGGGGGATTCACTTGCTGAACAACAGCACTTGTTTTCCATGCTGGAAACTGAGCGAAAAAGGAGACATAAAATCTCTGTTCAGTGTATTACAGACTGCAAGTGGCTCAGTGCAAAGAAAGGAAAAATGTTTTTAATGACGTGGCTGCAAAAGCTGTAACACTGTCCCTTGTTTTTATGACTAGACTACATTTTCTTCCATCCACTATAAGTACTGATGAGCTGTAAAATATATGCTTGTGCTTGATTTTTGAATTGAAGCTGAGATGAAGCTTAAAATTCTGAGCTGAAGCCAACAGCAAGGGAGAATACATCCTCCACATACACCAATTCCCCATCACCTGCTTAAAGCAGACTCGGCCACCTCCAGGCAGAAAAGTAAGATGCTTAAAGGGACCCGAGCCAGAGAGAGGAAACAACACAATCATAGAACGTTTTGGGTTGGAAGGGACCTTTCGAGGTCATCTAGCCCAACCCCCCTGCAGTGAGCAGGAACATCTTCCACTAGACTGGGTTGCTCAGAGCCCCTCTAAATCTCCCCTCCCTTAGTTTAAAGCCATTGCTCCTTGTCCCATCGCAACAAGCCCTGCTGAAAATACTTTCCTCATCTTTTCTATAGGCCCCTTCAAGTACTGAAAGGCTGCTCTAAGGTCTCCCCGCAGCCTTCTCTTCTCCAGGCTGAACAGTCCCAGCTCTCTCAGCCTTTCCTCACAGCAGAGGTGCTCCAGCCCTTGCATCATCTTTGTACCCTCCTCTGGACCAACTCCAGCAGGACCATGTCCTTCTTGTGCCAGTGGCTCCAGAGCTGGAGGCAGGACTCCAGGTGGGGTCTCACCAGAGCAGACTAGAGGGGACTGCTGTCCTTCAAAGACACCATAAAGGGAAAATAATGTGGCCTGAGACCTCACTGTTCTCAGCAGAGTTGTTTTTGTAACGTAGAAGGGTCGGGTCTCTGTGTCAGAGCCAGAGCCCTCCCTGCAGTGTGGGTCCACCTGTCCCTGACTCCACTGCTGAGCGGGAGGTGGGTGGGGAACCCAGCCCTGTGCCTCTTCAGGAAAATGTTGGCCGAGGAAAGATTCAGCCAAAAGATCCTCACCCTGATCAATTGCTACGGCACTTACTAAAACCTAAGGAGTCCTCCCCTCTTATTGTCGAGACCTTCCAATTTTGACACCTATTGTCTTTGTTCTTACGCTCTCGGCTACAAACTGCTCTCTATCACACACGTCAGCACTGCCGCAGTAACTAGACCTAGACGCTGCCCTGGTCCTACATGTTGATTGAACTCCTGCTGCCATTAACGAGGGTGTGTAGTAAAGAAAGCCACTAGACAGCAGTAAGGTCAGTGCGCACAAATTTGGTACCTGTCTCACCAGTTAGGACATAAGAAAATTTTTCCCAACTTCTTCTACGAGTACATCTTCTGTTGCAATCACGTCACGATACACAGCTCATCTTTTCAAGTCCTGAAAATGAATATTAATCTAAAAATCTCAACATTTTCCTCATCTTACTGAGATTAATGAGATTGTTCTGATGAGAGCTTGCAACATCAGAGGCAAACCAACAGAGACTAATTCTACAATAACACACTTTTTAAAGTGCAGTTGTCAAAAAGAAGTTTAAAAACTAAAAATAAGAAAAAAAAAAAGAAAAATTATACAGGCCTATAAAAGCTGTACACACATATGGCTCTATATGTACATATATAGACTTCTTAACACACATACTACTTAGAAAAGGGTTGAGGAATTATGCTCAGAGGAGAGCAGAATTGAAAGCGAGAGATGGCTTTGGTTCAGCTAACGTAGTACACTACACCAGCAAACCGGCCAGCAAAAATCTTTTTCTTAGGGATGGTTTTCAGAAAACTACTGAAAGGCCACAAAGCTAACTCAGAAGAGGCAAGGTAAAAAGGCAATGGAAAATAAAAACAGAATCAAAGATCTTCTATTATCCTTATTATGTTCAGTTCTCTTTATCCATATCAGCTGTAAGCTATAGAAGGAAAGTCTTTTTCTGCTTATATATTTGTAAAACGGCACATGATCTTCCCCTCTAATTGTGCAGATAAAGCAGATGTCTCAAGCAGATCTTGCTTTTTTTAGAGAAGAGAGGAAACAAAGTCTTTTCCCAGAAGCAAATTTTATATTTCCGAAAAATGGGATGCAATGTATCAGCTTTAATACCAATTTCTGTGCCAAAGAAGCCTCTGCGGTGGAGGGACCTGGGCCGAAAGCAGGCCAGGCAGCCACTGACTTCTAGGTGCATCCCTTTACCATAACGTTGTTCAGAGCAGAGGCGTGACCCACCTGAAGGTCGCTTCAGATGGGTCTGCTTCCTCTACACCGCTTCTTCAAGGAGAGGTACAGAGTACCTGGAGAAAGAGGCCTGAACAAGGTCCTGTGCAGCTTGCTGTAGGTGACCCTGCTTTGACAGGAGGGTTGGACTAGATGACCCACAGAGGTCCCTTCCAACCCCAAACATTCTGTGATTCTGTGATTCTGTGAAAGAGGAACTGGAGGAAGCCCCAGAACTCATACCTTGTGGATATGGTATTTTGCCACCAGCTATTTTTCCTCACTGATATTTTGCTGTAGTAATAATTCTTGGGCCTAGCTAGTGATAGTCTTTCAAAATTACTTTTCAGAGAAGTTTCAAGAACAATGCCCTTGATAAAACTACAATTTTCCTGAATTCATTACCTTCTAAATCACACCTTAAATAAGGTTTGCTGTACTGCTTCCAGGAGTGAATGGGTAACTATATTTTCTTCCATAAATCTTATATTTCCACATGACTTAAGAGGTCGAGAACCATTTTCTTTCTGAGGCTGATAGTAATATCTAGGATATTTAGATATCTAAATATCTATTATTTCTGCTTTGACTATCTAAATTCCTAGCTATTATTACCTAGGAAATAATACTTTTCTTAATTCATCCTATGACCATGAACAGAAATAACATCTTTACTAGCCTATGTGGATATTTCTTCACATAATAAATATAATTTTAGCATATTCAGAGCAAAAAGTGTAACAAAGAGCATCAAGTGAAAGCAGGTTCCTCCCTGCACCATTGACTCTGGGTTCCACGCAACACAAATAAAACTGCACTTGGATCTCGTAACAGGCATTTTAATTTAAAAAAAATAAATAAAACAGAAGTTAAGTTTCGTAGATTTATTCCTTCACATAGCCTTGCCAAAATTGTTGGTGCTTGGGCAGAGACATCCGTTTAGTCACGACCTAGGGCAGTGCTCCCAAGAGCACTGAGCTGGCTTTACTGACATCTCTGCCTTCTGCTTTCCGCTGAGCCCTAAGCCCCTTTAAATGTTACAGGCTACCGGTTCTGATCCCGCAAAACGTAAAAATGGGGAAACGGGTCCCCTTTCTAACCTCCCAGGCCATGGTCAGTGTACATCAGCTGAGCCGACACTTCCATTTTCAACTCACCCACAACCCACTATCACCGGACACAGAGCCTGGTGAGAGAGGTGTTGTAACACTACCAGGGGAAGCGCAGAGTTCCGCGTGGAAGGCTATTTCTCTCTGCCCCGTCCTTCCCCCTGAAATTCTCTCTCCCTACCTAGCGACCAGCAACAAGCAGACCCATATCCCGCAAAGAAATATACATGTGCCTACGTTCCCAAATAAGTGAACAAAGGTATTCAAGATCTCACAGGTTAGAAGAAAAAACAAGGCTGTAATGTATGCAAACCGCATCCCTCAAGGCATATTTTTAGGTGTATACTGATTGACTTGTCTCAGTGTTTAAAATTAAGTTGCCTTAAGGCAGTCGGGTCTCTTTCCAGAGCTACTGATGATGATATTATTAACCTTTGGTATTGAAACTCTGTTAGTAGCACCTGATTTATCCTGGTAAACAGCATCGCCATCTCATTCTTAGCCCTGGCCTGTGAAAATGTACAGCTTTGGGGTTTTCATCTGTTTGTTTTTTCAGAAGGTACCAATAGAAGCAAAATACCCATCAAACTGATCCTGATACAGACTGCATATGAGGGATGCATTACAATTTTATTTCTGTTTTAAAAGGTATGGGGTTTTAAATGTGTATTTTTCTAAAAAAAAGTTGTTTTAATTGATTAAAATAGAATAAATTGAGCAGACAGGTAGCTCTTCCTCCTCCTGTCTCCTCTGCCCCTGAAAAGTTCACAGAAAGTATTTTTTTAATAAAAAACAGGGATTGTTTCTGTCATTAGACTCAATTGTGATGCAACTTGTGCTGATATAAGGTTTAGTTTCGTTGAAGTGCAACTACGGTCATGAAGACATCCATATCACCTTTGGGATATCGGCATCGCTCGGCTCCCTGTGAGCTGAACAGCTGAATCCCGTGTGTTCTGGCTGTGTTCTTGTCCAACAAGCCTATAAGGAGGATTTCTTTGCCGCATAGGAATATGACATTTCCTTCTCTTCGTCCAAATTACATCTTTGTAACTACTTCTGAGCAGGTGTTTAGGACACAAACCTTATTAATACTTGAACATGGAGATGCCTGCTTCTGGAGAGGTGTAGTCTTGTTTGCTTGCAGTTGACAAGGCAGTTTACAGGAACACATTTGACTTTTTACAAGTTTCCAACAGCAGTAAACTTTATTCCTGCTGGCAGCAGAAGTAATTGCTGTGTGCAGAATGAAATTGATTGTTTTAAAAGTTTAACTCTGTTTTCTTTTTTCATGTTTTGTGCTCTGAGGTTACATTTAAATCTGTTTCAGATAAATTCTTTCTCAATGAACAATTCTTTCTATGTTTCTGGGATGAAAAACACATATGAGTGAACACCAAATCACTGCAAGGTAAGGGAAACTGAGCTTTTATCTGAAGTGGAAGTAGGTATTTAAATTCCTCACACAGAAAATATTCTTTTCATAGTGAAACTTTCACAAAAAAATTTTTAGCTGACAAGATCAGAAGAAACAAAAAACTTCTAGACCTCTTTATTTAAATCAGACTTCTAACTATAACAATAAAAGAAGCAAGAAACAAAACCACCATCGTAACCTTCTGCAGCAAGCAGGCAATTTGTCTAAAATACATATCAACCGTTTGTTCTTCTGCCATGACTCTTGAGCCAAATTCTGGAATAATGAGAATAATGGCAACTCAAGGCATACAGACACTCTGAAAAATATTATATGCAGAAGGGGTTCAGAACACCATGGTTCCCCACTTGTGTTTTGCGAGTGGCGATCCAATTTAAGACGCGCCTGCTACCAGCTGCCCACCGCCAGCCCTCCAACAGAGCTTACTACCTCTGCATGACTGCCGATCCCACTGCAGTTTACTTTGGATCTTGGTTAAAAAGTGTTCGTGCCCTCTAAAATTCAAATTTAAGGCACTTTATCATTGCTACAGAAGTTAAGCACACTCAATCTGTGCAGCTTTCTGGCGGGTCAGATAAGGGTGAAAGCACAGAACGGTGTTGGAACTGACTAAGGCAGTGGAAGGCACCTTCATTTGGCTCACGTTGTGCTACTGGCTTCTTCCAGTAGACCTGGATCTTGTCATCCTCTCCTGTTCCCTTCCTCCTCGTGGTACTGGCTTTATCTGGGGGGAGTCTTGTGAAGATGCCGGAAACATTTACATATCAATGTAAATTGTGATAAATTATTTAAAAATCCATAATTTAAAACGTAAATGAGTCAGCTTATGCACATAGACAAACGTGATGACAGAGTCATAGAAATTACAAGTAGACTTCGGTTTAAAGAAAAATCACGGCATCATCATAAGACAAATGTAAGTCTATGTATTAATTTTAAGACCAGATTTAAGCTACCTTCTCCACAGATGGAAACAATATTGATGCTTGTAATCACTAGTGTCTGCTAGTACCCTTAGCTCCTTATTACAGGGTGAGGTAGCGCTAAAGTTATTCGGCACTATGAGAAACAGAAAAGTACACCTCTTCAACCGAAGAGGGCAGATATTCCCTAAAATAATATCCAGTTAAAGCTGAGTGAAATGGATCCCAACCATAGATTTAGGGGAAATTTGCAGTGCCCGGGAGCCCAAGTTTTGATCCTGTGCTTAGATCAGGAAACTATAAAACACACCGCACCCCAATTCAGCGGTAACATTCCATTGGGACGGTAAGACAGGATCTGTCCTAACACCATACAACTCGTACTGACAATAACAACATCAGCTGCTTTCATAGGTTTTCAGATTTTTCTGCTTCCATCACCACCTATGCAAACCCATGTCCACAGACACCTGCTTTTACAAGCTTGCTGAGTAGTCATTTGATTTTTCTAACACCTAGAGAAACAAATTTCACCTTTTTTTTTTCCCACATGCATTGAAGTGTTGCACATGCCACACACACTGCTTACCGAATGGTAATACTAGCACAAAACACGCAGTTCTCCTATTCTTTAAAAAACACCAAACATAGTGCTAAATCTGTGAATAACTCGGATACCTCAGCGAGGCATCCGCAAGAACAGTGGTGCAGACAGCCGTGCAGCCACTCTGATTCAGCCTGACACCAGCTCAGCACACGATCATGGCTCAGCCTTCCCTTTCGACCCGAAACCTTTACGTTCCACTTGGCTATTCCAAAACTGCGTTGGCAAGCTCCGTGCGTCTGTCACAAAATAACAGCATTGTAGTCTGATGCAGCTGCATATGCCCACAACTGAGATGAATTTTGCTCAGTATAATCTATAATTACTGACATATCAGATGCTAGGCTTCAGTGCAGCCCTCCTAGGTGCTCCCTCTTTCCTCTGCTCACCATGCTGCAGTGTGCTGCCCACTAGATACCTTCGTTCATGGATCAAGGTGCACAAGAGTCCAAGCTCAATAGGACAGACAGCACCTTGGCAAAGGGTGCCTTCTGTTTTATGCCTGTCAGCAGTGTGATCGAAATTTTATCATGAGACACGGAGACACTACTCACATACCCATAATTTTATTAAGCAATAGCACAAGTGGTCTCGGTAGGCTGGGTAGATGACATATTTACATGAACGGTGAGTATTATCTACCTCATCTAAATTAATACTGAACAAAATAGGGAGCTTAACTGGGTAGAGGTCTCTTCTGGGCAAATAGATCATTTTCCAATCACATACTCATAATGACTTGGGGGAGAAATGAAGGAAGGTAGGAGATCAGTTCCAAAAATAGTATCTCGCTCCCCTGAAAACAAGATACACTTACATTAAGATATGAGAATGTCAATGCCAGTATTGGGGAAACAGCGCACACTAACTGACTTGCGGTTAGTCTCTGAAGAATGATATTCTTTTGCCAACTTTTGCAGGAAAATCTAATAAAACATTGATGAAATGGAATAATAATTTTCCCTGCAGGAAGATTAAGTGGGAACATGAGTCTTCACAACAGACAGTTTTTGCATTCATTTCATGTCTGCTCAACTGCAGAAGTCACTGGGAAATGGCATGTAGAATATTTCTAAACTGAAGTGTATCTGAAATAGTAGATGTCAACTTGAGTCCTAGGGGAAGTGACAGTCAATACCAGCTTGTTGCTAGCTATTTTTTGCAACCGCCCATAAAGTTTGACACAGCGAGGCAGTCTTGTGCTAGGACTGAAACCTATTGTTTCGGAAGAAATAAAAGGGAAGATGATTATTACCAGTATTTACATAGCAGGTACTGTATCTGAAGGCATAATTACACTGGTAGCTGTGTGAACCTCCGAGGGAAAGTGAGTTTCAGACCAAGAGTAGAAGGTTAGAACGAAGGGTAGATGTCTTAGGTACCCCACAAACCGCAGTAACTCAGCTGAGTGATTTCTACAGAGTATTTGCCATCTGTTGGGGATGACTCAAGCAAAACAAAGCACAGATGGATCTTAGTCCAAATTTTTGTCTTTTTGGTTTTTGCCTGAACTCTTCTAAACTTCAGAGAGAATTAGGATTTTGTGTCTTTTTGGAGGAGTGTGTTTTTGCAGTGAGTGGCTCCTAGTTTGTACTTACTCACAGCTAATTTTCAAACTATGGAAAGTAATAAACAACGCCATGAGCTTCAGCTTTAAGGCTACATAGACTTCTTGGAAAAACCTACAGTCTCTTTGTAATGCATTCTGAAATGCTCTCTGCCATTTATTGGGGCATAGGTCATTCAACTTCCTTCCTCATACATATATTACTCGGGGAATGGGATTTACAACAACAAGCCTGCTCAGCAGGGGGACTCCTGAATTAGCCAAGACAAATTGCCACCAAACAAAAAAAAAAAAAAAAAAAA
>Ga0065711_1032499_pt1 | contig 27223 bp, 13 predicted proteins | sample Hoacrofraction12_FD_59098 | JGI IMG/M metagenome (GOLD analysis project Ga0065711, IMG submission 59098) | Hoatzin crop microbial communities from Cojedes, Venezuela - Epithelial fraction 12 v2 (version 2) | ecosystem: Host-associated > Birds > Digestive system > Esophagus > Crop | place...
GGTTGTGGAGTCTCCTTCTCTGGAGATATTCAAGACCCGCCTGGACAAGGTCCTGTGCAACCTGCTGTAGGTGACCCTGCTTCGGCAGGGGGGTTGGACTAGATGACCCACAGAGGTCCCTTCCAACCCCTACTATTCTGTGATTCTGTGATACAGTCAGTAAATATATTATTCTCAAATGCCTGTCAATGCACTTTTTAGCTCTGTTGTTTATGAATCATAGAATCATTGAGGTTGGAAAAGACCTTTAAGATCGTGAAGTCCAACCGTTATGAAGAGGAGGCAATCCTTTTCTGAGAGGGAATTTCACATTGCACCTTCTAAGTGCTGGACCACAGGTAGGATTTGGAGAGTCTGTCAGGGATTATGGAGACTTTAGGAAAAATATGAGCAGAGGTTTTCCACTTGTATCAAAAAATATTCCAACCAGCCGTAGCTTGGACAATGTGTTGGAACTATTATTCTTCCTTTTTTTCTGAGAACATCATATATTCATTGGATCAGTATCCATTTTTAGGGCCATGTGTGAATTTGTTAGAATTGTTTAGTTATTTTCTACAATGGCTTTTTCTTTTTCCTACATTTAAGTGTGTTCTGTGCTTTGTTCTATATTGCTGTGTTTGCCACAGATATGTATTGGTCTATATTTCTGTAGAGAAAGAAAAGAAAAAATATTAAATATTGCTTTCAAAACTTCACTTTTTATTCATTAGCAATGAAGAAACTATATTTAAGACTACCTGGCTCTATTTTTCATCATTATATATTTCTCAAGAAGGGACTTCATAAGACCTCATTTTCTGGGGTTTCAGAAGAAATGATGCCTCTTGGGGGTTCATGGAGGGTGTACACTCTTAGCAGAAACAGCCCTGTCTGCTACTGTTTGAGCAGCAGGTAAAGGAGCATATACTGTACCATCTCCTTCCCAACCTATGGTATGTGTCTTGTCCCACGCAGTAACGAGAGGAGGACAGTTATGCTCTGATGCAGTGAAGACTGTGATGGGGAGCGGCGTATTCTTACATTACTTAGCAGCCCTACAGTAGTGTAATTAAGCCAATTAGACTGTAGACAAAGATCTTCCTTGCTCTTCTGTTAGGTTTCCTTAAATCTTTTCCAGCAGAGCTGCTTCTGTAAAAAGCTGCTTCTCCCTCCACTGCTGAATATAGTTGACATTTTAAGCTTCTGCTTGGGTGCCGCACTAACAGGCTGCCAGGTCCAGTTCTAGTTTGTCTTACTGGTTCGTTTGGAATGGAGTAAACTGGGAGGCAAGCTGTCAAAACATGCCACAGAGAGGAAGGCTTTGCCATAGTAATGCAGCATAATGAGAAGAAAAACATCTTTGTCTAGATATATTATAAATTGTTGCCCTTTCTTTTATCTGAGCCTTCTCCAAATGTTTCTTTAAGAAATGTTCCTCTTCTGACATTAACGATACCCTGTTTCTGTGGGAAAGTGAATTCCTGCAATATTCCTCTGGATTGTCAGTTAGAAAAGACATGTGACGAGTGCTGTAATGTCAGTCTGAGCCCTCCGTGCAGCCCACCGCTGCAGGCAGAATTCATCGGTGTCCCCGTGATGTTCTCTGGCTGCTGATGATGCAACATTATGATGACAGGACATAAAACTGTTCCTGCAGAGAGAAAAGAGGTTCACAAAAAATTTCATCAGTTCAGAGTTTTTACTAAAGCATCACTAAAACAGCATTTGTACATTGTAAAACTACAGCTCCTGCAAACTTTTTTTCACAGTCTGCTGAAAAATGAAAATGAAAAGAGAAATAACGTGGTAAAATAAATGAGATACAAGAATGGGAAGAAAAAAGACAGAAATTATGAAGAAGGTGTAGGGTATGTAGGAAGAAGAAAGACAGAGACTAAAGAAAGTGATAATGCACAGGAGCCAAAATGTGTTATTCTCTTGAGGACCGGTACAATACTTGTGATCACTTAAAACGTGCAAAAAATCAAGAGCAACTTGAAATGAAGAAGCAAAGAAATAATTTAGTGGAAGAACCCATGGAAAATGTGAGATTGAAAGGATTAATTTCACATAACTTTTCATTCAAGTGCGGATAGCTTCTGCTCATGCTTGCAAGGGAGGATGGAAGTCTTACGTTCCCATGACGTAACAGTGTAATATTAACTGTTTTGAGAATTTACAGTATGTGTCAGATAATACTCTTCAGTGAAAGTATATATTCTGTCAACTAACTGACCTGGGAGAGCACACGAGAGGACAGAATGGACCACTTAGCCTAAAGGAAATACGAAGTTTGCCCATTGCAGACAGATGTGCCCTTACTATGCAAATGTTAGATTTAAATTTAGAATTGTGAAACCTTTAGAGTTCTTCCAGATAACGTGACTAGCTCGCGAGGGACACAGTATACCTGGTGGTGCTGCAGAAAGAATGGCCACATCACCCTTCACATATTACAAGGCGGTGAATAAATAAATAAACCCCAGTTGTTCAGAGCTTTCCTCAGTTAATATTTCATTTTATCCCTCAGTTTACAAAGGCAAGTGTTTTATTACTTGCCCTACTTTACTACTCCACTATGGAAGATTTATGAGCAGTAGATATATGGAGTTCTACACAGTTATTTTAAGCAAGGTCCAGTGAGAGGCTGACAAAATGTGTATTTTAGTTATAGAAAGTTAAACATTAACATTCTTACCTGCGGCCAAGCTTTATTTCTCTAGCATAGCTCTACCAGGTACCAGTGACCCACTGTCTGGAAGCAGTGGGCCTGATTTGCATGCTCCTCGGTAGGCAACGCGGTGGATAGGTAAAGGGATGTTAAACCGGTTGTGATAGGGCTCAGGTAGGGCTTAAAATCTTGAAGTGTAGGAATTTGCCTCCAGTTATGTATAAGTCTCATATTTGTGGCAGAGTGGAGTAGTGAGGTTGCAATGGACTTTTCTGCCTGCCTGTAGAGTCCAGCCGTGGTCAGAGCGGGTGGTGGTGGCAGGGGAGATGTGCCACAGTCTCTGCTAGCACCTGCTGGTTTTCTGTGTGCCCTCAGAAATGCCAGTCTCGGTTCCAGCCCCACGAGTGCAGCACTGGATCAGGAAAATAGTTCTGCTTCTTTTTACACCAGTACATGAATTTGGCCTTCATGTATTTTACATTTTTCCTTTGCACTAAGGGTTTGGAAAATATATCAACTGAGGTACATGGCTTGAGGTATATTTAGGCCTTAGCCACTGCCAGTCAGGCTTTACTAATCTAGAATACTTGTTGTCCTGCAAGGCATAAGAGGAGGCATAGGTGCTGAACATGTGAGGAGAGCAACCATTTATACATAACAGATGTGTGTTGACTGTCATAGGTAGAAGGATGTGTATACTTCTGTGGTATCCCTGTCCACTCAGAGGAATCAAAGGTCAGGAGGAGCTGCGTGGTGTTTACTCTCTTCTCGGAGGCTTTTGAGGATGCAGCGTTAGTGGGGTGTCGGTCCTGCCTTTCCTCAAGAGCAGTGGTGGAAGCTCCAGAGATTTCATAGTACCTGACTCCTCCTCTGTGCTGCTGTGCATGTGCTCCTTTTGGCTGCTTCCTACTTGTCCTTTTTGAGGTGGGTGTTCTGGGGAGCTGGAGGTGGGGATACCAGTAACAGTTCCTGTGGTATATGCAGATGCCACTTCTCATTAACAAAGAAGAGAGCTGAAGTGAAGCAGTGGGCACTGGGAATGAAATATGGCCCTGAGGAAGAAGTGATCAGCTTGGGTCACAGTGTAGGGTCTTCCTTTCTGGATCCATCAAGCAGACAGGCTCGAGGCTTGGGTATACCAAGATACCTTTCAGCTGTGGGTGGCTTCCCTGAGTTGAAGCTTTAGAGGACACTTTAAGGAGCTGGTGCTGTTTTGGGAATCTGTGGGTCAAGTGTGAGGCCATGAATGCAGAAAGAAGAGAGAAGGGTAGAGAACAGTGGCATGAAATACAAACGTTGTGAAAACGGCTGTGCAGAGACGTGGCAGCTTCTCAGCAGTGGCGATTTTCTAATAAATAGACTTGTCACAACTCGGCTTTGCTACAGATGTGGCTTGGCGGGGAGTGAGGAGGGGTCTGGTCTTCCAAAAGAATCTCAGAAACCATATGCCCATGTACCACATGCCAGCCTCCATCTCTGCGCCCTGGACTCCCAGCTCAGTTTGTGTTGATTAGATAGACCACATGTTCCATGGCTAGGGGTCCTTATTTAGTGTCATAGATTTACAGCAATAAAAACGAGTTTGTCATATCAGCCATTAAGTTTCAGTCAGAGAGAGTGTTTTTTGTAATTGCTGTGGGTGTCACTGTGCAGAACTGCTCGGTGTCTCGGTTAGCTGCCTTCACCTTGCGTGGCTGCTGCCTTCTGTTTTGTCCTTAGTTTTCTCCCTTTGCATTTGATGCTGATTATGACTGTGGAAGATGAACGGCGCCGGCAGATGCCAGAGGTGTGCAGTGCAGGGAGGTTTTGTGCAGGAGCCCTCCTGCACTCTGCCTGGTTTATTTCTGATTTTCTGGAGCCCTGCTACATTAGCCCAGAAGCCTGCCCAGCATGCTGCGCAGCAGAGACGGAGGTGTGAGCAACTGCCTGCTGAAGATGGGGGTGAAGACGTTCACTCTGTTTAGGAACAAAAGAGACTCAAATCCCAGAGTTTGGAGGTTAATACTGGATTGAACATCTTGAATGCTGAAATTAGCTTCCTCATTCAATGCAGAAATTTAAAATTAAATATTGCTTAGCTTTGGTTCTGAGCACTAGCTAGCTCTGATTTCAATAGGTGTTGCTGGCTGTTCAGTGCTTTTGAACATCAGGATGTTCCTCTAAATAGGAATATGGTTGTTTCACTGTGCACAGTGCAATTCATGCCCTGAAATAATTCCATTTTACTGTTCAGCATCTGATTGCATTGCCTTTCAAAGCAGAGAAATCTGCTGAAGAGAAACATTTGTGCTGCAGAGAACAGAAAGCGGAGACAACTTGTGCTTTTCCAGTGGTCTGATTCTAAATGTTCTTCCTGAATGCACAGGAAACATGTCAATGAAAATAGTGAGAGAAGAAATATGTATTTCACTGTGTAACCACATTTTGTCGACTGAGGTTGGAGGATACCTACTGAGCTGGTACACTTGATAAAGCTTTGCTTTCCAAAGCAGTGTGGATACAGCATGTACACTCATTTTCTTGACAGGTTGATGCTAAAACTGTTGCTAAGACAAAAATTAACTGGAGTCCCCGTGCCATGAATATCACAGCACATCCCTTTTTCTTGTGTTTCCTTATTTGTGCTTTTTAACTTCTAAAATGCTATCTAATTTTCTAGCACACAGATTCCATCAGCTGGAACATCTGAAACTGAGCACAATGGGCTGGCTGCGTGTTTCAAAGAAGGGTGTTCCACCTGCTTGGTGGGTGCAGGGGAGCAGGGAGGTGTGAAGGATTAGCGGGCAAGCATGCAGAAGTGAACCTGTAGCTTTTCAGCTCAGAGGATTCTGACCAGTGATGCAGAAAGTTCCCTAGTGGGATGCTAAGTTTAAGCACCGCCTAAAGTATTAGAGAGAGGCGGTTGCCGTATCACTTTGCTGTTGTGTCTGCATTTGTCAGTCAATTTTACAGAGAATGCATATTCTTCTGCTCCCCCTTTCTAGACATTAATTTCTGCCTGTGTGTATTCTATCACTTATGACCACATGCTTTAATGTCTAGACTTTCCTGTACCTTTTACATTATGAGGGAACAAGAGAAACTGCAATGAGGAGACCTTGCTTCTAGAGAGGACACCAAGCAGGTTAGTGTTGGGTTTGCAGATGGTGCTGTACGTATAGCTTCTTAGAAAACACCAAGCTGAAAATATTATAGCATGAGTGGTCTAATCTTTTTTTTTTTTTTTAATAGCTATTTCTTATTTGGGTACTTTTTTTATAAAGAAGTCCTTTGTGTAATACAAAGAAGGTCATTAGCAACCCACTTGCTTTAGGAAATGAGTCTTTCTAATGATGCACTTCTGTTTCATGAATTGCAAGATGGCAAAATTTTATTTGATTAATTTTGAGGTGAAAGTAAAGAAAAGTAATGGGCATGGCCTCTATTAGTTACAAGGCTGCCTATGTATTCTCCTTGAAAGGACAGGAAGAAAGAAACCATTAGAGAAGAACAGAACTGCATTAATAATATTTTCTAATAGCATAGCTGTTAACATGATGGGCTGCATAATGTGTTTTTGTGTGTTTTGAAGGTGAAGTTAACGATCAGTGCTGTTTTAGTAAAGGAAAAGTGTGACATCTAAGGTCATCGGTAATATCAGTCCCTAAATTTGCATCCCACCTTTTAAAAGTCTGTTGAAATACAGTAGATGTCCCCTAGATGCCTTTTCTAGAAGGAAAATTTAGACCAGGAGCCAGCCTGTTCCCAACTGAAAACTTTATTTCAAGATGCAGGTAAGAGGCCAAAACGATTAAAACCGTCACTGAACTTTACTGTTATGGCTTTTGGAACATTAATTTTATTACAGGATCTGAGAATCAAATAGAAACATAAATGCCTTCTTTTTTTTTTAGAAAAAAAAGCTTTGTTTTAAAAAACTGTTGTCACAAGGATGGATCATTCTTACATGGTGTTAAACATAATGAGTTTAGGTGTTGTCAATGATAGATCATTTTATGGGGTAAATAACCAAATTAGTTCATACTTTTAAATTCCCTCTTCCTGTAAATGACAGCTAAATAGGAATAAATTGCCTATCAGTTTCCAAATGTCACTTTTAGCCACCTGCTTTCTGAACCTCAGAGATGCTCACTAACAGCCCCAGTATTGCTTTCCCTCCGTGTGCTATTTATAGTTAATGTCAATGCAAGAGGTTGTTTATTTCTCAAACTGGTTTTCTTCTGGGAAATTAGGGATGTATGCCTTCTTTCAGAATTGACCTTCAATGTCTCTAACCTACCTGTGATCAGAAAAGGAGACATATTGCAGTTCCCCAGTTTCCAACAGGATTAAAACTCTGTTGTTCTCGAAAACTGCAAGGTCTGATTCATGGAGTCTACAAGGCAGTGATCTCTCTTGCAAGGTTTCTTTCAAACTGCAGTTTTGCAAGCCTGTTATCCCTGATAAGTTTTGTGGTTCGCTATCTTCTCACATCTCATGTGTCAAGCTGGCTCTAGGAGCTAGCTAACACGCTCAGCAACTGCTGGTGGAAACAAAGAGCATGAAGAATAAAATGTGACTTGCGGAAAAGCTGGAGAATTCCTATTTCTGCAATTGCCCTGGGTGGGTCACTGAGGTAGAAGTGAGATGGCTTAGGGTGAGGGAAGGCAACTGGCTCCAGGAGTTATCATGCCAGCCTGTTCTGTGTGGCCTGTTTGGTAGGAGGGACAGAAGATGGGATGAGAGGTAGGGAAAAGCAGTTATTTAAGGCATTCCTCCTCCACTGAGTATCTAAGCAAATGGATAAAATAGGCAAAACCAAAGCCTTGATGTATTTCCTTGATGAGCTTAACGGCTTTTTGATGAAGACAGTTGGCTGTGGCAGTGGCAACATGGCCTCTTTGATAGTCTTGGTTCACAGGGTAGAGGAAGGTCAAGAGACTTGTATCTGGAGGACGAAATGATCAGCCTTCATTTCTATTAATTTCAGAGCTGAATTGATACCCATTCCTAAAACCTACAGTTTTATAGCAAGCAGGAATTTTAGGTAATAGCACCAATTAAACAGTCTCCCGATTTGGCAGTTGTGAAGGCACCAATAATTCTGGAGTGACAAGAGAGAAACTCTTTCTTACGAGAGAGAGACTCTGACCTGAGAGGTGGCTGCCGTCAGTGTCACGGCAAGCGGTTGCTGAGAAAGTCACTTCAAAAATAGATTGCTTCTGCCAAGGGCTCCTGGTATTAGAGTGACTCTGTACAGATGATTTTTGAAAGCTGCTGTCGTTTCTTAATACAAGCCTTGTTTTGCTGAGTACAGGAATATGTTAAAAACAGCGTTTCCTTTTGGTATATGGCATCTGAAAGTACCCACAGTTCCTGAATGGAGTGGGCTTTTTTGGTGGTGACAGCATCCTGACTGACAAAGGGGCTTCTAACTTTATGTTTTGGTAAGAAGGTGCTCTCATTTTCTCATAAGCAGGCTAATGGGTAAAAATTCCAGTTGGCTTGTAAAGACACATGCACATCGTTACATTAACAGAGGAGATATACCTTTTGTTTTAAAGCCATCTGTGGGGAAAAAAATAACAACAAAAAAACCCGAAATAGGCAATGATCTTGTAAAATACTATATGCAGCCAGGTGTCTGTGTTGACTTCTCTGGGGATCTGGAGAATCCAGGGCCATGACTGTGGTGAGGGGCTTGTGGGACTGATATTTAGCTGGGCATTGGTCCAGCATCTAGCACAGCATCTTCCAGGCTAAAATCATGGGGATGTTTCCTTGGCTCCACCCTTAGGAAATCTGGGGAGGGAGGTGGGAGGAATGAGAAAGCATTACCTTATTAATTGTGTCTCTTGTATTCTGTTGCTGTACAACAATTGTTCACATTTGGGATTTCCCTGTAAAATTGTAAATCTTTCAAAATGGCAATGGAAAGTCTGTCCCACAGAGACTTGGTTTTTCAGGTAGCCTGAATAAGGTGGTCATACACCAGAAACTAAAGCATACAGACATCAATATCTCCTACTTTCAGTGTGTGTGTGTAACACCTTGGTCTCCAGAAAGATTTAGTCTATTCATTGGGTCCTGATGTGCCCTCCATGCTCATGGCACCCTGTCTCTCTTTTCCTCTTGTTGCTCCAGAAGAACAGAGCGGATGCAGGTGGGGGTACTTTAATATGGACTATCAGGGCTGCAACCAGAAAAACACTCCTAGAGGAAAAAGGAGCCCTAAATCTCAAGAGGGACTAAATGGGTATCCATGTCCTGCAGTTCATTGCCTCCGCAGAGAATGAATAGCAAAGGGAGCAGGAAAGAAAAAGGAGACGGGCAGAACTGATGATGCAGAAGGCACCTGGAGACCCCACCTGGAGTCCTATATCCAGCTCTGGAGACCCCAGCACAAGAAGGACATGGAGCTGTTGGAACAGGTCCAGAGGAGGCCACAAAGATGATCCAAGGGCTGGAGCACCTCTCCTATGAGGAAAGACTGAGAGAGTTGGGGCTATTCAGCCTGCAGAAGAGAAGGCTCTGGGGAGACCTCAGAGCAGCCTTCCAGTAGCTGAAGGGAGCCTACAGGAAAGATGGGGAAAATATTTTCAGCAGGGCTTGTTGCGATAGGACAAGGAGTAATAGCTTTAGACCTAGGGAGGGTAGACTTAGACTAGATAGAAGGAAGAAATTTTGTACAGTGAGGGTGGTGAAACACTGGAATGTGTTGCCCAGGGAGGTAGCGGAGGCCCCATCCCTGGAAGCATCCAAGGCCAGGTTGGGTGGGGCTCTGAGCAACCTGGTCTAGTGGAAGATGTTCCTGCTCACTGCAGGCGGTTTGGGCTAGATGCCCTCTAAAGGTCCCTTCCAAACCAAAGCATTCTATGATTCTGTGGTTCTATGATTCTAAGGCATGGGACTCCCAGAATGGACCTTCGGGGTGGGAAAGCAGTCTGCTAGAGCAAGAGGGAGAGAAGCTGAAATAACAAGGCAGGGACCTCCCAGCTCTGTTGGGCACATCTTTTGTGATGGAGCCCTGCCCTCCTGAGCGAAGGCCTCTGTCGGGGGGTGATGATTTCAAACTGCTGCCAGGATAAAGGCCTGAGAAACAAAAAGGAAGTGATTTCTTACCAGAGTGTTGTGTGCAGCCAGTTTAAATGGATTTTGTATCCCTTATTTGTGTTTTTGTTTGAAATGCAGAGACTACTACATCTGCAGTAGTTTTCCTGACATTTCTGTTCTTGGAAGCTTTCCAGAATCTGATTGCTTATATTATTTCTCCATCCGTCTTGTCTTCTTTACAGAAAAAAAATATCCCTCCTGCAGAGAAGAGTCCGTGTGAAAATAGTATTGAAGTGGCTTAGCTCAGTTCCATGAGTTTTCTTATCTGAGTTTTAGTTATGTGCCCCTTTAGTCCTGTAATCATGGAGCAAGTGGAGCAATATCAGTGAAGAAGTATTAGAGTGAAACAAGGAAATTAAGATGGGGAGGATCTTCGGAGTAGTACCATCCGCTTGATGGGAGGAGGACGAATCAGAAGGCATCTGAGCATGAGAAGCAGGAGACTTGCTGTGGTTTTACTGGATTGGCCAGATGAAAAACAGCACTTACTGTCTGCTGAGCTTAATATCAAATCCTGAATCGTGGTTCGTTTGTATGAATGTGAAGATAGGGAGATAAAAGACCTGTAGTGAGTTAATATTGTCTTTGTTTGGGAACTTTTTAGGCATTTAGTGATGGGAAGAAGTGATAAAAGGCAGGATTGTTGGTTTTTGCAATTCTGCAGTGCTCTGACAACAACTGGAAGCAGCACCTTGAATTTTTAGCTTTGCCACCCCCAGTGAGACACAGTTTTATCAATGACTATTCCCTGAGCAGTGGTGAGTGACTGAATAATCTGTTCCTCTGTGTGAGTGGTGAACTAAAGTGCTGATGAAGAAGTGAGAATGTCAGCTGTCAGAAGGTAGGAATATGGATAAAGTGCTTCCTGTCAGTCTCCTGTGAGAAGTCGGAAGTTGTAAAGGGAGGAAGAAGTCTCAAAGGACAGTCAGTTCAGCTCCACTAATGACTAGTGAACAAAATGAGAGGAGAAAGTCAAGTTTTCTTTGCACTACCGTGGCTGTCTACAAATCTAGCCTGAAATATCTTCTGTCAGTAAAAAGTTAAAATCTTAACATTTGACTGATGGTGTCATCTCCAGCACAATTGTGAACTTCATCTTTGGACTTTATAAGCCCCTTCTCTGAAAGCCTGGTGGAAGAAGCAGCCCCTGAGGCTCACGAGGGGTCGTGCGATGCATATTGAACACGAGTGTCCAAAAGTGTGTCTTGGCGTAAAATTGATTTGTGTTATCTCATTCCCTGCAGTCATTCAAAAAGACACTGAATTTGCCTGCTAAAGTCTTGAAGATCTCAATTACACATTTAATTGCTACCCAGAAGGCATCTTTTGCAGGAGGGTACAGTGAACATGTGGCTATTTTAAAATGCAACGGGATTTTAGTTAAAAAGAAGGAAGTAAAGAAATCGTATCATCAGATGGCAGTGGGAGCTGTTTGGGAATTCTGCTTTTGGTTAGATCTTTCCCAGTTATTGTAACTATAGAGCTTGAATAAGAAGTTCTCGAGCTGTATTTTTTTTTTTATCTCTGCTAGATGTATTTTAATGAAATCAGTACTGGCACTGTGGCAGATTTAGATGATCAGAGTTAGAATTAAGGAAACCCATGGAAGTAGGGATTTGCTGCATTACAGTTTTCTCTTAGGGCACTGCTGCAGTTTCCCAGTCGTTAAAATTCTGCTGCTGCTGTTTGACTGGTGGGAAATCCTGAAATGGCTGAACAAAATGCAGTGAATATTTCTTTATCTTTATGCTTCTAAAACATATTAAATATAATGCTGGAAGTAAAACATCCTCTTGTGAAAGGAGGTTTAGCAGATTCCAGGTTCAGCTGGCAGCTGACCTGATCACACACAGGTTTCTGGTAAATGGAACTGCTCTTTATTTCCTGTAGGACAGCGTTGTGCAGCTGAGGCTAGTATGTGTTTCTCCAGCTTGCTGTGCTCAAGAGTCTCAGCCTTTATTTTAGAACAGACCAGTTGACCAAAATACTTGCAGTTTGCTGATGCCAATTATCAAGCAAGAGTTTTAACTCTTGACGTTATCCTCAATCCACAGTTTCCTTCCCTGGGTAGGGGCAGTGACGCCTTTTGTCTCTGTGTAGTTGTGTAGCTCTCACCTTTGCTCACAGGACTAGATCCAGATGGAGTTCTGTGCCTAAGCATGTGAAGACCTTGGTCTGGTGGGCATCTTCAGTAGCTGCCTAATGGACAGGCAGCAACACCTCAAAAAAATGTATTGTCTGGTACTTTCTTTTGAAAGATGCTGGGAAAGATGTAGTTTCCCCATTTATACAGCAGTTTGCTGATTCACTGGAGCCAGAGATCAGTTTTTTACGTGAACAGCGCATTTAACCTTGGCCGTGTTACATGAAGGCAGACCCTTCTCCTCCCCAAAAAAGGCATGCAGGCAGATTTTTGATACTTAAGTGCAGAAGTGCCTCCTTGAAAGTCCTTGTAATACAGATGGCTGATGTGAACAGATTCAACTCTGTAACTTACAGCTTCACAAGCTCCCTCTCAATTTCAGGTTTGTCTCTGTTTGGTACTTGCCTGCCCTGTTGAAATTATTTGTGTTGCAAGAAGTTTAAGCTTGATTTAGACCATAGAAGAGATGCAACTGATGCAACTTGGGTCCCCAGTACAAGACATGGAGCTGTTGGAGCGGGTCCAGAGGAGGGCCACGAAAATGATCCGAGGGCTGGAACACCGCTGCTATGTGGAATAGCTGACAGTTGGGGTTGTTCAGCCTGGAGAAGAGAAGGCTCCAAGGAGACCTTATTGGAGCCTTTAATATATAAAGGGGGCTTATAACGTCTTTTTACGAAGACCTGTAGTGACAGGACAAGAGGCAATGGTTTTAGACTAGAAGAGGGTGGGTTTAGGTTGGAGGAGGAAATTTTTTATGATGAGAGTGGTAAGACACTGGAACGAGTTGCCCAAAGAAGCTGTGGATGCCCCTCCCTGGACACATTCAAGGTCAGTTTGGACAGGGCTTTGAGCAACCTGATCTAGTGAAAGATGTCCCTGCCCATGGCAGGAGGGCTTGGACTAGATGATCTTTAAAAGTCCCTTCTAACCCAAACTGTTCTATGATTCTGTGATTTTTATCCAGTTACTTTCTACAGGTAAAATATGTCAACCACTCTAAATTCCAGACTGTGCAATGCTGTCATTTTAATTTGGCTCTGGTTCAGTGAATTCTCTTTTCATGTGCTTTGGCCATATTTTGCATTTGCTCCTTTTTCTTCCGTGATACCTATTTTACAGAATATGTCTGCTTTTGCTTTCCTTCTCTAAAAGTTCACCCCAGTTGTAAATGAACCAAATGATAATTACCAGATCTTTTTTCTCCAGGTGGCCTATGTTTGAATGGATAAAAGGTGAGATTGGTCAATGCAGGGATTAAAAAAAGATCATTTTTTGTGGCTTGTAGAGATTCTTTTCTGTCTCCTGAGCCAGTATCATTGTCTCTTTTGGTTTTCCTTGCTCAGACAATTGGAAAATAAAACAGATCTGTTGACTTGGCCTAACCTGACTCTAGTCAAAGAGAGCTTTAAATTTTTTTGATGTGACTGTTTTCCCTTAGAAAAGTACAGAATGATCTAAGTAGGACTTTGTTGCATTTCCAGATTAAAAAAGTGTGTACTTTCCTACAAAAAAACCCAAGAATTGTTAGGCTTTCGTATTCCAATTAAGCTTCATGTTGTAAGTCACTATTATTTTAGCTATTTACTATGTAGCATTAGGAGAATCAAAATGTCATCAAAATGATTTGCCTGTTTGCTTCATCATAGCAGCATCCTGAAACGGTCTGTGGTTATTCTGTTCCTTCTGTGCTCTGCCTGTCCTTCCACTTCCCTCCCACACTCTTTTTCTTCAAAGTTTTATTGCTCATTCTCATTTAAAAATATACATATATATAGGGATATATTATGGGATGGAGATTTTGGTTCCTGAAGAGGTTTTCTTCTTTTCACATCTTGTAATTGATTTTCACACAGTGGGATTTAAAGTATCCCTGGCCCTATCAGCTTTTTGCCGTGTTATATAACTTCTTGGTTTCTCAGCACTCTGTAAAGATGAAATGCAGTAGCTGCAGCACAGATGAAGAGGTCGGTTCTCGTACATAACATATCGTGTCTACCCTTTCTCCACTTCTGTGTTACATGTCCTATTTTTTTCATAGAAGCAGATGACTAATTTCTGCCATATTAACGTTAAAAGCTTTATATTCTCAGAATATGTCTATTTTTATGAGTTACTGAATTCCAAGCAAATTTTTTTCTGTGGTATATAGAGCAGAATAAATAGAATAGAAGGTCAAGGAACTTTGTATTTTGCTCACATAAATTATGAGTACTGCAATGTTCCAAATATATGTCATTTGGGCACCCAATTATCTTGAAAAAGCTGTAGGACTGGATCTGCAGGAGGTCACTGTAATGATCAGTACCAAAGCAGACACTGGACTTGTGTATGTAATTCATATTCCTGCTGCAGAGTGGGAACAAGCTTTCTGTCTGATTTTAGGTATCTCCAGATGAATCTTTGTGGTGCTCTAAAATATTTCTGTAAGAATCCAAAGCCGGCATAGTCTTACAGCCAAGCTAAGTCAGTTCAATCTGGATTTCACTTACCAAAACCATGCATTTTTCTAGAGGAAAGTAGTATTTTTTTCTCAATCCAAAGCTTGACTTCTTCTGGGTTTTGACTTTGGTGGAAAGCTTGTTTTTTGAGCCTAAACCATTCTGAACATGGAGATCTGGACTGCATGAAACACGGGAGCTTTCAAGCTCCGTGCTGAGGGAACTAGGCACGGGTATTTATGCTGCCAGGGTTTCGAGGAGAGGACCCTGCCTGGCAGATGGAGCTGGAACAGAGCCGTTCAGACACCAGTGCCGCAGGCTGGAGCAGGGGCGAGTACTGGCCCCTTCCCCTCTCTGCTCAGGGAGCGCAGGTGCCAAGCGTCGCCTGCGGCCCGTTTGGATGGGCAGGAGAGAGAGGAACTCTGCTGCCTTTTCCCTTTTCTGTTCTTTCGAGTTTGCTGTAAAGAGTTACGCAGGTTTTAATAGCTGGTTTTGCAGGCTTCTAATGTGGTAAGAAGTTAAGCCCGCATTTACTGAGTACTGATAAACACAGAGGGTGACTGAAGTGCATGGAGAGAATAGGATACAGTCTTTTCATTTTTTTCAGTTCATTTATGTTCCTAAATTCTTCTTCTTCCTCACATTTTTCACATGTGAGCAAGAGGTTTTACCTTTCCATTCAAAAGAGCAATTAGCAAGGCTTAGCCATAATGTTTTGATTTCTTAATAGTTACTTTTCACAGAAGATTAGCCAAGGAAAAAAACCACACATTGTGCGATTAGTTAAATACATCTTGAAATCCTGCCAATACTTCCTGAAAAGAAAATGTGATTTACTGATTCTTATTTTGCATCTAGATGGAAAGCCTCTGATTTATACGGTAGGACCTCTAAAATCTTGACAGTTTTATTGCATGCATCTTCAATGCAGCTCCCATGTTTCAGCTTGTATGCTGTTTCCTTACAAATTCTGATCATGTGGTTGTTTAACAGTTCTGCCTTGGAGCTGAGCTCTAGTTAGGAAGCTAAATGCATAAATGTTTCCAAACTCACTTGCCTCGTTTAACATGCTGTGGCCTCGTTTGTCTTCTGGGCTCTGGTTTTGATCACTTCCAACTGTGTTTACATCTTTTCTTGGCTACTCTTTTTCCTCCTGCCAGGCACTAGCTCCTCGTCTCCTGTACCTTCTCTGTTCAGCTGCCTGTCGAGGCTTATGTCTGGTCATGGGGATCTTCACCTGGCAATGCCAGACCAGCTTTGAGGTGCTCCTTATTCCGGACTAAGGGGTGAAAAAGCCTCAGTGCGCTTTGGAAAGCCACAGTATAGTGCTCTTTGACTGGATTCTTCTTTAAATAGTGTCATTTACTCTGATGCCTGTAGATTGCTAGTGTCTGGTAGTGGGTGTAGCCGCAGTGCTTATAGCAATTCTGCTCTCTGGACTTATTGATTTAAAAATAATAATAAAAAACCCTGCAGGTCAGCTGTGCTGTACAATCTCTTGTTTCTGTGTTTGTCCAGCTCTATTTTGTGTCATTGTGAGTGAAAGAAAAAATTAGGAAAAGAATGTTGCTTGTCACAGGCATAAATCTAAATGGTGGTTCAAGGGAAAGGTTGTCCTTTTCTGCTGGTGAGGACATGTCTTTACTTCAGCATCAAACTGAATTATGGTTTTAGGTTGTCTTCTTGAATCTCAGTATGTGCTGCCCATGAGTCCCACCTGCAGAAGGATGGAGAAATGAGCGGCGGTGAGGCTCTCCGCAGCGCGTCCGGGCGCGAGCTGCAGCCCGAGCGGCCGTGGCTGACAGCCGCTGCTGCCACTGCAGAGGCATAGGTGGCTGCCCGGGAGTGCTGCCGGTCTTCCCCTGCCTGCGTGGCTTTCTTTTCTCTCCCCCAGGGTCTCCCCGCAGCTGCAGCTGAAAGGTTGAGAAGATACCCAACCTGCGCGTAAAACATAATCATCTCTTTCATACTGTTGCAACGCCACTGCAGCGTTTGTGAGGACTGCCCTGCTTGGTATCTTCTCTTCTTGCTGGGAGCACGTTCCTGCTCGATCCACTAAGGATGGAGTGGTAACTGTCCCTAAAAATCAAGCAGCTCATCTGTAAGTCTCCGAGAAGGACAGAATAAAACACCTGTGCTCACTGCAGTGTGCAGAGCCAGGAGCTGTGGTCTCAGAGATCCTCCTCATGCCCATGTCAGAGAGTGCCGTTACTGAAGACACAACGGCTCAAACACTGCTGACCCAAGAGAATTCGTTCAAGCACAGGAGCACAGATAGAAGATGCATCCTGAAAGAAAGTGAGGAAAAAGCTGAGAGGAGTGGTTTTGCTTTGGTGTTGCGCAGGAATGTTTTGCTTACCAGGAGCTGAGCCTTAAGGTGAGGATCTGAGCAGGCTTGTACCACCCTGGGCACTTACCTGCCTCTTGTTTATTAATGCAGTTCCTTACAAGGCTTCTAGGTGCTCTGTAACATAAATAAAGAGTTTTAATATTTAAGTATTTTTATGGTGGAGCAGCTTGGTAGGTAACTCTACAGAAGGATGCTAGCTGTCTCCTCTTGAATGTCAACATGTGCATGTGCTGACTGAGCCGACTGGTCCTTGGCAAGCTGTGACCTGCCTCCACGGCTGGTTCGAGAAATAAGGTTCCGCCGTACTAGGATGCTGAAAAGAGTCCAGGTACCTTAACTCCTGCAAATCTGGTCTTTCGTTTTTACTATTGACATTCAAACTGACAGCTAGAGATTTACGTTGCGCAGGTTAAAAAGAAAAGTTGGATGGTATCTGTTGATGAGCTGTGCTGCGCATTAGTGGTCACCTCCTTCCCAGGACAGAGACAGCTGAGCCACCTTGCTGGTGGTCTCCATGTCAGGTAGGCACTTAAGGATGCTGCTGAATCAGGGTCCCTGTTGAGAATCCAGGAGAGACTCAGAAAGACACAGCTGGTTTATTAAAGACTGAGCAGTAACATCCTTCATCGTGCTGCGCTCTATTTGAATGTAATTGACTGGCAAGAGTTGTCAGAACAAAGTTCAGCTTCTGCGAAAATACTGACAGACTTGGTAACTGCAGTACTCGATGTCAGTGTGGGTTTATTAAACACACAGCTTTAAAATTCTATGATTGTAAATGAAGCCTTCGGTCTGTACCTAACAAAATGAACTTTGCTGTATTTTAAAAAACTTTTTCAATATCTATTGATATCATTGCTATGGGTATAAAATAGGAGAGTCCCTTCCTTTCCTAGGCAATTTGCTTTCCTAATGGTAAAGTTTTGCTATGTGGTGTATAAACAGGGCATGTGTTTTTATGATAGGAAAGACTGAAAAATCTCTTTTGTTATTTAAATATTTAAAAACGTGTAAATCTTTCTAAACATACACTCTTTCAGAGTCCTACATCTTAATGTAAATATGAACTATGTAAGTACTGGACTACATATTTATTTTGTCTGTCACAGCGGTAAGTGGAATGCCCACCCTGTCTGCCTGAAGCTCGGGGTGCAGGGACGCCTGTGTGCCCCCCAGCAGCCCCCAGTCCTGGCACGGCTCACAGCCACAGCGTCCAGGGCGCTTGCTGCCGTGTCCGGGAGGAGATCTGGTGGTGGCAACGTTTAGTGTAGTCTAGAAATGCCTTATATTCAGTAAATGGGAGAAATAAAAATGAATGGTGACACTTTTATTAAAGACAGATGTTTTAAAGTAGTAGAAATCAGATACCTAAACCTCCGGTGGCTTCCAGCTGCCAGCAATATGCTTTGATCGTTGGGTCATCAATGCACAGGGGCTTGATAACAGGAGCAGAAAACAGGATTACAGGGGAGGACCTGAAAGGACCCAGGACTAAGTCATCTTAAGAGGGAATTTCATTTGTAAGGAAACTTGAAAAGAGAAATTTGCTGTCACAATTCTTAGTTTACGACAAAAGGTAAGACGAGGAGAAAACTGCACTGATGGGAATGAAGAGAGCCTTAATGGCCCTGGTGAAGTTCGTAGACATTGTCCATTGCAAGCCAATATCCAAATAAAAAATATACGCTTAGTGTAGGATGGATCTCAGCAGCACCTCCTGCTTACAGCGCTGCAGACCTAGAATTTAATGAGAGTGGGAATTTTCCCTGTGATCACGTCGCATTTAGTTTCTGTACTCACAGTTAGGGGATGTGGAGATCTCAGATATTCTTGTAATACAAAAAAAATTTTGTGTTCTTGAAGGGTTTTCTCTTTCCCTTTTTCACCATCCTTTGTTGCCCCTGGAATATGTTTGCTTGGGTTCGGGATGAACATAAACCCTGTGCTTGCCGGAGGGATGCCACACTCACGCCCCGGTTCTTGCTGCGGCAGCTCCTGCTGCTCTGTCCAACGGCTTCTCCGGGCGCGTGGTCCGTGCTGCGACCGAGGCAGAGTGTCAGCAGATGTGCTTGGAGGGTGAGGACGTAAAGAAACGTCTTTGCAACCTCTACGCTCTTGTGGGCACAAAGTAAAAAGTTGTTAAAAATGTTCCTCCTACTGCCGCAGAACTGAGAAACTAAGTAGTTGCGTGGGTTTTCCGTTTGTTTTTAAACAAGTAGACATTGTTTCACAACCTATCTGTTCAGATGTATGTTTCTCCTTTATATATAGATTGTTTTAGTACAACCTGTTATTAATCAGCTTATCAAGTGGCATCGCTTACTTTTTGGGATGACAAGACATGAAAACATATATGCTGGAGATAGTGTTTTCTCAATAGGTGCAATTAACAGACTTCCCATTTTCTAATTGCATCTGATGGGACCTTAACGAGGCTCTGGATGTCCATCATCTGCTGCGTGGCTGCACCATCTGAGTGAACAGAGCCTGGGCTGGCATCCCCAGTCAGCCCGCTGGGCTGTTCCTGGAGCTCGGGAGGAAGTGCTGGCAACTGCTTTGCCACGTTACTGACCCCAGGTGAAGAGAGAAAGCTGGTCGGGGTTGGCTGGAGCTGAATATTTAGAGCAGGAGGGTCTCCTGCCAGAAGGGCAGGAGGATAATTTTGTCTTGTTTGGGTATAAAATACTCCTGGATCTTTGAAGATATTTCTCCCCCATCTGGTGATAAGCTTGGTTAACCTGATTTACATATCAGGAATGCCAAAGGAACAAGACAAGCACTTTTTCAAACCTTTATGGCTAGTGCCCAGTGTAACTTCCTCAAGAAGAAGTACCTTCGATGAACATGTTTTCAGCGGAAGGTGTGGTGTAGATATCAAATAAGAGTCAAAAAAGCCAACCGCTATAAAGCTCATTTTACACAATCTAGAAATTTTCTGCACATTTCATTAAAATGCTAAAATTATACTTACTATTCAAAATACTTGAGTTATGCATGAGTGAAAAGCCAAAAACTCAATTTTCCTTTGGCTGTGATGATTAAACATTTCTCATTTTGCCTAGGTTCTAAGTTGCTTTTGACAAGTTAGGTCCTTCCGCAGAGATTTATCCGATATTATTACATCCTGCAGAGCACCTTGAGAACCAATTTATGTTCCTAGCAAGGAGAAATGCTAGATGTTTTAGTCTTCTCAAGGAACAGCTTCTGTCTCTCTCTCCTCTGTAACGAGAGTCTGGTCTTTGTGAGTTGGTGCTAATTGCTTCATTTTATAACAGTTGCTTTTTGTCCTGTGAGGACTTAGAGAAGAATATGCACATGCTGCAAATCTATGTAATCTTTGTTTCAAGGCTGAAGAGTCTGCAGACACCGTATTTGTACAAATTGGGTAACTTAATTGGCAAGGATCGGTACTGTCTGGCGTACAGTTTAAGTTGCTAGCCTTTGTCCAGTCTTGTCATTGACCTCTATTCAATGAAGACAAGGAGGATACTTCCAAAGACTTCTAGGTATTAGGTATTTTCTCAGTCTGTGTAACGCACTTTGCCTGGTTCTTAGAGAGGTGAAACAGCAATAACAGCTTTCATGGTGCAGGCCTGTAACCCTCATGGCTGGTGGGAAGCATATCCCTTTACCCAAAGGGCGCTTCGAACCTCCGTGTGAGGATGAGTCCTGTGGCTCTAGGAAGATGAGGGGAGAGTCCATTTGGGAAGGAGCACAAGGAGAGTTTGGGTGATTGCCTGTGAGTTTTGTGTCTTCTGCTGCCCTGGATTGATCCCTCGCCCCAACCCTGTGGTCTGGTGGAGGGGGCAGCACGTGGTCATTGCACTCTCTGCAGCAGGCTGAAGATGCTCAGGCTGAAGATGGGGCCTCTCTTGCTTGCTGCGGTTCTGGACTGGCGTTCACGGCTTCCCAGCGGCCCCGTGTGATGTGACAGTGGCGTGTCATGGCGTGACAGGGCCGGTTGCCCAGCTGCAGGAGGAAGGCCAGGCCGGGAAGTCTCCCGCTGCCTGAAGACATTCCAGCTGCTGGGCCGTGAGATGCCCCTGGCTGAATCTGACTCACTGTTTATTTGTTCTCTTTTTGCCTTTTACAAAATACCTTTGCAACTCACTGGATTTTCAGTGATGAGATCAGAATGCCTTATCCCATGTATGTCTCGTGGAATAATGATAATAAAGATGTATGAATTGGTCCTATATTTTGAAAGAAGTCTTGAAGTTGTTTCACTGTGTACATTTCAAGTTGTATGAGCTTCTGGGCAAGGCAGAAGAGTGTGCAGATTTGCATTTCTATATCTTAGGACTAGTGTAGGTACAGCATGTTTTTCAAACCTGTTTTCAAACACAGTTGCCTGCTGTGCTGATGCTTATTTGTTGAAATGCTAGAACTGGAATGTGCAAATCTGGGGTACTGTAAGAGCATTGTACCCTCCAACCTCCTCTGCTGTCTCTTTGAGAAGTTAAAAGGCCTTTCTGCTTCCAAAATTGACTCCATAAATGTATGCGTGTTATGATTGCATATTGTGTAGCAATCTCAGGAACGTGCAGTGCCCAGGGATATTGCAGCTGACTTGTAAACAACTCGGAAAACAGTCAAGCCTAGGGTTGGAATTAGAAATGTAAATGCAATTGCCTAAATTAAAAGCTATGGATAAAACAGCTTTGTTGATGTATAAATTACTTGCAGTTAGCACAGAAAAGAGTTGATATTATGACAAAGTTAATTATATGGAAAAAATGCTACGAGTTTATATGGCTTCACTGTAGGTGCGGTATTCCGTATGTCTCAGGGTATGCCATGCAGCTCCCAGACCACCAGCTACACCTGCCTTTGAAAACTCTGAATTCAGGGTTTGGGAGAGAGAAGGTGGTGATATAGGATGTGGTCCTGCATCATAGAGGATGTGTGAAAATCTCACAGTATTTTTCAGGGGAATAGGATCTGGGTGCTGGCTGCATAGCCTATAATAAGGAGATTTCAGAAATAGCTCCTTCTAATCAGGTGAAGCAAAGACTTTCCGTAGTGATACAACCTTAAAATAGTTTGGGCAATTTGAATCCGTCCTCATAAATAAGGTTGCATTAGCTATAATGCTACAGCATTAATGAGACAAATAAGAATGAAATAGAAATTATCATCAATTTAAAAACATTATGCAGAATTTTGCTGTGCTGAATATGACAGAGCCGGAGATTTCAAGACCCGTGCAAATTGTACTACAGTAGATTTGCATAAAGCATTGGAAGAGCTTTTGTGAAAATGGAACTAGTGGGAGTTATTTAAATAACAGTATAGCAGCTATTAACAAAATAGCAAGATTCAAAATAGTAATTTACTTCACACATCTCTTCTAAAACATGTCCAGAATCAAGATAACTGTCAGCAAATAGTGCAGTATTGCAACCCACCCTCTCAAAATCCTGAAAGAAAACATCAAGAAGTTCTCATCCCTGACAAAACACACCCCCTCATTGCAGAGTATATTACTTCCACCGTGTAAAGCAGCTGTAAAATATTAAACAGGCATGATGAAGCCATATGATCTTGAGCTCTTCATCCTTACAAAAGCTTGGGCAGGAAAAAAAGAATGAATTGCATATGCTGTGACTCTCTGAGTTACATTATATATTTAGCATGATTACTGCCATCTTCCTCTCCACCATCATCATCATCATCATTGCTGTCCCCCCAATTCAGCTATGCCTCATCCTCCTGCAAACGTACACCTCCAGGCCCATCCATGGTGTGTAAAGTGCTTTGACTCCTTTGCCCGCGGACTCACTAATGCTTCTCTCCCAGGCAGTGAGAATGCCTTGTCACACTTGAACCACAAGTGGATTCTGGATTCTCCCGCTTGGAATTCATGGATGTAACCTGGCAGCAACCAATCTATATGTCTTCTGTAAATGGTCCTCCAGGGGTTTACCTGTAGCAGTGCTGTCATGCTCCCAGGAATAATCACAAGGTTTGTGTTCATTTTCGTAAGTCTTTATTCTGTGATGTGCCCTTGAATCGCCCGAGGTGGCATCGTTGTCCATAGATCTTGTTAAAAGGATGTGGGTTGCCTATTCCACACATCAAAAAAACAAATTTTTCAATCATTTAGGTGTTCTTCATCTTTTCCTCTGAAGCCTGGTGGAAGCTTCTGGTTTGGCGTTGTCTTTTCTTACAGAATGAGGGACAGTGGCAGTTCTCCTGCATGTGCTGGGACCACTTCCATAAAGATGATGGGGGAGTGGAGGGAGGGTGGTTTTGGTTTGCTTTCTGATACTCTGATGATTAACAACTGTTGTGCCTTTAATTTGCATGGTAATTTTTGGTGGTATGTGTAAAGGAACAATAAAGAATATTTTATATGCTTGCTCTACATCCTCAAATACATATGCTGGGGGCTGTAGAGCAAAATATGATGTTGAAATGCCACTATTTTTCTGCACATAGCTCTTGTGCCTGCACTGTTTTCTTCCCTGAAGCTGAGCTGAATGTTGTGTTATTGATACATACCTGCTGCTCTGAATTGCTTTTTGGGCTGCGAAGGTGTGAATTCATTCCTAATCCTCTCAGAACGCCACCAGTGTGAAGGTCAGCTTGTTCTTGTTTTCTGCCATCAAGTGAGCTCATAAGCTGCTTGCGTTATCGGAAAACTCTGCTGCACGATCGACACGTAAATTAACAGTCTGAAGGGCTTTCCTGTGGGTTTTTCTTCTTTTGTTGGCTGACAAACATTGATTTTAGTGGTGCTCTATTTTCTAGCTGCTTTGTGGTGGTTGGTTTTGTTTCTTTCTGCAATTCATAATGACCAGCTGAGGTTTGAATTGCAAGTATGTTGTGCTCGGCTGTGTGTAGCACTTAGGTAGTAGTGGTTACTTAGGGATAATACAGGAGACGGAGCATGCACGGAGTGGCTCTTTCCCTTGTGAAACCCTTCCACCTTCCAGCAGTCCTTGGCTGAAGGAGTTTCTGAGCTCAAGTTCCCGCCTACATCACAGCCCCTGGTGGGTGTTTGCTTCCTGACTCCTGTCATCCGTTTTTGTACCGAGGAATGCTCCTAGCCTGCACAGTTACTTCTGTTGTGCAATTGTATACTGTTCAAAGAACTACTTCTTTATGTTTATTTCACACTTGCTGCTTGCCTTCATTTGGTGCTTCGTAAGTCACCTATGGTGAAAAACCGTTTGCCCCTCCGTGTTCCCATGGCTGGTGGCTGTAGAGGAACCCACGCTGGTCCCCCCCCAGCAGCTCCTTCCCGCAGCCTTTGTCCTGTCGCCCTGTGAGGAACCGACTCATCGTCATCAGGAGTGCTTTGTGTCTGTATCAGTCCAATCCTGCTGTCTTCTTTTTGGGAGGAGATGGCCAGAGCTGCAGGTGGTGTTCAAGAGCATTAAACAGAAGATTTTCCAGCAGCCCTCCATGGCATTGCCTCACGCTGACAGCGTGCAGAAGGCACCTCAGGCAGTAAATGGAGCCTGACTGCAGACCACCAGCCCTTTACCTGAGCCCTCTGAATTGCCATAGCAGCCAAAAATTGCCAGCCAGCTTCAAATGCAGATTTCTGTGGATGCTGGCTGGGACGGTGTGTCCACAGGGGAATAGAGGAACTGCTTTTGGGGCTAGTCTGTGCAGACACCGGGCGGTCTGGCCTCCTCCTGTGTTTAAGCTGTCAGACCCTTGCAGCGCTGTGTTGAAAGCAGAAGAAGCAGTTTACTTTTTTCCAGAATCAGATAAATCCTGGCTGTCAGCATCGGTTTGAATCACATTTCTTGCTACAAAGAAATTAAATTCATAACCAGCTCTTCTGGGCATTCAAAAATTCTAAATGTGTCTCTGAAGAATAAGCATCACTCTTCAAATGAATGATTTTGCTTCTCCTATTAACTGTGTAGTAAAATCTCTGCGGTAGTCACAAGGGGCGCGGGGAGGTTGTTTTGTATTCAGTAGATAAGAATGAGCTAGGCTTTCCCTCAAATCTTTGTTGCAGTAAGGGATTTTGACTTAGAAATTCACAGAGATTGAATTGTGTAGATTTTCAGCCCATGGGATGCTTTGTATGCTTGTTTGTTTCCACCACAAATAGTTTAAATGCTTTTTTTTTCTTTTCTTTTGGGCTGGACTGCCAGCCATGTTTGTTTTAGGTGCTTTCAATATCTGTTTAGAGAATAATGTTGTATTTTTTTTCCATGCTGCTTTACAAAAATTCAGTTTGCAATTATAACATGAAAAAGTACGTAGATTGTATGAGGAACTACGCAGGTTTGTGATAGTGAGTTCCAGGGATAAAATCCCAATGCTCTTAAAATCTATAGCGGAATTCCCAGTGAATTCACTGGCCCCAGGATTTCAGGACTTCCCATATGTATGGACTGCCCAGAGCACTTGGTGGTTGATGCCCAAACACCCAACCACCCGACCACATTTTCCTTTTGAGGGAAATGGTAAGAATCTGTTCAAAGTGACCCGTTCCTGGGAGGTGCTGCTGGGGAGCACAGGGTGCCAGCTGGTCAGGAGGAGGTAGAAGCTGGAGCCATCTGTTAGGCTATTTCGAAGATGCAGTAGAAAATTTTGCAGTTGTATGCAGAGAAGGGATAGAGAAATAAAGCACAAGTTCCAGAGCTGATCGATGTATTTACCTACAGGTATGTCGTATCACACAGTTTGGAAACGCACGTTCCTCCTGGATTAGCTAAATGAGCAGGTCCTCTGCAATCGGTGACTGGCAGGATGCTGAGAGGCAGATCTGGGCTTTGTGCCTCTGCCTGGGAGGTTAGAGGCACGGAGGAGTGACTGCGTAACAGGTCTCAGGTGTCTGGAGTTACTGGGGTGTGTGACATCTGTTCTAACGATAAACAGCGAGATACAAATGGAGCAAATGGGGTTTTAGTGGGTTATTAGCAATAGTGCAATTGAATTACACAAATAGGTGTGTGAAATGTGTGTTTGAACAGCGCTATCTAAAATGAAGGTGCTGCGCAGCCACGTTCCAAGCAAACACAGCATACCCAGATCCAGTCAGCAGCTGAACAACCCCTCCTCTGGCCCTGCCTGAACTTCAACCCAGGATGGATTGCCTCAACTAATTGTCAATATTTGGGCCTTCATAGTCGTTCCTTGTTGGCCTCTCCTCTGAACTTAGCGCTTTTGCTGTGAAGGTGCCTGTCTTAACACCCAAGTGAGAGCACGACCGTATTTCACAGAAGCCGCCAGTAGCCAGAAGACAGCAGCAGGGACCAGCTTGGGGTTTCACACCTCTCAAAGGCTGCAGATTTTCCTTTTATTTTTTCGTTGCATAGTTTTCCCTTCCCTGGAACTCCTATAATTTAAGGATAGATGCAGAAAAGTAAGTTTTTGCCCTTTCTGCTTCAGGTCTCAGTCAAGTTAGGACTTTGTCCTTGCTGTCAGATACGTGTTTCCAAGCCTGGCTAGTGCAGTGCTGACTCAGAGATCCTTGCTGGCGTGCTGTCTGCCGGCCGTCTGCAGCAGCGTCATTTTGGGTCACACCAGGCAGTGCTGAAAGACCTGTGTTGCCTGTTGTTGAAAAGTTAGTTGGAGGCTGCTACAGAACCCATAGGGTAACAGAGAAAAAAGATTTGCCACAGCATTTCTTACATCTTTTATTTATTTTTCTACGAGCAGCCTGCCTGAAACAAAGCAAGAACCAGGAATGTGTTCCCGAGGCATTTCACATTCAGATTCCTTTCTGTCAAAGAATAAATCTTGTTTCAGCCCGATTGCGGAGCTTTAATAAAAAAAAAACAACACAGCCAAATGCAACACAAAGCCAGTAATAAAGCAGGGTGCTGGAAAAGAGCCAGGCTTACAATGGACTCATTCCCTTGGCTTCAAAACATGCACAGAACTCAGGCTTTCTCTGCAAGACATGGTGGTCCAGTGAGGACGCGGTTCAGAGGCTGCAGTGTTTTTTCAAACTGTTTGCCAGCCGTAACTGTATCAATTCACGGTTGGGTGGGCTGAAGGAAGATGCATTTGAGTAAATTGCTTGTTTTTGTCAAGTCATTCCTGTATTACGTTGTGTCCTTACTTGAACCTGTGTCCTACTCAGCTGACCCTGTTATCACAGAATTAATTCAGACCCTGTATCTTTCTGACTTTCCTGGCAGCAAAAGCACTCTCACTTTGGTCTCTCGAGAACGGTTTGACAATGTTATGTGCGCTTGCTTGTCTTTCATGCTCCCGTTCTTTAATTTTAGTACTCAAGTACCTGTGACTCTGGAAGTCTTACATTTAAATTATTCCGGATTTCAAGAGTAGATAACTTTCTGGACATTAATTTGCTACAGGCATTTCAACGGAGTCTTTTATTAATCGTAAGTCACCTGAAAAAGGCCATGTGACATTTTCACTGCTCAGATGACAGGTATTATCCCTTTATTCCTGTGTGATTCTAGAATAATCATAGAATCATAGAAAGTTTTGGGTCGGAAAGGACCCCTAGAGGTCATCTAGTCCAACCCCCCCCCAGCGAGCAGGGACACCGCTAACTAGATCAGGTTGCTCAGAGCCCTGTCCAACCTGGTCTTGAATGTTTC